>VFQS010003634.1_pt1 | contig 11682 bp, 3 predicted proteins | sample 3512361 | NCBI WGS metagenome assembly VFQS01 (sample SAMN10412375, study PRJNA504923) | tailings metagenome | isolation source: Relicate 1 Philex TSF3 active mining | place: Philippines | reverse complement strand
GAAATTCGCACCCATGGCAATCTGAAATGCCCCGGCAATCTGCAGTGGCACCATCCCAGCAGCAATGACTTGTTGGTCGTGTACGAAAATCCGCAACAACCAGGCTGGGAATAGCACCATCAACGCACCCAGCACCCCCATGATGGCCGACGTTTGCCACAGCGACTCATAGGTGGCAGCCTGCGCCTCAGCCGGGTCACGCGCCCCCAACCCTTGGCCAACCAACGCCGAAGCGGCAATGCCGTAACCCCACCCCGGCAAGAACGACAACGACTCGATGCGAATGACCAGATTGTGGGCGGCATAGGCTGCAGTACCGAGCTGTGTAATCATCCCCAAAAAGACAATCAAGGCCCCTTGGAAGACCATCTGCTCACCTGCAAACGGCATACCAATGCGGGCAATACGCTTGATCATGTCGATTTCGGGACGCAACACGCGGTCAAGACGCAGGCCAGCGCGCCCTTTGATGAGTAATAGTAATACGACCACAGCACCGAAAGTGCGGGCGGTGGCAGCACCAATGGCAGCACCCACGACTCCGAGCGGTGCCATACCAAATGAACCACCAATCAGCAAGTACGAAATCACCACATTGATGAGGTTCACACCAATCATAATATACAGTGGTGTACGTGTATCACCAGCCCCACGCAGTGCCGCCATGCCAACCATGCTAATGGCGGTGGGCACAAAGGCATACCCCAAGATGCGCAAAAAATCGGCCCCAAGTTGGGTGACTTGTGCATCAGCACCATATACGGACATGACTGTCTCGGCAAATATCACTGCCAACGACCCCATCACCACGCCAAACACGAGTGCGAGCAAAATGCCTTGGCGCAACGTGGCGTTGCCGAGTTCGGGATCTTGAGCACCTTTGGCGCGGGCAGTCAATGCCGTGCAACCGGTACCTGTCGCCATAAACAGGAGTGTCATGGTCCAAAACATTTCACTAGCGAGACCAGTAGAAGCCAACGCAGTGGCACTGCCATACCCCAACAATCGCGCTGCCTCGAGTGACAATCGGCCTACAAGCACCACATCCATCAAACCGACCAGAGTATTGAGCACTTGCTCGCTGACCGCAGGCATCGCCAGTTGGAACACACGCTGCCGCCGTGTCGTTGTTGTATCCATGCTATTCCTGTACATGACACCAATTAAACACAGGCATTGTACATCATTCACTACCGTACCTGCATGAATATCAACATCCGAACAAATTTGCTATTTCCTACTTGACACTGAACAAATGTTCGTATATAGTTAGCACAGATGTTTCGAACACATGTACCACACGTAACTGGAGGAGGATTCCATGGCCGTTCGCACACAAGAAATGCGTAATCCAACCATGCGCTTAGCTCGTCCCAAACAGACCACCATATATATGCGCCGTTTGCACCTGCCCACCATCAACTGGAACTTCTCACACGGGATTGGGCTTGTGGCTGGAGCTGTGCTGCTGTACTTCGTACTCAGCGCAGTGGTGGGCTGGGGCATCAGCCGCTACGACGACATCCGCTACGGCACCACACGCACATTCCACACCAACGCCGTCATTGGCATTGAAGATTCACCCATGAACCCCACCCATTTCGTGGCGATGAACCTCAACCGCCAGGTCGTCATCATGCAGATTCCTGGTGGAGACACGGGCAAGACGCGCGTCATCAATGGGCCATACTTGTTCGGTGCCGACGAAGACCGCACCCCAGTATTGTTGGACTTCCGTGATGTCAACGGCGATCAGCTGACCGACATGATTGTCAACGTCAAAAACGAAGCGCTGGTCTATCTCAACCGCGGTGATCGGCTCGGTCTGATGTCACCCGAAGAGCGGGCCTCGATTACGCTCGAATAACCACGACATGCTGCTGCGGCCCTAGAGAAGCCGACACGTTTCCCCCCGTGTCGACTTCCGCCGCTCCCCCCTCTACTCCCCCCTTCATGAGTAGAGGGGGAGTTTTTGTCATATGACGACGGCAAGGCGTACAATACTGCAATACACGAGAAAGGGAACCCATGAGCACCGACACTTGGCAGAGCCGTTGGCAGGCCTGGCAGCAACAAAACCGTGAAGCACTTGCGACGATTCCAGCAGCATTCGAGATGGTACGCACGGCGGATCCAGGTGGCTGGCTGATATTGAGCATCAGCACTGTGCTCAATGCAGCACTTCCAGCGTCGCAGGCCTATGTGGCCGGTCGCATTATCGACAGTGTGGCCCACGGCATGCAACAAGGCGACGCTTGGCAAGGGCTACAAATCAGCATGCCATGGATTGCATTGGAGTTTGCCCTGCTGACAGCGAGCTTCGTGATTGGGCAGGCCCGTAGCTTCGCCGATCACACCATGAACGCCCGTTTGACGCATTACATTGCCATGCGCATCATGCACAAGGCCAGTGAACTTGATGTACAGTACTTCGAAGATCCGGCGTTTTATGACAAACTGCAAAACGCCAAACGGCAGGCTGAGTTCCGCGCGATTTCGCTGGTAACTGGAGTCTTTGCCATCATCCAGAACGTGGTCACGCTGGGGTCGTTTTTGGTGATTGTACTGGCGTTTCAACCGTGGATTGCGGCGATTTTGTTCGGTGCCAGCATCCCAGCGTTCATTGCCCAAGGACGGTATAGTCGGCTCTACTTCCGCATGTTGACCTGGCGCGCACCAGAGTTTCGCCAGCTCCGCTACCTCGAAGAACTCATGACGAGCGACAAAACCATCAAAGAGGTCCGTTTATTTGGCTTGGCAACGTCGATTATCCAGCGCCACGAAGAGACCTTTCAAACGTATTACCACGAAGATGTCGCCATTGCTCGCAAACGTTCATTGATGAGTGTCTGGTGGGGATTCGTGTCGACAGCAAGTTTTTATGTGGCATATACCTGGGTGGTCTGGTTGGCCATCCAAGGGCAGATTACCATTGGAAGTTTGACGTTTTATGCGGCCATCCTGCGCCAAAGCCAAAACACCTTTCAATCGTTGTTCAATGGCGTCAACTGGTTACTCGAAAACGGCTTGTTTATGACCCAGTTGATCGAGTTTTTTGATTTGCAGGCCCACATGCAACGCCCAGCACAGCCAGTGGCCATGCCACACCCGATGCAAGACGGCATTCAGTTCCACAACGTATCGTTTCGCTATCCAGAACACAGCAATTGGACACTGCGCAACATTAATTTGCACATCAGGGCAGGTGAAACCCTCGCACTCGTGGGCATCAACGGGGCCGGCAAAACGACACTCGTCAAACTCTTGACTCGCCTGTATGATCCCACCGAAGGGCACATCACCATTGACGGCATTGACATTCGCGACATCGAGCCCGATGATCTGCAACAACATATTGGCGTCATCTTTCAAGATTTTGTGCGCTACCAGATGACACTCAGCGACAATATTGGCTTCGGCGATGTCAGTCATCTGAATGATACCGCACGGATTCACCAAGCAGCCGAGTTTGGCGGCGCAGACGACATTGCCAAGCAACTCGCACAGGGGTACGACACCACGCTCGGTCGACAATTCCAGAACGGGCGGGAATTATCGGGTGGGCAGTGGCAAAAGATCGCCCTCAGCCGGGCCTTCATGCGTGAAGGGGGCATTTTGATTCTCGATGAACCCACAGCGGCCCTTGATGCCCAGCACGAATACGAGGTCTTCCAACGCTTCCGCGAACTCACCCAAGGCCGCACTGCAGTCTTGATTTCACATCGCTTTAGCACCGTCCGCATGGCCGATCGCATCGCCGTGTTGGCTGACGGCGAACTGCGCGAAATCGGCACCCACGCAGAATTGATGCAACTCAACGGCATTTATGCTGAGCTATTCGAAATGCAAGCAAGCGGCTATCGCTGACACAACTCGCAGTTACGACCGCACCTGGTAGATGACGACATCGCCTTCGGAGAAGACCACGTCAGCGATTTGATCGAAGACGGCTAATCCGGCTTCACCGTAGGCGATGCGTTCGGTTGGCCCCACATAGATGTAGGTCACCCGATACTGGGTCAGCAGATCACGCACCACGTTGGCATCGCCACTGGTATAGATGGTCTGTACATCTTGTTCGCGTTGCCAGATTTGATTATTGGCCTCGGGGTGACCGCCACGCCACTGGCTTTCGTGGCCTGGCCAACCCATGATGGCGGGCAGACCGGTCGATGCTGATACACCCGCATACCCCAGGCCTTCGATGTCGTACTGACCACCCACTGCTTCGACGATGACCGCCCCCTGCGCCGCATTATTCCGTAACCACAGCAACGATTCACTGCCACCGGCCACCTGATGACGGGGAGTCTGCCCCTGCAACGACCATGTGCGGCCGTCATTCAGTGATCGACCCAACGTGGCCGCCGGGTAGACCAACGCAGCAGCGCTGAGTAGTGCGACGAGTGCCACAAACACGCCGCGCTGCCACTTGGCGAGTTGGCTGGCCACCCACCAGACAGCAACTACGGCGGCGACACCCCACAAGGCCCACACCTGATAGTAGAACTTAAACACGGTGTTCATGCGGCTACTGAACACATCGCGGATGAACACAATGTCGACTGCCAGCACCAATCCGGCCGCCAACGCACTCATCCCCAACCACAACGCCACACTCGGCGGAATATCGTCGCGGCGGAATGCAACATGCAACAACAGGGCTGCCAACGGCAACGCAAACACCGACACAAAGCCGATTACACTGCCTACAATGGCCACACCAATGGCAATCCCAAACACGGTGCGCTCGAAGTGGTCACGACTGTAGTGCCAGGTCATCCAGATAATCGGCACCAAAAACAGCCCGAACATGATTAGCAGACCGTGGAGTTCAGTTTGTGCAGGAGCCAGCCCAAAATAACGCGACAACGATGCAATGACGGGGATGTCGGTCAGTGGATCAGACGCTCCCACCAACGAATGGAATGTCGTATGAAAGGGCAAATAGGCCAGATACGACATGGCTACCGTCAGCACTGCTTCACGGAATTGAGCCTGCCATGACACGTGCTGTCGTACACCCGACCACACCACGGCTGCCACATACAACACCACATAGGTGGGGTAATCCCAGCTATTGAGGGGGTACAACAAGCCGAGCAGCACACCAGGCAGCACCCAGCCGGGCAGTGCCCCGTGCATGCGGCGCAGGGCAAGGGCAATCAGCAACAATCCGTACGGCAACGCCATCACGTGTGGGTGCATATCACCCAACCAATACGAAAAGAATGGGAACTCGGTAATCGCATAGCGACGTTCACTGGTGCCGTCGCCGTTGGGGATGGCATCCCACACAGCCCGCGACGGATTCCACCAATTAAACTCTGACCACATGTCACGCGGCTGTGCCACGGTCATACCGTCGAAGTCCCACCCGCGAAACGGCTGTGACAGCACGAGTGGTTCACGCTGCGTAACCCCATTGATCAGGGCACGACCCACATCACGCGCCTCGAGTGCAAGCACCTCGGGGAAACCGGCCACCACTTGTACGAATCCACCCAGATTCCCACTGACCAGCACAAACACGATGGCCGTGCTGCCCACCAGCACATCACGCCACTGCTTGAGGCGCCCGACCGCCGGCAGCATCAAGCGCACCATGGCAATACTCAACGTCGCAGCAGCGGTAGCCACCATACCTGCCGTCGTGGCCAGCGCCAAGTTGTAGGCCACAATCGGGTCAGCACCTGATAGGGTGATCGGCAAGGCTGCCAATAAGTAACCGGCGTAGTAGTAGTTGATGGTAAATCCCGACATCCACGGATCAAGTGGGGGGAAGCTGGGGCTGTGCAGGATACTCTGCATGAAGGCAAAGTCCATGGGGCGTTCGGTGCCCCAGGGATCAGGGTTGAGCCCACGGATGTAGACCACCATGCCGAATCCCACCCAAAAGAAAATCTCACTGGTGAGCAATGCGCGTGCGTGCACGCGGAGCCAATCACGCGTGACTCCGCCGCTCAGATACCACCCCAACCCGCCCATGACCAACAGACTCAACACGACGCCACCACCATTGAACGGCACCAGGCCAATCATGGCGGCGCTCCACACGGTCACGCCAACCAAGGCGATACCGAGCGGGCGGGCCAAGCCCACCATTGAATCAGGGAGGCCAGCAAAGACATATTTCGTCCATGGCACACCCACTGCCACAAACAGGAGGGTAATCCACCAGTGCACTAGTACGTCGCTCATGCCATCCTCTCCTTAGCGTTCGAGTTGCGAAAGGGCCGCACGCACATCCTCGCGGAAGAGTGCATCAGCGGGAGCCTGTTTCAGGTATTCCTGATAACTCTGCCGCGCCATATCATCGTTGCCCATCAGCGCATAGACACGCCCTTGTGACACCAAAAAGTCGTAGAAATCGGGATACGCAGTCAGGCCATCAGCGATATCGACCAATGCAGCATCAAACAGCCCTGCATCAATTTGGCCACTAATCAGCTTGTTGATATTACCCGGCGCATTGTCGATATCGACGGCATCGCGCAGGGCTTGTATGCCCTGGTCAATCAAACCAGCCTCGAGTGAGCTATCGCCGTACATGTGGAGGAGCATCACATCATCTGGATGGTCGAGAATCGTCATGCCAATCACATCAGCGGCATCATTAAAACGTCCCACTTGACGATAGGCATCGACGAGCAGCATCATGGTATCGATGTTGCTTGGATCACTATAAAAAGCATCTTCTAGACCCACAATCGTCTCATCGAGCATCGTGTCTTCGGCAGCTGGCGACACCTCAGCGGCCTGCGGTTGCACATCGGCCAGCGCCCCCAAGGGGGCCACTCCTTGCATGGGCGGCAACACCATGTAAATAGTGGTTTCACCCTGACTAAATACCTGCGTCACATGGGGGATCTGGGCAATTGATGCAATACCCATGTCGCCGTAGGCTGCCCTTTCGACAGGTCCGACCACAATATACCCCACCCGGTAGCGTGCCAAAATCTGCATTTTGGTGGCCAGGTTCGTGCTCCGATAAAACTCAATCACGTCGGCATCACGGCGGGCCACAGCTGTCGGATTGCGCTGCTCACTTTCGTGGAGGGGACTCACCACCGTGGGCAAGCCGGTATTGGCGGCAATTCGCACCCCATAATCACGATAAAACTCATTACTGGCTTGGAGCACCACTGGCAAACCACGGGTATTAGTACGGAGCCACTGCATGGCCGCGTAATCCGATGCAAATGGAATCGTACGCTCGAATGCGAAGTACGACCCCGTGTCCATGAACTGTAGCCCATTGAGCGTCCACTGCCGTTCACTGTCAATGCGATATGCGGTGCGGTTGGGCACGGCCACGAACGGGTACACGGCCCCCATCACCACAGGAATCACAGCCAACACCAGCACTCCTTGGCGTGCCCATGTCGGCAGGGCTGCCACACTCGCCCGCCAAAGCCGTTCGGCCAGCACTGCCACAGCCATGCTCAGCAACAGCCATGTTTGAATGCCGAACTTAAACACCGTATTCATGCGATACCAATCACCACCGTCCATGTGGTCACGGATATACACGAATTCGACGCCTAACGCCACGGCCCATGCCACACACAACAACCACAGCCCAAACCACACCGTGGCATCGCCACGTCGGCGCAACAAGGCACCAGCCAAGCACAATACGACAACCACGAGCCACGGCACCGGCGACTGTAGCCAGTCTCGTGCAGGGATACTCGACCACTGTTCGGCTGGCAGTAGCGCGGCCACCGACACCAGTGCCGACATCACTACCACCACACTCGTCAAGATGATACGTGTGCGCCGCCCTTCAGCCACCAGCAGACCTATCGCTGCCAGCGTCGGCACAAAGAACATCCCCCACATGCTCAGCCAGCCCCCCCATGGCGATGGTTGTGAGACCAATGCCACACCGCTAATCTGTGGCACGTACTGCTGGAAGAACGGCAAAAATGTCACATATGCGCCAGCAACCATACTCACAATCATGACCAACGTGACCACGAGCTGCAACCCGGCGGCACGCTGCGGGCGCCAGTAGATGGCCCCAGCCACGACCAACAACGCCGTCGGTGCATCCCATGAATTGGTGATTGCCAGGGTGCCAAGGGCAACTATCACCAGCCCCCACCAGACTCCAGTCAAACGTGGTGCTTGCAAGGCATGCCAGGCCAGCGCGAGTACCAATATCATGACTGGCATGGCGAGGATATGCGCATGCAAATCGCCAAACAAGAAGCTCCACGCCGGGAATTCATTGATGGTACTGGGGATGACACGGCTGGGTCCGACAAACCAATCCCCCAGCGCACGCCCGAAGCCGGCAATTCCTTCGGATTGCAACGCCGACCAGACCGGGGCAATCCCTTCGGACCAGCCGATTGGGAGCACCGTAGCCGGATTCCCCATGACCGCCACCAGCAACACCCCAATCAGGGCCGCCCACCAACGACGCGTCACATGGTACAGCGAAGCCGTCACCAACATGACGACCAACGCATACAGCGAAGCCAAAATCAGGTTATACCCCACTTCGGGCAATACGCCAGTCAAACGAATCGGCAGTGCATACAGCACATATCCGTAGTAGTAGTAGTTGATGACCCCACCGCTATAAAACGGCGAGTACGGCGGCATCACCGGGCTCTGCAACACCGCATTGAGCAGCCCAAACTCGAAGGGTTTCTCACCGCCCCAAATCGGGTGCCACAAATCCGGGTTGGCCATGCGAATCAGCACCATGACCACGAATGCCAACCAGTACACGGCTTCGTAGGCCGCCACACGGCGCCACTGCTGGCGGAGCACCGCGTACACATGCTGTGCGCCACCGACCACATAGTCGGGCACCTGATCAAGCGCAAACCACCGCGCACTACTCGCGTCCACAGTAGTATTTTGGCGCATACCAATGCGCATGAGAGCCCAGAGATTTACCAGACCGACCAGCACAAACCCGACCACCAGGCCCGTCGTATCGTTGTACATCAGGCGCGCACTCACCGGCAACCACACCGCGTATCCGAGCATCAACAAGCCGAGCAAACGCGCCCACGGCCAGTGTTGCTCGCCCCACCACAGCGCTACAGGCAGACCAAACAAGCCGATAGCGTACCACGCCAGCATCCACAGCAAAACAATACCCACTGTCGACTGCATGGGATTCCAGCCAGGTCGAGCCACCGCCTCCAAACGCGCCGTGCTCACCGACAACATGGCATCAGCAGTCACCGACTGCGCATTCGCTAGCATCGGCTCACGTGACGGTGGGTCGGTGGGGTCTAGTCGCGCCAACGTGCCTGGCTTGAGCACCGCCGGGGCATGATCGGCCACGGGCACTTGGTAGATGACGGTCTCGCCATTGCGGAACACCTCAGCGATCTGGCCTTTTTGCGCCAAATCAGCAAAAGTCGTCTGGGCTTGTACGCCATACAGAGCCCGTTCCATTTGACCCACATACACGTATTCCACACCGTACAGCTTGAGTTCGTCGAGCAGTTGCGACGGCGATTCGCCGGTATACCACCGCCGCACCATTTCTTGGCGGGCACTCAAAACAGGGCCCACATCAGCCACACTGCGTTGCTGAGTCTCGTGCCACGGCCAGCCAATCAGCGTCGGCAGACCGGTGTAGGTGGCGATACGGGCCGACCAGCGATAGGCCTCGGCATGGGCTTCCAAAATAATCGGCGTCCCCGTCACATTGGTGCGCAACCAGGCAATACCAGCAGCGTCTTCGGCAAACGTAAAGTTGTAGTCGTTTTCGTTCCATGTGGCGATGGGTGATGTCAAAAAGGCTTCGCCGTCGAGACTCAATCCCGCATCTGTGTCGTAGCGTTCAGCAATACGCGCCGGCGTGGCCGTCAGCGGGTACACCAATGCCATCGCCACGGCCACCATGGCCATGGCACGCCACAGCACCTGCGCTTGCAGAGCATATGTCCACAGGCGTTGCCAGACCCACGCCAGCAAGATCCCAGCACTAATACCGCCGAACACCCACACCTGCATACCAAACTTGAACACGCTATTCATGCGCCCAATGTCGCCCTTGGCGACAAGTACCTCGGTGAGTGCTGAGATCCCAAATACGGCCAACACCATGATGATGACAAATACGGTTTCGAGCGCCACCGGCACACCACGCGCCAGCGGGCGGCGCTCCATATCGGCGAACACGGGCAATTCCAACTGCACAGCCGGGGCGCGCGTGCGCCACCACGCCAACCAATCAATGTCGTCGCCCGTGCGTGTCAGCAAAACGCTCAATACCAGCACCAACACCGTCATTGCACTCAACTGCACATATATTGCTGGCACTCCCATCCACGCGCTCACCAAAAACAGCGCAGTCGTCGCCAGCACCACACCAGCAGCGGTCATGGGTTTGGCGAAACGCAGACGCACCAGCAATACGGCAAACGCGCTGATGGCCGCAAAAATCCACAGACCAGATATTTCAACGAATAGTGATGTAGGTGTGCGTGGACCGTTCCACACTTCAAACCCGGTATAGTCGCTCGCAAACGCACGCGTGAACGGCCAACTAGCCACACGACTCCCCAGCACAAACCCGGCCATGGCAATCACCCAACCAATGACCGAAGGCACCTGCGGACGGTACTGATAGTCGCGCCACAGCAACAACAGCAACGTCAACACCGACATGCCCATGATGGTCGGATAATCCCAGGTGTTGGTGGCATATGAAGTCCCACCAAACAAGGCCAGAATGCCCACCAACACCCAACGGTCACGCCAAAACTCGCGCCAGTGCGCCGCCAATTTGGGCTGACGAATCAGCGCCGTCATCGTGGCCAAGGCTGCGACAAGCAGTGGCAGGCCAATCATGTGTGCATGCAGGTCGGCAAACAAAAAGGTGAAAAACGGGAATTCATTGATGACACCGTCACCCGTTTTGATGGACACCACACGCGTCGCATCCCAAAACGCCCATTCCCCACGCCCCTGACACAGCGCCACAGCGGCGTAGGAATCACTCGTACCGCAGTTCGCATTGGGGCTAGCACTGCCAGGCAACATCCACAACGCTTGTGACCAATTGCCGGCCACGGTCACGAACACCGCCGCGAGCACTGCCCCCACCAGCTTACGCCGCTGTTGCTGCCCCATATCTTGCCACCAGGCCCGCCAGCGGGCTACCGGGGCCGAGCCCCGCCAGCCTTGCAATGCCAAGGCGACGCCCCACACACCGACCGTCGTCAGCGCAAACATGGTGGGTACGGCCAGATTATATGCGGTAGCCGGGGCAATGCCAGTCAGATGCACGAGCACGCCGACCATCACAAACCCAAAGTAGTAATAATTCAACATCCCGCCAGCAAACCACGGGTCATACGGGGGGAAAGCGGGGCTACGCACGACTGCCGTCAAAAACGCCAAATCCATGGGCTTTTCGCCACCACGGGCGGGATGCCACAAATCGGGATTGGCAGCACGGATGAGTACGAATGCCAGGTACGCCAGCCAAAAAAGCCCTTGGGTGGTCAGCAATATCCATTTATGCTGTTGCCAAATCTGTTGCCAGTAGGCCCGCTTCCGCCAGTACAAACCAACGGTCAGCAACAGCAATGGCACCACAATACTGACAATTCCCGTGCGCGTAAACGCCAACACACCCACGCTCGCTGCCAACCAAATCAACCAGGCCACAATCAACAATCCCAATGTTTTGCTGAGCGC
>VFQS010003628.1_pt1 | contig 11694 bp, 8 predicted proteins | sample 3512361 | NCBI WGS metagenome assembly VFQS01 (sample SAMN10412375, study PRJNA504923) | tailings metagenome | isolation source: Relicate 1 Philex TSF3 active mining | place: Philippines | reverse complement strand
TCCAGGTGATGAACATATTGAAAGAAGAATTCGTGCATTCATCAGATGGAACGCAGCAATTATGGTGCACCGTGCGCAAAAATATGGAGTTGGTGGACACATTTCAACTTATGCATCCAGTGCATCACTTTATGAAGTTGGTTTCAATCATTTCTTTAAAGGGCATGATGCACCTGGAGGTGCTGATCAAATATTTTTTCAAGGACATGCATCTCCTGGAATGTATGCTCGAGCATTTTTAGAAGGAAGACTTTCCGAAACACAACTCGATGGTTTTAGGCAAGAACTTTCGCATTCTGGCGGAGGGCTACCTTCATATCCACATCCTCGTTTGATGCCAAACTTTTGGCAATTTCCAACAGTATCAATGGGACTTGGTCCATTAAATGCTGTTTATCAAGCAAGATTCAATAGATACTTACATGCTCGCGGGATTAAAGATACTTCACAACAAAGAGTTTGGGCATTTCTTGGAGATGGAGAAATGGATGAACCAGAATCAATAAGTGGAATTTTATTAGCGGCAAGAGAAAAATTAGACAATTTAACTTTTGTGGTAAATGCAAATCTACAAAGACTAGATGGACCAGTTCGTGGTAATGGAAAAATAATTCAAGAATTAGAAAGTTTATTTAGAGGTGCTGGTTGGAACGTTATAAAAGTAATTTGGGGAAGAACTTGGGATCCACTTCTAGCAAAAGATACCGATGGTGCACTAGTAAATCTAATGAACACTACTCCAGATGGAGATTTTCAAACTTATAAAGCAGAAAGTGGCGCCTACATTAGGGAGCATTTCTTTGGTAGAGATCCTCGTACAAAAGCTTTAGTAGAACCAATGACTGATGATGAAATTTGGGCACTACAACGCGGAGGACACGATTATCGAAAACTTTATGCCGCATATAAAGCAGCGTCTGAACATAAAGGACAACCAACATTAATAATTGCTAAAACCATCAAAGGCTGGACTCTTGGTTCTCATTTTGAAGGACGAAATGCAACTCACCAAATGAAAAAGTTAACTTTAGATGATTTAAAGAAATTCAGAGACACACTTTATTTAGATATTCCTGACTCAAAACTTGATGAGAAGCATCCACCTTATTACCATCCAGGTCCAAAAGATCCAGTAATTGAATATATGCATGAGAGAAGGAAACAATTAGGTGGATATTTACCAGAAAGAAGAACTACAAATAAACCCCTAGTTTTACCTCAAGATGACGCTTATGCCGATGCCAAAAAATCCTCAGGTAAGCAACCAGTTGCAACAACTATGGCATTTGTTCGATTGATTAAAGATTTAATGAAAGATAAAAATATTGGCCCAAGATTTGTTCCAGTAATTCCAGATGAGGCAAGAACATTCGGGTTGGATTCCATTTTTCCTACCGCAAAAATTTATTCACCATTTGGTCAAAGATATACATCTGTAGATAGAGAATTGTTCTTGTCTTATAAAGAATCTGAATCCGGTCAAATACTTCATGAAGGAATTAATGAAGCCGGATCTGTTGCATCTTGGACAGCGGTTGGTACAAGTTATGCAACTCATTCAGAATCTATGATTCCAATTTATATTTTTTATTCAATGTTTGGTTTTCAAAGAACAGGGGATCAATTTTGGTTAGCCATGGATCAAATGGCTAGAGGTTTTGTTATTGGGGCAACGGCTGGTCGAACAACTTTGACTGGCGAAGGCCTGCAACATGATGATGGACAGTCGATGGTTTTGGCTTCCACAAATCCAGCAGTTGTTGCCTATGATCCAGCTTTTAGTTTTGAAATCGCGCACATTGTTAAAGATGGCTTAAAACGAATGTATGGAGAAAATCCAGAAAATATTTATTACTACATGACCGTCTATAACGAACCGTACATTCAGCCTGAAGAACCAAAAAGTATTAATACTGAACATTTACTAAAAGGTGCATATCTTTATTCAGAATCTAAATTTAAGAGCAAATTTTCAAAGATAGCGATCTTGGCTTCTGGTGTAGCCATGCCTTGGGCATTGAAAGCTCGAGAAATTTTAGAAAAAGAATATGAAGTTAGCGCTGATGTTTACTCTGTTACATCCTGGAATGAATTAAGAAGAGATGGTTTGGAAATAGAAAGAAGTAATTTATTAGAAAATGAGAATAAGAAACCATTTATCTCCCATCTGTTAAAAGATCACAAAGGCCCAGTTGTTGCAGTATCTGATTGGATGAGAATAGTTCCAGAGCAAATTAGACCGTATTTGAAACAAAACTTTGTAAGCCTTGGAACAGATGGTTGGGGAGTATCTGATACTCGAGGTGCATTAAGAAGACATTATTTAGTTGATGCAGAATCCATAGTTGTACAAAGTTTAAAATCACTTTCACAAATCGATGAAATTAAATCATCTAAGGTATTAGATGCAATTAAAAAGTATCAATTAGACAATCCTTCTTCTGCTGATCCAGGAAGTACTGCAGGGGATAGCTAGTTAAAACAAACCTTCAATATCTCCTGAAGAATTTAATTTAATTGAATTAGCGGATGGTACTTTTGGTAATCCAGGCATTGTCATTATTTCTCCTGTAACAACAACGATGAATTCAGCTCCAGCTGACAATCTAATTTCTCTAATTTGCACAACGTGTCCTGATGGTGCACCTTTTAAATTTGGATCAGTTGAGAATGAATATTGAGTTTTTGCCATACAAATAGGGAAATTTCCATATCCTGAATCTTCGAATACTTTAAATTGATCTCTTACAGATTTGTCAGCAACAATTTCACTTGCTCCGTAAATATTTTGGGCAATTGTGGAAACTTTATCCCACAATTTTACAGAATCTTCATAAAGTGGTTTGAATGTTGCGCTACCAGATTCAGCAAGTTCTACTACTTTATGGGCCAAATCAATTGTTCCTTTTGAGCCTTCTGCCCAATGTTTACACAGAATTGCTTGTACATTAAGGCTCTTGCAATACTTACTGACTTCTTCAAATTCATTTTGAGTGTCACTTAGAAAATTGTTCACTGCAACAACTACAGGTACTCCAAATTTTTGAACATTTTGAATATGTCGGCCAAGATTTTCTAACCCTTTTTTAACAGCTTCAACATTTTCTTTGCCTAAATCTTCTTTAGCAACTCCGCCATGCATTTTTAGTGCTCTAATTGTTGCAACGATTACTCCAGCATCTGGTGCAATTCCAGCTTTTCGGCACTTGATGTCAAAGAATTTTTCTGCACCTAAATCAGCACCAAATCCAGCTTCAGTAACAACATATTCACCGAGTTTTAAAGCTGTTTTTGTCGCTAAAACTGTGTTGCAACCGTGTGCAATATTTGCAAAAGGTCCGCCGTGAACAAATGCAGGATTATTTTCTAAAGTTTGAACTAAGTTGGGCATGAGTGCATCTTTTAAAAGAACTGTCATTGCGCCATGTGCATTTAAATCTTTTGCAGTAATAGCTTTTTTATCTCGGGTATAGCCAATTACGATATTTCCCAATCTTCTTTCTAAATCTTCTAAATCCATAGCAAGACAAAGAATCGCCATAACTTCACTTGCAACAGTTATGTCAAAACCTGCTTCCCTAGGGTAACCATTACCTGGTCCGCCAAGAGATGAAACAATTTCTCGCAATGCGCGATCATTCATATCCATGACGCGTTTCCAAGTAATTCTTCTAACGTCAATTCCTAATTCATTTCCCCAATAAATATGGTTATCAATCATTGCTGAAAGTAAATTATGAGCTGCACCAATTGCATGAAAATCACCGGTGAAATGAAGATTTATATCCTCCATAGGCACAACTTGGGCAAATCCACCACCAGCTGCGCCACCTTTCATACCAAAACAAGGACCAAGCGAAGGTTCTCGTAAACAAATGATTGCCTTCTTTCCAATTGCGTTTAAACCATCACCTAAACCAACAGTTGTAGTGGTTTTGCCTTCTCCAGCAGGAGTAGGAGTCATTGCTGTAACCAGGATTAATTTTCCATCTTTTTTTGTAGCAATTGAATTAACAAAATCAAGTGAAATTTTTGCTTTTGTAGGCCCGTAGTTAAAAATTGAATCTTCAGATATGCCTATTTTTTTTGCTATTTCATTAATTGGTTTTGATTTGGCGGCTCTTGCTATTTCAATATCTGATTTCATTTTTTCAATTCCTCCGACCTTTTAGCAACAAATTCATCTAATTCTTGTTTTATCGCGGCATCCATTTCCGGCATTTGATACTCTGCAATTTTTTTCTTGGCAATTTCATTTGCTCTCACATCAGTAGTTTTTGCACCAGTTCTATTCCATTTTTCAAAATTGTCACTTGAAGAAAGGAAAGGTCGGTAGAAACAATCTCTAAATCTTTCCATCGTGTGAGCCGCTCCCAAGAAATGTCCACCATGACCAACTTCTACGTGGGCATCAAATGCTAGAGATTCTTCAGTTATTTCAAGTGGAGTAAATTCTGCTTGTAACATTCTTAAAATTTCAACATCCATTACAAATTTTTCGTAACTTGCTACCAAGCCACCTTCAAGCCAACCTGCTGTGTGCATAACCCAATTTGCTCCTGCAAGAAATGTTGGAAGCATGGTCATAAGTGATTCATAGCCAGCTTGTGCATCTGTAGTTTGTGAAGAATTTAATCCACCGCCAGATCTAAATGGCAATCCAAAATGTCTTGCAATTTGTCCGGTGCAAAGTAAACCAATTCCAGATTCCGGTGTTCCAAATTGCGGGGAACCTGACTGCATATCAATGTTTGATAAAAAAGAACCAAAAATAACAGGGGATCCTGGTCTAATTAATTGTGACAAAGTGATTCCAGTTAACGCTTCAGCAATTTGTTGCGCAAGTGTTGCAGGAATAGTGACAGGACTCATAGCGCCCATTAATAAAAATGGTGTTAATAAAACTGCTTGATTTGCTGCAGAATATTCAAATTGTGCATCAAGCATACGATCATCCCAACGAAGAGGGGAGTTGCAATTGATTAAAGAAATTGTGCAAGGTGTTTTTTCTATTTTTTCTCTGCCACCAAAAACAATCTCTGTCATTTTCAAAACATCTTTTGCATTTCTTCCAGAAACCACATTTCCCATGTAAATTTTGTCGGTCAAGGTTTGCAGTGCGTAAGTCATATCAATATGTCTGGTGTCTAATGAAGCGTCGTTTGGTTCACAAATCACACCACCCGCTGAATCCATCTCAGGAAATGCTTGAGCAAGCTTTGTAAAGTTTTTGAAATCTTCAAGTGTTGCATCTCTTCTTACATTTAAATCTCTAACAAAAGGTGGTCCATAAACACCACTGAATACCATTGAATCTCCACCGATGTGGACAGTATTTTTTGGATTTCTTGCTTGAACATCAAATTCTTTTGGAGCTTTTTTGATTTGTTCTAATATAAATTCTGGATCAAATTTAACATTGTGTCCTTCAATATTTTGTCCTGCTTTTTTGAACATTTCGATGGCACGATCACTCATGAATTCGATACCGATTTCACTTACAATTCTTTTCCAGCCTTTATCCAGGGTGGCCATTGCATCTTGAGACAAAATTTCATATCGAGGCATTTTGTTCTGAAACATCTAAAAGGTTTACCTTTCTTTCGGAAAAAGTCTGGTGAGCACCAAATCTAGTACTTGACGACACCCTACTTAAACACCCTACAATATGAAACAATAGTTTCATATAGTGAAAACTAGAAGGGGGTTTCCAGTGACTGCAGCGGCAAAGCGTGCCACCGGCACCCAGGCTGTTGATCGGGCCGCTGATCTTTTGGTTGAAGTCTTGAAATCTGAAAAACCCGTCACCTTTTCTTATTTAACTAACAAATCAGGTTTAGCTAAAGGTACAGCTAGTCGCCTTATCAGTGCATTAGAAAGAAACGGTTTATTGCAAAGAAATAAAAAAGGTGAAATTGAAACTGGGATAACTATTAACCAATTTGCGTCACGAATAAGTTCTGTGAGCAGGTTGGTTTCAAAGTTGCAACCACTAATGAGACAAATTGGTAATGAAACAGGGGAAACCGTCAGTTTAGCTATTTCTGGAAATGACTCAGTAGAGAATATTGCTCAAATTGATGCTAAGTATTTATTAAGTTCAAGAAATTGGGTCGGACAAAAAGTTCCTTTTCATGCATCCGCAGCAGGTAAAATATTACTTGCTTTCCAAGAGATAGATATTTCAAAATTAAAATTAGAAAAATTAACTAATGGGACTATCACTTCAAAAACTGAATTGGAAAAAGAAATTTTAAAAGTGAAACAAAATAATTATGCATTAATTATAGATGAACTTGAAATTGGACTAGTTGCAGTTTCTGTGCCTGTAAAAAATGAGGTTGGAGAAGTTGTTGCCGCTCTTTCAGTTTCAGGTCCTTCTACAAGGTTATATCAAAATAAGATAAAAGAAATAGTTAGTTTATTAAACAGATATTCCAAAAATTTGAATTTAAGTAATTTTGAAAAAAATGAAAACAACAGGGGGGCAGCATGACAAACGAAGAAATATTAAAAGCACTATACGACGAAACATTAGTTGGAAATGCACCAAAAGTTTTGGAATTAACTAATGAAGGAATTGGTCAAGGCATGACTCCTGATTCAATTCTGTTTGAGGCACTAATTCCTTCACTTGAAGAAGTAGGGGCGCGTTTTGAACGTGGAGATTTTTTTGTTCCAGAAATGCTCATTGCAGGAAGAGCTATGGCTGGAGCGCTTAATGTTTTAAGACCATTACTTGCAGATACTGGTGCAGAAACAGTTGGCACTTTCTTAATGGGAACAGTTAAAGGTGATGTACATGATATTGGGAAAAATCTTGTAAACATCATGCTTGAAGGTGCTGGTTTCCAAGTAATTGATTTAGGAGTGCAAGTACCACCTGAAAAATTTGTAGCAGCTGTTCAAGAACACAAACCTGACATCGTAGGTATGTCAGCATTTTTAACTACCACCATGCCGATGTTTAAAGTAAATATTCATGAGTTAACAAAAGCAGGATTGCGTGACGATGTAATAGTTATGGTGGGCGGAGCGCCGGTAACTCAAGAATATGCAGATGCAGTTGGCGCTGATGGATATGCCGCAGATGCATCAACAGCTGTAAGAAAAGCAAAAGAATTAATCAATGCAAAAAGAGAATTAGCGAAAGCATAAAATTGCCAAAATTCTTACCAATAGTTGAACACGCAATTAAAGGTCCTATGTGGGATTGCCAAATGTGTGGTCAATGCGTGCTTCATTCCACAGGAATGACTTGTCCCATGAATTGTCCAAAAAATTTAAGAAATGGACCATGTGGCGGAGTCAGAGAAAATGGTCATTGCGAAGTTAAACCTGAAATGAAGTGTGTTTGGTTAAAAGGATTTGAAAGAAGCCAAAACTGGCCATTGCCAAAAACTTGGAAAGAAGAATTCAATCACTTAAGACCTCCGGTTGATCATCGTTTAAAAGATGGCTCATCATGGATAAATTTCATTACTAAGCGTGATAAATGGACACCAACAGGTTGGAAAAACTCTTCGGACGTAATGGATAAACACTAAATGTCTTTATTAGAAGAAAAAATTACTCAAACAAATGAATTAGTTTTTACGGCCGAATTTCCAGTAATTGATGGAGAAGGTTTTGCCAAAGTTGAAAAGTATGCCAAAAGATTAAAGCCATGGTTTGACGCAGTAAATGCAACTGATAACACAGCAGCTCATGCACATGCTTCCAATGTTGCAAGTGCCATTGCTATGAAAATGCATGGAATTGAACCAATTATGCAAGTTGTATGCAGAGATAAAAATAGATTAGCTATTCAAGCAGATATTGTTGGCGCCAGTTTGCATGGGATTGAAAATATTTGTGCATTAACTGGAGACGATGTAACTGCAGGAGACGAAACTGAAGCAAAAAGAGTTTTTGATTTAGATGGCCCACAATTAATTAGAGTGGCTTCTACATTGGCAAGAGGGGAATACCTTTCAGGAAGAAAATTAGATCCAGCACCTCATCTTTTTATTGGCGCAGTGGAAAATCCGTCTGCACCTCCATTTGAATACAGAGTTCAAAGAGTAGCTAAAAAAGTTGCCGCTGGGGCTAAGTTTTTACAATTACAAATTTCATATCACCCTGAAAGACTGGAAAAGTTTTGTAAAGGTGTGGTTGAACTTGGTTTGGATAAATTAATTGCAATAATTCCAACAATTGTTTTAATTAAAAGTGCTCGACCACTTAAATTTATGAACGATAAAGTTCCTGGAATAGATGTTCCAGCAGAAGCTATAAGCAGAGTTGAAAAATCAACAGATCAAGCAGAAGAGGCATATAAGCAAACTTTAGAATTTGCTCAACATGCTTTATCGTTACCCGGAGTTAGAGGACTTCATGTCACTGATTTTCGACACGACGAAACTTTAGATCGTTTCATGCACGATTTGGGTCGAGTTCCCAAATCTCTAAATTAAGGAGAAATCAATGCATTCAATTCTTCGTTCGGCAACAAAAGAAGTAGTTATTGGACATGATGTTCCATTTGTAATTATCGGAGAGAGAATTAACCCAACTGGAAGAAAGAAGTTTCAAGAGCAGCTTCGAGCAGGAGATTTAAGTCAAATCGAAATAGATGTTCAACAGCAAGTTGAAGGTGGAGCAGATGTTTTGGATGTCAACATGGGAGTCCCACTTACTGATGAACCTGATTTATTGAGTAAAGCGATAAAACTTGTTCAATCTAAAACTGATCTTCCAATTTGTATCGATTCTTCAGTAATCGAAGCTTTAGATGCTGGATTAAAAGCATATGAAGGAAAAGCTTTAGTTAATTCAATGACAGGTGAAGATGATCGAATGGAAGCAATTTTGCCTTTAGTTAAAGAACATAAAGCTGTCATTATGGCTTTATCTAACGACGAAACTGGTATTCCAGCCACAGCAAAAGAAAGACTAGATATAACAGAAAAGATTGTTAGAACTGTTGAGAAATATGGAATTCCCCTAGAAGATCTTGTGATAGATCCACTTGCAATGACAGTTGGTGCAGATACCGAAGCAGTAAAAATTACCTTGGAAACCATTCATTTAATAAAAGAAAGATTTGGTTTGAACATGTCCATGGGAGCATCAAACGTATCTTTTGGTTTGCCTAACAGGCATGCAGTTAATGCTTCATTTTTACCAATGGCAATGGCTGCAGGACTAACTAGCGCAATTATGGATGCAAGAACTAAAGAAATTGTTACCTCAGTTAGAGCTGCTGATTTATTGCTTGGAAATGACGCTTGGGGTGCAAATTGGATATCAGCGTTTAGAGCACAACAACCGACTCAATAAAGATGCCCAAAGAAAAGATTGAACCTGAATTAATAGAACATTCAGGTCAGGGAAGAGTCAAAATTGAACTCTTACCTGCAAATAAATCTATAAGCGTTCCACCCGGGGTAAGTGTTTTTGATGCGGCTTCTTGGAATGGGATTGCAATTGATTCTACTTGTGGAGGTCACGGAACTTGTAAAAAATGTAAAGTAAAAATCACAGAAGGAAGAGTTCCAATTTCAAGATTGGATATCAGAGCATTCACTGAAAAAGAGTTAAACGAAGGTTGGAGACTAGCTTGTGTTTCTCGAGCTGTTGAAGATTTAAAAATCGAAGTACCTCCACTTTCAACCAGACCAAAAGCTGCAACAGTTGGTGTTGGAAGACAAGTTATTTTAAGACCTTCAATCCAAAAAAGATTCTTGAAACTTTCAGAACCAAGTTTGGAAGACCAACGAACCGATTTGCAAAGAATAATAGATGAAGTCAGTGATATTGAATTGAAAACAGATTTATCGGTTTTAAGAAAAATTCCAACGATTTTAAGAAAAAATAATTTTGAAGTAACTGCAATAATAGCTGATGAAGAGTTAATTGATCTTGAGAGTGGAGATACGACAAATCATAAATATGGCATTGCCTACGACTTGGGAACGACCACAGTTGTAGCAACTTTAATGGATTTAAACACCGGTACACCTGTGGCAGTGAAATCTATGTTAAATAAACAGCAACCATTTGGAGCTGATGTAATTTCAAGAATTTCGGCCACTATGTTAGATAAAAACTCATTGGAAAAATTAAGCAAATTAGCAAAAGAAACTTTAAGTGAATTAACTGAGCAGGTTATTTTCGAAGGAAAAATTGATCGCAATAATATTTATGAAATCGCTTTAGCTGGAAATGCAACTATGGTTCAACTTGTTTTGGATATTGATCCAGAACCAATTGGCGTTGCTCCGTTCATAACCGTGAGTAAAGATTTTCCAACCCTGAAAGCGTCAGATTTTGGAATAAATGTTAACGAAAATGCGAAAGCATTTGTATTTCCTTCTTTTGGTGCATATGTTGGTGGCGACATTGTGTCGGGAGTATTAGCATCTGGCATTGATAGAGATAAAAGAATCAGATTGTTTATTGATGTGGGAACAAATTGCGAAATAGTTTTAACCGATGGTGAAAATATATTAGCTACAGCCGCTCCTGCTGGACCAGCTTTTGAAGCCGCTTCAATCAAATGTGGGATGCGTGCAGCAGATGGCGCAATCGAGGTAGTAAAAATAAACGAAACAGGTCTTGTGATTCAAACCATTGGTGAAGTTGAACCTGTTGGAATTTGTGGTTCTGGATTGGTAGATGCGGTGGCTGAATTAGCCAGAGTTGGAATCGTAGATAATTCTGGAAAATTTGTCGAAGAAAAAGATTATTTAGGCAAACAAATAAATCTTTTTGAAAGAGTTATGAAAAATGAAAATGGTGAAAAAATATTTGTTCTGCACGGCACAAAAGAAGAACCCATAGTTTATTTGAGTCAAAGAGATATTAGAGAGCTTCAATTTGCAAAAGCCTCTATAGCAACTGGGTGGGCGCTTTTAGTAGAAGAACTGAAAATTAACCCGGCAGATATTCAACAAGTATTGCTAGCAGGATCATTTGGCTCATATTTATCGCCGACATCAGCAGTTAATATCGGTTTAGTTCCAAAATTACCGATTTTGAGAATTGTTAGTGCAGGAAATGTTGCTGGAGAGGGAGCGAAAATGGTCTTACTTTCAAGTAATGAAAGAAAAGGTGTTCAAACTCTGTTAGATGAAGTTAAATATATTGAACTATCAGATAGAGCAGATTTTAATGATAAATTTATCGAGCATTTAGCATTTCCAAACTAATTCAAATTGAATTTATACATGTAATAATCAGAAGGTCCAAATGGTCCTAATTCATCAACTTTAAACTTATACCCTGAATTAATTAGATAAAGCTTTACTGATTCAAAATTCTCAGGACTTTCAACATATATTAATGATTCATTGAAGTATGAATCAGGAAAATTGTTTCCATCAATTTTTTTTGATTTCAAGAAGTTTATCCATAGTGGACTTAAATTGTGCCAACCTAAATAAACAATCCTTTGACTTTGATCAAATGGCTTAAACTTTGAATATGGAAACTGCCAATCAGACTTAAAAACAGATGAACTTCCTACGAGAATAATGTCTTTGGGCAGATTTGTCATAAATTTTTGTTGCTGTTCAGCATAAATTATGCGATTTTCATAAAAACTTATTCTAGCTTTTGTTTCAATTTGAAATCTATTCAGATATTGCCAAGAACTAATGGTAAGCGCTGTAGAGATTATGAAAATAACAGGTAATTTTAAGTTTATACTCC
>VFQS010003625.1_pt1 | contig 11696 bp, 7 predicted proteins | sample 3512361 | NCBI WGS metagenome assembly VFQS01 (sample SAMN10412375, study PRJNA504923) | tailings metagenome | isolation source: Relicate 1 Philex TSF3 active mining | place: Philippines | reverse complement strand
TGTTTCTAATAAATAATCTGTAAGCTCGTTAAAAATTTTAATATCTCCTTTAGTATGAAATTTAAATATTTCTTTTATATCATAATTTGTCAACATATAATTTAATGCTTGTAAAGATGGTATAATGTCATTTCCATATTCTTTAGATATAAAAACAATAAAATTTGTAAATTTATTTTCTATTAATTGGAATAATTTATTACATAATTTTTTTGATTTTATTACAAAACAACACATATTATCGCTTTTAATATATAATTTATTTAAAAGTTTTATTCCATTTTCATAATTTCCAATGTAACAACAATATAATTGATCTGATGTTTGTTTAATATTATTTTTATAAATTTTAATATCATTAATGAAATCATTAAAAGTTAATGAATAAATATAATTAGCAACATCCATAATATCATACATTTTATCTCCAAATTCTAAAAATATTTGGTTGTCTTTAGTATAATAAACAAATTTTTTGTCAAAAAAGTTTTCTATTTGAGTAAATGAATAAATATAACCAAAATTAACAAAATTATTTATAATTTTATTGATGATATTATCATTTTCATAAAATTTATTACAATATTTAAATAATTTAATATCAATATTTATTTTATTTGGATTATTAATTACTCTAGTCAAATCATGTGAATTTTTTAATTTTTTAATATAATCAATTAAATCATCGCTTGGATTATAAATAACATGATTATCGAATTTATAAAATTTAAATTTAGAAAAAATTCTTTCTAAATCACTATTTACTTCTAAATTATTTTTAAACAAATTTGTATCAATATCAAAACTAATACTAAAATTTTCAGGTAAATTAGTAAGATCATTTATTTCTTTTAATGTTGTTTGAATTTCATTATTTGTGGACATTTTTAATTCTACCTTTTCTTTTTTACAAATTTCATTATTTTTAAAATTATATAAATTTGTAAGTTCTTCTGATATTTTAGTGACTCTTTCTTCAAGATGATCAATATTAAATTCAATTTCTTTAATATTTTTTTCACAATTTGACATAATATCTTTTTGTATATTGATAGTTTCTTCAGTTGATTTAATAATATTTTGTAAATCTACTTTTTTATTATAAATTGTTTCTGCTTGTTTAATTGTATTATTCATATTGCTAATTAAATTAATTTTATCAAACAAATTATTTAATTTTAATATTTTATCTGCTAAATTATTTATATTATCAATATAATCTTTTTCAAGCTTTAAATATTCAAATAATGTAGTGTCATAATTATTTTTATGATTTGTGCTATCAATATTTTCATTTTTAGTTTTATTTAATTTTTCTATAAAATTTTCAACATCATTTTTATATATATTTATACTTTTAGTAATTTCTTCTTTTTCAGTTGTATTTTTATTAATTTTTAAATTAATATCATTAATTTTATCTTCAATTAAATCGTTTAATTCAATATGTAAATTATAAATATGATTATTTGTTTGTAAAATAATTTCATTTAAATTACTAATTTTGTTGTTAAAAACATTATTTTGTTCAATAATTATATTATTTTCAAATATATATTTTTCATAGAACTTTGTGTTTTGATCTATTTTATTACAAATTAATTCTTCTTCTAATAATAATTGTTCCCATTCTATATCCATTTGTTTTTTAGCTTCTAAAAATAAATTATTTTCCTCATTTTTTTTGTGTTGTAAATTTTCCAAATCTTTTATTAATTCTTGGCAGTCTATTTTCGTTTTAATTAATAATATTTCAGTATTATTGGTCATTTCTTCTGCTTTTTTTATTTTATGACTAAAATTATTTTGTTGAACTACAAAGTTTTCCTCAAAAATATTCTTGTCTGATTCAACATTTGATTTTGTTTTATTTTCTTCATCTAATAATTTCTTAAAATTTAAATATGTTTTATTTAATTCATCAGTCTTCTTATTTAAATCTCTTATTTTGATTCCATTTAATGATAACTCCTCCATTTTTATTATCTTATCAGATAAATCAGATATTTTATTTATTTCATTTGCTATGTTTTCAGATTCTCTTATCGAAGTTTCAAGTTTTAATTTAGAAGTTTCATAAAGTTCATAATACTCTTTTGATTTTTTTTCCAAATCTGATATAATAAAATTTTTTTTCTCTATATTTTCAGTAAATCTTTTAATTTTATCATTTGATTCTTTTTTCATGATATTTTCTTCTTTTTTTAAAGACTCTTCTATTTCTTTAAGAGTATTAAATGATTCATCTAATTGATTAATTAATTCATTAGTTTGATTTACTTTATTTTCTAATTCTAAAATATTTTGAGAAAATTTATTTATAACTTCATTGTAATTGTTTTTATGAGCTTCAAATATTTCTTTTTTAGTAATTTTATTTTTATTAAAAATTTCATATTCTTCTTGATTACTTATAATTTTTTTTTTGTTATCTTCTATTTTATCCTTAAATTCTTGTAATTTATTTTTATTATTAATTTCAAAATATTTATATTTTTTTAATTCTTCAGTTAAATCACAAATTTCATTTTCTAATTTTATTATTTTTTTATTAATACAATCTTCCTTTTCTTTATTAAAAAGTATCAATACTTTTTCTGATAGTTCTTCAGCTTTTTTTGAAAGATGATCTGCATCTCTTTTTGCTATTAATTCAGCTTCTTTTGCTTTTTCTATAAGCTCTTCTAGTTCCTTTTTTTTAAGTTCATCTACATTTTTAAATTTATTTATTAATTTCATATTTTTATTTATTTGTTCTTCGTAAAAAATCTTTAATTCATTTAATTGTCTTTTTGCTTCTTCTGCCTGAACTTTTGCTTCTACCTCTTTTTTTTTGGCTTCTTCTAATTCAGTTTTGTGTATTTCTATTTGTTTTTTTATCTCATCGTCTCTATTTTTTGTAAGTTCCAATTTTTTGCTTAGTTCAAAATTAAAAATTTTTATTGCTTCATCTTCTTGTTTTTTTAACTCTTCATCTGTATTTAATTCTTCATCTGTATTTAATTCTTCTTGTTTTCTTAATTCTTCTTGTCTTCTTAATTCTTCTTGTTTTCTTAATTCTTCTTGTTTTATTAATTCTTCTTGTTTTCTTAATTCTTCTTGTTTTCTTAATTCTTCTTGTTTTCTTAATTCTTCTTGTCTTTTTAATTCTTCTTGTCTTTTTAATTCTTCTTGTCTTTTTAATTCTTCTTTAAATTCAAAATTATTTTGTATTTTAGTTTCTTCATCTATAAATATTTGATTATTCTGGTCATTTTTTATTGTAGTTTTAAATTTACTTTTAATTGCCATTGATTTGTAATAGCTCGACATTATAAACTTAATAGAAATAATTTAAAAATTATAAACGAAAGTTTATAATTTTTAAATTTCTAAATCTAAATAGATATATATATATATGGATAAAATAGAATCAACAATTATTGATCTATTTAATGATAATATAAATAATATATTTTATTCTGAAGTATATGGTTTTAGTAAAAATATTAGTGTATATAGAAATTTTACTCATTTGTATGCTAAAATATTTTTTAAATTATTAGACGATTTAAAATTAGATTATTATGTATTTGCTGGAACAAGTATAGGATATGTAAGAAATAAAAAAAATATACCTTGGGTCGACGATTATGATATTATAATATTTGAAGAAGAGTTTGATAAATTCAAAAACTATATAGTACCAAAATTAAGTAATTTAGGATTTGATTGTATTATTCCAGTAATTCCTTATGAAAAGGCTGGATATCATATAGCTTCTCAATTTGGTCAAAAATGTTTTCAATGTGATGTATTTTTTACTAGAATAAACAAAAATGGTATAATAAGAAATAATCAAAATTGGGGATTATACGATATAAAAAATATACATATAGATTTAGTAAAACCTAAAAAATATTTAATTATTGATGATGATTTAAATCTTCCATTTTTTAATGATATTAATCAAGATATTAAAAAAGAGTATGGTGATGTTTTTAATTCATGTTATATTCACATTAACCACGCCAAAGGGAATGAAATAAAACATCATTTTACTGAAGTATATGAAGGTTTTAATAAAGTTAAACAATGTATCATTAATAATGGTAAAAAATTATTTGATAATCATAAATATATAAATAATGAAACACATTACGATTATAACAATTTTATTAATCAGTTTGAGTTTAAAGAAAATGAAGTATTAAATCATATTTCAATATTAAAATACATTAAAAATAAACAAATTAAAACCTGGAATATAATGGATGAAAAATTTTTAATATTTTGTCCAGATATAAAATATTATTTTAAAGATATAATTATAAATTTTTATATGTTAGGAAATATTGATAAAAAAAATTTAATATTATTTAATTATGTAGATAATATATATTATTCAAATAAAGAATATATAGATTGTATTCAAAACGAAATTAATATTTTAACACTAAATAAACCAAAAATAGATTGTATAAAAGTTATAACATTTGGAACATATGATTTATTTCATATTGGACATACAAATATTTTAAAACGAGCTAAAGAATATGGAAAATTATTTGTTGGAGTTTCAACAGATGAATTAAATTTAAAAAAGGGAAAAAAATCTATAAATAATTTAGAACAAAGAAAAAACGATGTATATAAAAGTAAATATGCTGACTATATTTTTAATGAAGAAAGTCTTGAACTTAAAAATGAGTATGTAAAAAAATATAACTGTAATTTGTTAATAATGGGAGATGACTGGAAAGATGGATTTAATTTTTGCGATTGTGCTTGTTTATATTTAGAAAGAACACCAGGAATTTCTACCACAATGCTTAAAAAAAATCTTGAACAGATTAAATAATATAATTTTATAATAAATAATTTTACATATTAAATATATTAAATATATAATAATCGTGTCAACTAAAATGTGTAATTATAAAAATAATTATCTATTATTTTTATAATTTTTAAGTTAAAGAAATATTAACTAAATATATTATAAAATGAATACAACTAAAAATTCAATTAACAATGATAATTCAATAAATATATTAACAATTAAAAGAGATCAACTTAAAACAAATCTTCTTGAAGAACAAAAAAAAATTTTTCAAATTGAAAATGAACTTATTCAGTTAGAAAAACAATTAGCAAGTTTCTCTGATAATTTAATTTTGGAAAACCTTAAACTTAGCGAACAACAAGAAAAAATTGTAAATGCAACTGAAGATAATATACTTGTAGTTGCTTGTCCCGGTTCTGGTAAAACACATACACTAATTTCAAGATATGTCAAAATGATTTTAAATAATGAGATAACACCAGAAGAAACATTATTAATTACTTTTACTAAAAAAGCTGGTTTAGAAATGTTAAATAGATTAGGTAAAGTATTGCCTCATAAAATTCCATATCATGTAGGTTCTCTACATGGTCTTGGTTATAAAGTCTTGCAAGAATTTAATGATATTAATTATACTGTATTAGATGAGAAAGATGTTAAAGATTATTTAAGAGATTTAGTTAATGAAAATCAAACTTTACAACAACTTGATGAAGAAGAAATAGGTCTAATAAGATCAAAAATACAAATTATTATAGATCAAGCATCTACAACTTACCCTTTTGATTTAAAACATGTTCTTAAAAAAAATTCACTTGAAAAATATAATAAAGAATTTAATTATGTTTATAAATTGTATCAACAAAAAAAGAAAAAAGAAAATTTAGTAGATTTTAATGATTTGATGGTACAGTTTAGTAAATTTTTAGATGATTCAAAATCCGATATTTTTAAAGATAAAATTAAATATGTTTTTTTTGACGAGTATCAAGATGTGAATCCTATTCAAAACTATATTTTACATAAACTAGCAGTTAAGAGTAAAATTATGGTTGTTGGAGATGACGCGCAAGCAATTTATGCTTTTAGAGGAAGCTCAGTTAAATATATTTTAAACTTTAACCAAACTTTTAATGATCCAACTAAATCACATCAAATGTATTTACTTGCAGAAAATTATAGGTCAACGCCTTCTATTGTTGATTTTTGTCAAGATATTATTTCTCATAATTCAAATCAATTTACTAAATCTGTAGTTTCTAAACAAGAAAAATTTGGTTTCAATCCTTGTGTATTTTGTTTTAAGTCACAAAAAGAGCAATATAAATGGATTGTTGAAGACATTATTAAAAAAAATAAAGAAGGAGTTAAATTTTCAGACATGGTAATATTAGCAAGAAAAAACAACTTATTAGATGAAGTTGAATTACATTTAATGGGTAATAAAATTCCTACTGTTAAACATATTGGATTATCTTTATTGGATAAATCACATATCAAAGATTTTTTAGCATGGATCACTATTTTAATTAATCCAAAAAGTTCAATTCATTGGAAACGTATTATTAGTTTACATCCTGGTTATGGTATTAAAAAAGCTAATAATATTTTAGACGGTGGTTCAACCGATATATTATCATTAGTTAAATCGCACATTGATAAAGAAAAAATTGGTAATCCTGGATATATTGGGTTATCCGAGTTATATGATAGTATTGGATATTTAAAAAAAGTTAAACGAGACATTGATAAAGCAAGATTTATTGTTAATTATTTAGAAAAACTATGGTCTATCAAAAAAGAATCAAATATTGAAGGTAAAATAACTGACATATATAATTTACTGAATTATTTAAAAAATTCTTCACTTGAACAATTTATTAATGATCTTTACTTGAATCAAGAAGTTGAAACCAACCTAGAAAACGTACTATATTTAACAACAATTCACGGTGCAAAAGGATTAGAATGGGAATATGTTTATATTATTGATGTTGATTGTAAAAATTTTCCTTCGTTAAGGCCAAAATATTATATGGATGAGTTAGAAGAAATGGATGAAGAAAGAAGACTATTTTATGTTGCTGCATCTAGGGCTAAAAAATATTTATTTATGACGTATACAGAAGACTTTCATCCAGATTCACAGATTTCTATAAGTCCTTTACTTAGAGAAATTAATACCGAACTCTATACAGGATGTGGAGTTAACATTGAAAAATTTAAGCCAAGTTTAATTATCAGTAAAGACGTTCAAAACTATTTAAGATTCATTGGCTACAATAAAATTTCTACTCAATTATCGCAACTAGTTAATAATAGAAACTGTGTAAACAAAAATTTTGATATTCCAAGACATATTGAAAAACTTAAAAACAAAACAATTATTGGAAACTTTATTGATTATTTAATATCCAAAATGCTTCAAATAAATTTTCCTAAAAAAATTAAAAAATTTGATTTAAATCTTGTTCATAAAGATATAAAATTTCCTCAAAAAATATTTTTAGAGTATATAGATCCTCAAACTGATTGGAGAAATATTTTGGAACATATTTTTTATATTAGTTCATATAAAGTTTCTGATGATACAGACATAACCGCATATCGAGAATTATTAATTAGTCAATCTGCTTTTAATTATTATCTTGAACTTGAAAAAGGTATATGTAAAATTATTAGTAGTATTAAACCTAAAGAAATTTTTACTCATCATGTTGTATCATTTGGTAGTGTTAGAGGAGAAATAGATATATTATGTGACGATACAATTATAGAAATAAAATCATCGGTTTCTAATTATAATGAAGTAGCTACTATACCTAACATGTCTCAAGTATTGTTATATGCATATTTATTAAAGAAGAAAGAGCATAAAATTAATAAAATGATATTATATAATCCTATCAATGGAGAAACAAATAACTTTGATATCAGTAATTTTAATTTGGTACAATTTAAAAAAACTATTTATAATGAGTAATAGTAACAAAACTAAAATTAAATAAAGATAAAAAATTGAAAAAAATATCAGATATCTTATATTATAGTCAATAATGTACTTTTTATTAATAATATCTTCAAGTGCACTATTAATGAGGTATTATTTTGGTCATTTAATTTTAAGTTGGTTATTTAAAATTAAATCTAAATTTTCCTTATATTTTAACTCTTATAACTTATTACCTTTTAACTCTAAAGATATTTCAAAAAATGATTCATCCAATTCTATACAATTACATAAATTACCAAAGACAAAATCTTATAATTCATTAAACACTGATACTATTAATAAGCATTATTCATATACTTATTATTTTGTTTCAAAAAAAATACCCTTTAAATCCAAATCAGTTGATTATTTAAACGAACTAATTAAAAATAGGTCAAATAATAAAATTATTTGTTGTAATCCAAATTGTAAAAAAAATATAGAATTCGAAACATATTGTGCATTTGATGGATATTATTGTAGTTTTTTTTGTAGAAAAAATGCTTACAAACATATTGCCGAATACTGGCCCACATTCTAAAGTTTATTTAACAAAATTAATAAAAATTGATTTTGTTTTAAATTATTTAATATCTAATCTATTAATGACTGAAGCTAATAATTTATCAGAAACAAAAGCTATGGAAATTATTAAAGATGAAAATAAAAATAATGACAATGTTAACAAACTTAATAAATCAGATGATGAAAGCTCTGATTCAGACCATTATTATGACAAACTTGCAAATCCTAAAAAAGTTACATCTAAAAAAGATTTACAGATTAACAAACTTGAAAAAAAATTAGAAAAGTGTTTGACTAATATTATTAAATTAAATAATAAAATTATTGATCTTGAATCAAATTTTAATTATTTAGAAGCAGATAATAATCAATATAAAAAAAATAATGACAAATTGAATTCAACTAATGATTTTGTAACAAGATCAATTAACTTTATTAATTATAAATTTAGTACAGAAAATATTCAATTAGACACATCTAATATTGGATCAATTAATAATTATAAGGAAAAGGTTTTAGGTAAAGCTATTGAAATGTCAGAATTCAAATTAGTATATGATTCTATAATTAATAACGATAATGTTAGTCCAGAAATTAAAAATTATTTTTTACCATTAATAGATGAAAAGTTTAGTAAACTTAAAAAAGAATATTTAAATGAACAGGAAAAAAAACATAATTCCTTTTTATTAGTTTTTATTTCTATTTTCTTTTTACTTATTACTATGTTTTTTCCACAAATTTATAAAAACATTTATTAAAAAAATTTAATTTATAAACCAGTACTAAATTATTTTATTTATAATAATATGTTTAATATTAGTTCAAAAATATTTGTCAAAATTGATGATTATTGGTTTGACGTAACAAATTATAATAATCACCCTGGAGGCTCTAAAATACTTAAAAAATATCATATGAAAGATGCAACAGATGCATTTAATGCTGCAAAGCATGTTGATGGTTTACTATATTTAGAAGATTACGAAGTCAAAGATCTCCAATTGGTTAAATATTTAAATGAAAATGAAATAATTGATAGTAAATAATTATCTTAAAAAAAATGATTAATTTTTAAGTTAATTAAATTTCACAATATAATTAATGGAAACAACCAATAATTTTGCAAAAGACCTAAAAGAAAAAGCTGGTGGTATACTTATTGTTGATAAAATTGGAGATAAACAAGTAATTCTATTGGGAAAATCAAATATTAATAAAAGAAATGGTTCATATGAGAGCTTTGGTGGTAAATATGAAAAAGAAGATATTAGTTCCTTACATACTGCAATAAGAGAATTAATTGAAGAGTTTTTTAATTTGAAAATAAAAACAAATTATGTAAATGAAATTGCATATGATTTAAGAAACTCTAATATGATTCTAAAACAATATGAATTTAATGGAATGTCATATTTAATAAATTTTGAAGGTTTAAATTTTATTTTTCAAAAAATAATTAAATGGGTCAAACCTTTAGAAAAATATAATGTAAATGGTGCATTTGATTATCAAAAATATATTAATGAAAGAATTGTTACTGATATTGCAAACGATGGTCTTAATGAAATTCATAAAATAGAAATATTTAATATTAAAGATGTTAAAGATAAAAAAATAAGTTTAAGATGGTTTACAAATAAAATTATAAATATTATGGTTGATTAGTACTTCTTGTTGATATCCATAACATTGTAACAACACCAATAAAAATTAAGAAACCTATTGAAGTAACTATAATTAATCTACTATTAGATATTTGAACTTTCGATTCATCTATTTCTATTTTTTTTACTGCTATTTCGGGCAATTTCATATTTGATCCTAATCCTTTAATTTCTTGGGATTTTTTTATGGCTTCTTCCTTAGCTTGTTCTATTTTTTCTTTTGCTATTTTTTTTCTAATTTCTACTACTTCGTCTAAATTAGATTTAAGTTCTTGTTTTTTTAAATTATTTTTTATATCAGATAATTCTGATTTAATTTCTCCTACCACTATTTTAGATTGTGTTTGTGATTCTGGAATTACTGCAGACATTTAATTAATGATTATTAGAAAATAATTAATAATTAATAAAAATTGATATGTATATTTCATAAACATTATCTTGGGTTATAATGGATATTAATGATAGAGTTCAATTAATTACCTCTATTGGTGAAGAAATAATCGGTGGTGAAAACATTCATAAACTTTTAACCAATAAAAAAAATATTATTGCATATGATGGATTTGAACCATCTGGTCGTATGCATATTGCTCAAGGACTTTTACGAGCACATAATGTTAATAAGTTTGTTAATGCTGGTGTTAAATTTAAATTTTGGGTGGCAGATTGGTTCGCTCTTATGAACTTAAAATTAGGCGGTGATCTTAATAAAATTCAAAAAGCTGGACATTTAATGATTGAAACTTGGAAAGCATGTGGTATGGACTTAAAATCGGTTGATTCCGAAGGTAACCCAATGGTAGAATTTATTTGGTCGAGTAAAGAAATTAATGCAAGATCTGATGAATATTGGAAATTAGTTTTAGATATTGGTACTAAATTTGGACTAAATAGAATTAAAAAATGTACACAAATTATGGGAAGAAAAGATGAAGCAGCGCATGAATCAACTATTGCTCTATTAAAATTTAGAATGGGATTTTTAAAAGACTACATTAAAACAGATTGTGGTGAATCATTTAAATCTGGTGATCACGCTAGTTCGTCTAAATTAGATTTTATTAATAATGAACTAGAAGAACTAACTACATCAATTGATTCATTAATGGAACCTAATAAAGAAGAATTAGCTGCTAGTCAAATATTTTATCCTGTTATGCAGTGTGCTGATGTTTTCTTCTTAGGTTGCGATATTACGAGCTTAGGTATTGATCAACGCAAAGTCAATGTGTTAGCATTAGAATATTGTGATAAAATTAAAAGAAAAAATAAACCCATTGTAATATCACATCATATGATTATGGGATTAGACGGATCTGACAAAATGTCAAAATCAAATCCCGATAATACTATATTTATGGATGATTCTGCTGATGAAGTTAAACGAAAAATTAATAAAGCATTTTGTGAACCTGCCAATATTGAGGTTAATCCTATTTTAGATTGGATTAAATGGTTAATATTACCAATTACTGGATCAATTGTAATTAGAGGTAACCCTAAATTTGGAGAATCTGATCGATTTTATGATAATTATTCACAATTAGAAAATGATTTTAAAGAATCAAAAATTTATCCTACTGAACTTAAAAAATCACTTATTGAAATAATTAATATATTACTTGAACCAGTAAGAGTACATTTTGCAACAAATGAAGATGCTAACAAATTATTACATACAGTT
>VFQS010003624.1_pt1 | contig 11699 bp, 6 predicted proteins | sample 3512361 | NCBI WGS metagenome assembly VFQS01 (sample SAMN10412375, study PRJNA504923) | tailings metagenome | isolation source: Relicate 1 Philex TSF3 active mining | place: Philippines | reverse complement strand
TAGACATCGCTCGACATTCCAATTCAAACGCGGGGCGAAATTCTTTTGAATAATACTTACACGCGCCTCTCCAAGCAATAATTGGGGCCTCCTCATGCGGTTCAAAGAAGTCGCCTCCAATTAGACCACGAAATTCATTCGATTTAAAATCGGATCCACGAACAATAATCTCGGATGAGTTTACTGGAAAAGCCGACGCAATTTTAGAAATTCCGAATACCAATTTATCAACGTAGTATTGTTTCAAATCATCATATCCTTTTGTTAGTTCTTTTATTTTAGATAGTGTTGATGAGTCGACTAAGTTGGGACAAATAAGCGCCATTGGATGAATACCAATATGATTACTTATTAAATGTTCGAGACGAAGCAAACCAACGCCGGAATTTGGTAGTCGCGCGAAACTATACGCCTGTGATGGGTCCGCCACATTTAGAACAATCTTACAAGGGGGCTCTGAGAAATTGAGGGTTGTTTCCTCTTTTTGGAATGGAACGTGGCCACGATAAATATAACCTGTTGAACCCTGAGCGCATGATACAGTAAGAATATCACCATTCTTAAAAATCTTAGTTGCGTCGCTAACTGAAAGAACCGCCGGTTTATTCAATTCTCGACATACGATTGAACAATGAGAGCTTGGACCACCAGTGCATGTTATAACAGCGCTACTCTTTTTCATTAAAGGCTCCATGTCCGGAGTAGAAAATGTTGTTACCAAAATATCTCCTTCGTCAAACTCAATTTTATCGACGCGTGTGTCCATTGTGAAAATAACTTTTACTTTACCGGTCGCAATCTTCTCACAAACAGCGATTCCCTTTGCTACGGGCTCTGGCGGTTCATTTATGAATTTATACTCAACTAAAACGTTTTGATTAGTATTTGTATGAACAGTCTCTGGACGACATTGTAATAGGAATAATTGATTAGACTCTCCATCTACTCCGAACTCACAATCAATATTTATATGAGAACCATTGCGATTTGAATAATAATCTTCCAATATTAGGACCCATCGCCCTAATTCCAACGCGTGGTCATCTGATATACAAAACTTATGACGGTCTTCTTCATGGACTGATATCAACTGAGTCCGTTTTTCAAGGGAATCCGAATAAATCATTTGTTCCTCTTTTCTTCCGAGTCGCTTATCAACAATTGCTCGATGACCTTTTCTAAGATTAGCCTTGTGTATGATTATTTCATCAACATCGACTGTTCCTCCTACAACTGATTCTCCGAGCCCATAATTACAATTAATTGTTATAACATTATCATTCCCGTATAAGTTGTCGCAGGAAAATGCAACTCCGGCGCATCCTCCACAATCCGCACGAACCATCTTCTGAACGCCAACACTTATTTTTATTGAGTCGCTATTGTAATTAATATTTTTTCTATAATCGATTGCGCGTTCAGTATATAAACTCGCAAAACAGTCTTTTATTTTTTCTAAAACATTTTTACCGGAGCGAACGTTGAGGTAAGTATCATGCGCACCAGCAAAAGAACAATTAGAAAGGTCTTCGCATGTAGCTGATGACCTAATCGCAACATCAACTTCATAATTTTTAATATTTGGTTGATTATACATTTGACTGAGTTTTTCATATTTTTCTAATATTTCGGTTTCTAAATTTTTTGGAAAATTACCATTTTTTATTGTTAATCTTATTTTTTGAGCTGTTCTACATAAATCGACATGATCTTCATAATTAACATTTTTTAGGTTGTTTTTTATTTGTTCTACTAAATTATTATGTTCAAGAAAGTATTGATATGCGTTGGTTGTAATTGCGAATCCAAAAGGGACCTGAATCCCCAATTTCTTTAAATTACATATCATCTCGCCTAAACTTGAATTTTTTCCTCCGACTAAGGAAACATCTGATAATCCAATTTCATCAAACCAAACTATATATTTATTCGTCATATTCTTATAAATATTTTATTTGTAATTATAAATAAAATATATTTATTGAAAATATTTTTCTAATAAATTTCTTGCCAAGATATTGAAGCAAAAACATTACCTGTTCCCGTGCTTCCGGTTTTTTCTGCGGTTAGCAATAAAACATCGCAAACATTATCTATATTTGAAGTTATCTGAATAATATTTGTAAAAACATCGGAAAGGCTATTGAATGAAACAATTCCACGACCATAAAAATAACCCTGATCGACTATTATAGAACCGACTGGTATTGTTAATCCGGAGATTGAATAAGCAACCACACTATTGTCATCAACATTTACGACTGTTGCCGCATTTAATGGACTACTTGCGCCAGTTGGAGATAAATAAAGACGTAATCTATATAAATATCCATTATTATTATCAGTATCCATAATTGTAAAACTTGTTGGAAGTATGTTCTCATGATTATATGTTGAAATACCAGTTATTGCGATGATTGGTGTTTCTGTTGTTGGAACTGATATACTTGTGTTTGGATTTGTTCCAACAGAAAATGCCCGTCCGATTGGAGTATAACCACCTTCTGATATAACGGTTGTGCATATTTGTGTTAGTGTTCCGGATGCTCCTGTTGTTGAAATTATTTCATAACGACTTGGTAAATTTGGAGATAACATATATGGGTTTGTAAGTTCATTCAAGTTTGTTATCTGATGACAATAATTTATTCTTCCAAAAATATAAAAACCAAAACGGATGCGCCCAACACTCAACCATTCAAAATCAATAACGAATAACTGAGCTTTTTGGAAATTTAATGTTATTCCAGACATACCTGTCCCATCCATTTTATCAATATTCCAATTTGACTGTTCGATGATTGTGTTTGCGTTATTATTTCTTAATCCAACAGATATAGTTGTTCCATATTGGAAAAAGAGACCATTTGAATCATCAAAATATCCGAGTCTCGTCGTAATACCAGCGGTATTTGATGAATTTGTTATTATTCCTGATAATAAAATTAACATTGATTTTCCGGGCTGATATACGCAATATTTACGACTCTGACTTATTTGAGTAGCTTGTCCTGATACTGTTAAAATAACTTTTGAATCTCCAAAGGTTGCTGATGCGGTTCCTCCTCCAACGGTTGTAGATTTATAGCAATCCATCATATTATTACTTTCATATTGGGTTGTTCCAGCGCCTGATGGAAATTTGTTGTCCAATAGGGTTGTTGGAAACGTTGTTCTGAGCTTACCAAACGCATCACGAGTATAATCATTTGCGGTTGAATAAACATCATTTGCGATTGGAACTACTGTATCTGATGTGTTTGTATCTAAAAATGATGTAATTGATAGAGATGATGGAGTTAATGAATTAGTATATTCTATTTTATAATATTTGTTTATTATCTTAAATGTTCGATTATATGTTGTATTCGCAAAATAAGTATCTGAATAATATGTTGTAAATGTTATATTATCGGATGAAAATAAAATCATTATTCCGCCTGCACTTGAATTTTGGTCTGATTTAATTGTAATTATTAAATTTGTATAACCTGTTGTATCAGTCGATGCTCCTGTAAAATCTGATGTGGTTGTTGTGCTATTATTATTATCTTGTTTTGATAATACTGATGGTATGAATGTCATACTATAAGTAAGATTTTTATATTACGAGCCACTTATTGTTTGTGTTTGATATAATTTGTATAGAGCTATAATTTATATTTGCTGTGAATGATGATTGTCCTGCGATTGTATCTGTTCCATCAGTTTGAAGTATGAGATTATTATTTATAAGATTACCTCCTACATCACTAAATATATAAATACGACTTAATCCGGAAGTTGATGGAAGAGTAATTGTTATAGCATTTGATGATGTATCTATTTGATATACATTATAATCTGAAGATGGGTTTATTGTAGTATTTGCTGTTATTATTGGAGATAGTGAATATGTATTGAACGAATTTGGACCGGTTGTTCCTGCGGTTCCTTGTGGGCCTGTTGGACCTGTTGTTCCATCGGTTCCTTGTGGGCCTGTTGGACCCGTTGTTCCTGCGGTTCCTTGTGGGCCTGTTGGACCTGTTGGTCCGGCGGTTCCTTGTGGGCCTGTTGGACCTGTTGGTCCGGCGGTTCCTTGCGGGCCTGTTGGACCTGTTGTTCCAGCGGTTCCTTGTGGGCCTGTTGGACCAGTTGTTCCAGCGGTTCCTTGTGGGCCTGTTGGACCTGTTGTTCCAGCGGTTCCTTGTGGGCCTGTTTCGCCAGTTGTTCCTGCGGTTCCTTGTGGGCCTGTTGGACCTGTTGTTCCAGCGGTTCCTTGTGGGCCAGTTGGACCAGTTGTTCCAGCGGTTCCTTGCGGGCCTGTTGGACCTTGAGAGCCAGTTAAACCACCTATATTTTGTATCAATGAATAAATTGGCCCTGTTAATCCATCAATTGTATTTTCCTGTGCGACTAAATCAAAACTCGGCGTTAATGGAATACCAGAACTTCTAATATTCCACCCTCCTACTGCCTTTATTGAACTTATTTCCGGTCCAACATTTATAAAAGGACTCGCAAATCCTGTTTCAGTATAAATGGTTGATTGATAGTCAGTTCCAATTGTAGCAAATATATTTCCAGTTGAACCAGATATGTTAATCGTTCCGGGGCCGACATATAATTCCCGCCATCGATTATCATTTGAGCCCAATGAAAAAGTATTATCTTCCGATGGAACAAAATGAGAATTGATTTGTAAAGCTGGACCAGTTGGACCAGTTGGGCCAGTAATAATAGTTTTTGATAATACAATATCATCTATTTCTAAATTATTGCTTATTTTAGCATTTTGTAATACGTGTAAATTATTACCGACACCGACATCATTTACAACAATTAAATTATGTCCCATTGAAACATCTGTTGTTGTAATAATTTCATCTGGATCGATTGAAGTATTTCCACCGATTACGGCCCTATTTCCGATTTCTAAATTACTACAACCATTTATATTTTGACATACAGTCAAATTTTTACATATTGATACAGTTTTTGTAAAAAATATATCATCGTTTATTACTTTTTTTTCGTTTGACATATAATATTATAGTTTTTATTTTCAAATATTCATCTTTGCTTTTACAAAAACATCACAATTCATTTCATGTCCATAATAGCCAATAGAATATTTCTTACAAACCTTTATACAATTTCCATATCCTATAAATGAATCCCAAGCGACTAATTTAGAAAGCTCATTCCGATTCATTGAAAATATACGCTCATATAGCTCTTGTGGTCTATCAATATATTTAATATTATCATTCTTCTCTTCAAAATATATCTCTTCATCCCACATATTTATTCCATCATATGGACGATATTGACATTGAATAACACTATATTCAACATCAATATCGAATAATTTTTGGAATTTTTCCCAGTGTTCTTGGGATGGAATTACATTTCTTCTATTATCACCGCAATATAATGACCAATATCCTCCACCTTCTCCGGTCCCAGTCAAATAAATATTTATATCTTTTGGAGTTAGTCTATGCTCTCGTTGTTTTGCGAGTAATAATGTTTTAACTTCTCTAACATGACTCCTCGTAAATACCATCACACAATCCACGACTGGCGTAGTTTTTACAATCTCTCGATTCTTTTTATACGTATTATGTTTCCTATTTTTAAGAAAATAATATGTATCCTCTAATTCAAATTTATAGCGTCGAATTATTTCAATTAACTGATAATTTTCTTCAAATGCGCCAATTAAAAAAAAGATTCCAGTTCTCTTCAATTTCATAGCAACAATATTCATATATAAATCGAACCACTGATAATATTCTTCCTTATTTTTCCAGTTGTTAAGAAGTTTGTCATTTATATTTGAATATTGAGGAGGGTCGCAAATGACCATATCTAATTGACCATTTAGTATTTCTTTTCCCCTAATAATCGCATTTGCGTTTTCGATTGTATTTAATTTAATTGGGTCCTTTTTCATAATATTTTTATAGTTAGTTTTTTTTATATTATAATTTATGCGTAAAGTAATTAGTTATTGTATATGGGGAGACAATAAGTTATATAATTACGGAGTCTATGAGAATGCTCTTTTATTGGACAAAATATATCCTGATTGGTATATGGTTGTATATTATACGAAAACTGCTCTTGGGAAAGTCATCGACGAATTAAATAAAATAAAAAATGTTGAGTGTATCCCTGTCAATTTACCGAACCATCCCAGAAATTCAATGCTACGATTTCTCGCCGGATTTAATAAAAATAATGACGTTGTTATTTTCCGTGATGCTGATTCAAGGCTTATTCAGAGAGAAGCCGATGCCGTTAAAGAATGGTTGGATAATACAAATAAGACTATTCATATTATGCGTGATAATATAACACATAAGAAAATATGCGCTGGGTTATTTGGAGTAAGAAATCGGGTAATGTGTAATACCGATATAATCGCAAAATATTACGAATACTTCAATTTACCAGACTCCAAATGGTCAATCGATGAAAAATTTCTCAATCAAGTTATTTATCCAAAATATATAAATGATGCGACAATACATGCTGAATTTAATCGCGATGAAGCGAATGCTACTGGTTTTCCAAGTCATTCTGTTTCAAGAACAGTAGATGGATTTTGTGGGATGACGAATGGGAGAACATTAAATGCGTTCAAGCAATTTAATGAAGCGGTTGTTGTTCATAAGAAAGAAAGATGTTTATGATGATTGAAGAAGTTGTGTTAATTTATTTGTGATTTCCTCAGTTGCTTTTCTCTCATTATTTGTCAGACCTTGTCTTTTATTTGGATGATATTTCAATAATAATTTATGGATTTGTTTTTTTAGAATTGGTTCATTCTTAATTTCTGGATGTTTTTCAAGTAAATCTGATAAAAATTTTGATGTTGTAGTATTTTTATTATTTACTTGTTTCCGTTGTTTTTCTTTATCTTGTTTTCTTTGTTTTTGTTCTTTCTTCATATGTTCTTTTATCATCTTATCAATTTCTTTATTTATTGCGCGTATTCTTTTACAATCTTGAATTATTTTTCCTCCAATTGATGGAGAATTTTCATTACCAAAACTCAACGATAAATTTTTAAATTGTTTTGAATCAAATAATTTACGTATTCTTTCAACTTGACTTTTTATTTCTTTATCAATTATATGACCATGTTTTTCTATTTTAGCCTCAACCCTTTTTAATATTGCTTCGCTTCGTTCAAGATATTCTTTATGATGTTTTTCTTTTGTATTCGCTTTAATATTAGCGACTGTATTATTATTTATATTTTTATGAATTACACCTTTAAAAGTATTTTTATGAATTCCTGCTAAATAATCATAAATATCCTCATTTTCTTCTTTACTCAATACATATTTACAAAATATTTCATATGCTTTGTAATCAACATTTTTATTTTTATTCAATTCTTTCTTAATATCTCGTGATTCTTTGTTTGTGATATTTGGAGGACCAATTTTTCTTAATTTTGCGATTGAAGATAAATATTTTCTTTGAAATAATCTAAACTTTGATAATAAATTTTTTCGATATTCTAATATATTTTCATTTGAACATAATATTTCTACTTTTGAATTTTTAATTGATACTTTTTTTGAATTATATACAACCGCATTTTTAATAAATAATAATAATTTTGTATAATTATTTATAGTATTATTCATTACTGATTTTGTAAAATATAATAATCCATAATATAAACGTAATAATCCTTTTTTAAGTTTAAGACTCAGTGATGACTGATTTATTGAATTTATATTATGCTGTAATCTAGTATATAAATTATTGATATCAATGTAATTAAAAACATATTTACTACACATTTCAATAATATCCCTAAAATAAATATTTTTAATAATAACTGAGTTTGTATTTGTTTTATATTTTTCATAAGAAATCTCATCAGGAAATAATGAATGTAAATAATCTAAAAAGTATTCCAAAAATTCTAAAAAATCTATACTATTTATAAAATCATCTAAACTTTTATATTCAGAAAACTCAGATGTTGAACATATATTTTTAAAGTTTTCTTTTAACAATTTTAATGTAATAAGAGGATAATATGCTATAACTTCTCCGTTTCTTTTAACTAATAACTTAAATTGGTATTCATCTTCAACTAATTCAGTTGTCATAATATATAAAATATTATTTATTTTTATATGTTTTATATCATTTTGTTGTTTTTTACATTGTAAACTAAAAGTGAACCACCAGAACACGTGCAGAAAATATTGTATTTTTATAAAAAAATTCTGTTTTTTATAAAATGAAAAAATATTTTTTTGAAAAAATGAAAAATTACGTTTTTCATGTAAAATGTTTATACGACAAATCATTGTTATTTTTGATGTCTTGATTCAACCACATTGTAAACGCCACGCAACGTTTTTGGAAAAGGAACCACCAGATCCGCCATGTAAAACGCGTGGATTATAAAAAATCCGGATTTGCGTTTGCGTAGTCTTCATTTTTCATTGATTTTCGCGGACTACGCAAAAAATCGAGGTCAAAAAAAGGGGTCAAAAAGCGTGGGCTATGGTAGTCTGAATCTGGTGGTTCACTTTTTCGATTTTTGGATGGTAAGCACGTGATAGGGTATTTATCGATTTTTTGATTTTGCATGGGAAACTCGATTTATAAAAAGTTGAAAAAGTGGGGTTTTATGGTAGTCGTCATGGTATGTACGATTTTTTCCCCCCGTTTTGGACCATTACCATGAGCGATTTTTGGCGTTTTACGTAGGCGAAGAGTTTAAAAAAGGGAGCCGACATTTATGGTAGTCGAGCGTAGTCATTTTAGTGGTTTATAACTTTTGGAGAGAAAAATCAGCATGGTCGGCGGATTTTTGGTGTAAAAAAATGAAGAGTGTTGCGTAGGGAGGTTTTTCCGGTTTTTAGGGGGACTACGCTCGGGATTACGCAAAAAAAAGGGTGTTTTTTAGGGGGTCCTTACCATAACGAAAAATCTCCGGAAAATGGGTCATCATGCAACGGAGGCTCCTAAAAAATTTATGGTAATAACCGTCATGCAACTCGGGACCGTGGAACTTCCTGCCCTACGCGACTACGCAAAAAAAGGTCGGATTTTTATAAAAGTTAGCATGGTTTATCATGTAAAGTTAATAAAAATCGACGAAAATTTTTTTTCGCTTACATGGTCTTACTACGCAATTTGGATTTTTAATCCGGCTATGGTAGTCTTGGCGACGTTATTTTTGGACCAGTTGGCCATTTTTAAAAAAATGCGTGAAGCCCATGTAAAATCGTATTATTATTGAATCTGGTCGTTTTTAACATGGGAATATTATCATGGCTTTCGGGCCTGTTTTAGACGATAGCATGGGCTTATTACCAGAGGGTTTTAGGTTTTTTGTATTTTTAACATGGGGAGCGATGTTGTGTTTTTGAAAAAGGTCAATATCCGGATTTTGCATGGGGCGTGATTTTTTCCGAAAAAATGACTACCATAAAATTTTTTGGTGATGAAAAAAAAATTTATGGTGGGAGGTGTCATGCTTTTTTGAGAGGGAGGGTAGAAGACGGAGTCATGGTAGTCGGCGGTTTTTTAGGGAAAATGGGTGATTGAGAGACCATGTAAGATTTTTTTGTGAAAATTTCAGATTTTTTTGTTATGCAAAAAGATTACCATGAGCGTTTTTTTGGATTTTTTGCGTTTTTTACATGGGGTTTACAATGTTTGCGACTTTTAGACGATTTTGGGGGAGGTGTATGAATCGGGTGCGACAGAATGTTGTTATTTTGGGATGGAAATTTTGAAAAAAAAATGCGTAGTGGGTTTTTTTCGCAAAAAAAGTATGTACGCTTTTTTATGAAAATCGACTGATTCATAAAAATTTTATGGATTTCATAAAAATTTTATGCGTTTCATAAAATTTTTATGAAACTCTTCAGAATCTGGTCGTTCATGAGGGGTTTTCATAAAAATTTTATGAATTTTCATAAAAATTTTATGAAAATTTCATGGAAAAATTGGCCGATTGACGATGATTTTTTTATGACTACGCAAAACCACTTTTTTTCATAAAAATCGAAAAAATGCATGATACATGTCTGAATTTTTCATTTTCGATTTTTAATGTTCCATTTTAGCATCAGGAACAAAAACTTAATTTGTCATTTACTACGCTGTTTTGTTCCATTTCGATAAATAAAAAATGTCGCTACGATGGGTTATCATGCTTTTGGGTCATTTTTCATATTGTTCCAATAAAAATCAACATGGTCTTTACGCAATATTTTAAGCTCTTAAAAATTGGCGTAATGGTTTACATGGGAAAAAGTATGTTCATGTTTTTTTGGCGATTTTTTACATAACGATTTTTTTGAAAGTCTAAAAATCATTACGCAAAAATAATTTTATTTTTGTCTATGGTAATAACCATTACGTAAAATGGATTTTTTGAGTCAAAAATGATGATTTTAGCATAATAAAAATACGTTTTTTTTGAAAAAATGCGGTTTTATTACCATAACCCCCACGATGCTTTTTTTAGGAAAAAAAATGAGATTTTTTTGCATGATGATTTTTTGACGTTTTTTGACGATTTTTCATTTTTTTTGTTAAAAATCAATTATTTTTTCATTTTTTTCATTTTTTGAATCTCGATTTTTATAAAAATCATGGTAATAAAGCGTAATAAAAAATGGTTTGAAAAAGTTGAGTTTTATGGTAATAGCCCATGCTCGACTACCAATGACTTCGATTTCGATTTTTAATAATCTATGGTAATAGCCCACGTAAAAAAAGTATGTTCACTTTTTTATTTTGATTTTTAGTCATTTTTTATTACGTTAGGTGTCGGATTTTTAATAATTGCTCTGAGTGGGGGCGTAGTAGGACCATGCTTTTTTTAGGGGGGCATGTCAATATCCGCCGATTTTTTGTCCCATGCAACGAGTCATTTCAGTTTTTGGACAATTTTAATTTTTTCGATACATGCTGACTACGCAAAATTTCTCAAAAAAAAGGTCCTACGCTGTTTTACATGTATTTTGGACCCCCTACGAAAATACCATGCTTTTACATGATTCCAACTGAGGTGTAGGTCGTGATTTTTCCCATGCTGATTACATGGTCCCCATGTAAAATAAAAAAGGCTTGGTAATAATGGGACTTTTTTTGGCGGTGACGGTGGTTCTCGTAGTATTTTACATGGTATTTTTTCATGGATGATTTTTCAACCACGCTGTTATTATCATGAGACTTATAGCTTCTACCATGACCTTTTTACCATGCAAATTTTGGGTTTTCGTGCATCCGATGTACGGTTTTTTCGGTTTTTTTGACCATGCAAAGCGTAGTCATGAGCGTTTTTTGCCATTTTGGGTCTTTTTTCTTGCATGGGCGTTAGTATGCTTTTACATGGAGGTCTTTTTTTTACATTGGATGTTCCTTATGTAAAACCATGTAAAAAAATCTGTGTTTTGAAAAACCTCTGTACTACCAGTTTTGAGGGGTTTTTAATTTTTCATGTTTTTTGATTTATTTTTGATTTATTTTTTCATTTTTTTACAATGTTATCGCAAACTACATTTTACCATGCAACGTAATAAAAAAGTTTTTATTTTTTTCGGGATTTATTTTTCTTGGTCGGGTTTACCATGCAAATCTGGTGGTTCATAACTTTTTTATACTATTTTATTTAATTTTTTTTTATTGTAACTGTAAAACATACTAAAATACACTATATC
>VFQS010003623.1_pt1 | contig 11703 bp, 6 predicted proteins | sample 3512361 | NCBI WGS metagenome assembly VFQS01 (sample SAMN10412375, study PRJNA504923) | tailings metagenome | isolation source: Relicate 1 Philex TSF3 active mining | place: Philippines | reverse complement strand
TACTTGGTTGTACATAATGTATAGCATACCAAACATTTCCACCTAGAATATATGCTTTAATTTCCATTGGTTGATTAATAAATTCTTTTACCCTTGGCAATAATTCTTGGATAATCCATTCTCCACTATATTCACTATGTAGTTGACACCAATGGTGAGAAACATCGTATGCACTCAAATCACGAGAAGTTTGAATATATTCATTCATATCACTGATTTTTTTTTTGGTATTAAATCTTTCATCCCATGGTTTAGTTAAAGCTAAAGGAGGAACTGAAAATGACCATTTATCTTCATTTTTTATTGCAATTAAAACTCCTTCCGATAGTGCAAGAGAAGTAGGTTTTAATACAAAAAATAATTTTCCATCTCCATATTTACACCATTCAGCAACTTGTCTATTAAGATCATCTGGTTTAGTATCAGATGATGAAAAATTTAATTGTTTTACTACATTGATTTGTAATTTTATTGATAATTCATAACTTTTTATTTTTGATTCAAAAACTTCTAAAAATGAACAATCAGGAGGAAACAATTCTTTACATTTTGAGTTACTTAATTCTACATTTCTACCTGATGTGAACCCATGTCCCCAAGGATATAATCTCATCCAATATGCTAAACCATTTGGAACTCGGGCATCCCATCTAGAATTATCAAGTGGAGGTACTGGATTAATTAAAAGATCTTCAGTTTTTTTTTTTAACCATAAAAGCATTCTTTTTTCTGGAAAGGCAGGACTATGATCTTCTATAAAATCAATTTTATTATATGGAAAAGTTTCTTGCTCTTTTAAAGTAGGATCTGTAGGATCAACAATTTGCCAATGATTACCTCCTATCTGAATTTTTTTGTAATCACTTAATTTTTTTAATAATAAATATTTTTTTTTATATTTATTATATTTTTCTTTAAAATTCATTTGTATATAAAAAATATAATAAAATAATTTTATAATTAATTATTTTATTTTATATAAATTAAATTTTTCTTTAGAGTTATTGATATAATTATTTTTAGTTCTTTCTAAATTATATAAATAAAGAAACTATCTTAGTATTGTACAACAGTAACTACCATCCGTATCCCTCTCGTCGCAAGTTTCTTTGAGCACCAGCATGCCCTTGTCGTGCAGCACGTTGAAAAAGGCGCATTGCCATATTTATATTTTTATCCACACCATATCCTTTCATATACATAAAGCCTAAATTAGCCAGAGCACTTGCATTTTCTTGTGTTACTGCAATGCTATACCAATGCACTGCTCTTCCTAAATTTTGGTGAACACCATCGCCATGCTCATACATGTAGCCTAGGTTTGATTGAGCACCTGCATGTCCCTGTGCAGCAGCAAGCTCATAGTAATGTACAGCCATGTCGTAATCTTGATTAACACCTCGTCCATTTTTACATGCATTTGCAAAGTTAAACTGACCATATACATTTCCCTGTTGAGCTGCAAGACGATATAATCTAGCTGCTTCTCTATAATTTTCCTGAACACCTGTACCATTCTCAAACATTTTACCCAAGTTATTCTGAGCATCAGCATTCCCCTGTTCAGCAGAAAGACGATATAATCTTATAGCTTCTTCAAGATTTTGTTGTACACCATTACCTTTATTATATTTCCAACCTAAGTATACCTGAGCTTCTGCATTACCCTGTGCAACAGCAAGTTTGTATAATCGTACTGCTTCTGCATCATTTTTAGAAGCACCTATACCATTCTCAAACATTTTTGCCAAATTTACCTGTGCATCAGCATTATCTTGTTCAGCTGCAAGTTTGTACAGTCGCATAGCTTCAGCTTCATTCTTGGGAACACCTAAACCTTTTTCAAACATCACACCTAAAGCATATTGAGATTGAGCATGACCATGTTCAACTGCATCTTTTAAAATATTAACTGCATCATTATAGTCTTTTTTATTAAATAATTCAATTCCTTTTTTATAAAAATTATCTTTAAAAATGGATGATTGTAAATATTCTCTAGATGAAAGACAATTTTTACTAGATAATTTAATTAATTCTAATCCTTTTGGTACATTTTTAACTACTAAACCTTCACCATTATAATATTTTAAACCTAATTGATATTGTGCACAACAATCATCAGATTTTGCTAGGCATTCTAAATCACCTATTTCTTTATTTAATTCAATTTTATAAATTTCATTTTTATATTCTTCAATAGCAGCCCTTAATGCATGATTTGGTGTAATATTTTTATTTTTTAATGGTGCACCTGTCCTAGGTGATGTATTATTTACATTTAACCACGCTGTAACATTAAGACGTTCATATGAATATCCATCACTTAATACAACAGGATCTCTAAATATTTCAAATGAAATAGAACAAACAAAATCATTTAGAATATCTGCAGTAACATTTTTTTCATTAACTTGAAATGTTTGTGTATCCAAACTATCCATTGGTATATTTAACCTTTTTTTATGAATTATTTCTTTATACTGATCTATAGCAGCTTTCAATGTATGATTAGGTATTATATCTTTGTTTGGTAATAATTTTCTTGTTGTTGGTGATGTATCATGTCCATTTAACCAAGACTCAGCATGACTACGTTCATATGATAGTCCATCACTTAGTATAACAGGATTATTCATTACTTCAAGTGTTAAAGGACATAAAAAATCAGATAGAACTTCTGTAGTAATACTGTTATCATTAATGTCAAACGTTCGTGTATGCATACCACCAACTTGTTTTTTAATACTATTATATTTATTTTTATATTTTTGATATTTTTCTTTAAAATTCATAATATATATAATATATAAAATATTTTTTAAAATTTTATAAAAAATATTTTAATTTTTAATCAATTAATATAGACCATTTTTTATTATCTTTTGTTTCCCAGCCTTCATCGATTAATTTTTTAATATCATTTTTTGAAATTTTATTATCATTGGTAAAAGATAAATTAATACTATTTTTATTTTCTTTTATATTAAATTTAATATTTGAAGCAAATAATTGATTAATTTTATTTTGTAAATAAACAACTCTATCTTCCAAGTTTAAAGGAAATTTTAATGTTTTATGATTATTAGGTATCATAATATATGTCATTTTATCCTTACCTTTTGAATATTTTTCATTTTCAATTAATTTACCTTTAATTTCTTCGCATAAATCATGTCTAGTAATATCTTTATTTTTTATAGTAATACCCAAACTTTTTGCAATATCTTCAAGATATTCTTTTTGTTTAGATGTTGCACAAACAGCTCCTTTGAGTGAAGGAATACCTGTACCTCTTTTTTTTTCTAAAATTTTATCTCTCTTTTCTCTAATTTTAAAAACATCTTGAATTTCATCAGGTCTTTTAGTTTTTCCTCTATTAATTTCTTTATCAATAATACCAATGAACTTAAATTCCTTTCTATTATCATAATAATCGATAACATCATCAAAATTATAAATATTTTCATTAGTATTAAGTTCACTAGTAGTATTAATATCAAACCCAATATTTTTTTTTTCATTTTGAATATAATTATAAAGACTAAGTTTAGATAATAAATTATATTGATTATGAGTTCTATAATACATAGGAACATTTTCATTTTCATCGAATGGTTGATAAATATAATAACCATCTAAATATATTAAATAACCAGATCTATGAGATTTATCATAAATAATATCTTTGTAATTATTGAAATCATTTTCAGTAACTGGAATTAATTCATCTAATGCTTTTTCTACAAAAAAATTATCAAATAAATCTTTTTTATCATCATTATATGATTCTTTAACATAATCAATTATAGCATCTAAATTATAAACATAACCTGTCATATATAATTCTTTAATTTTATTTTTAGAATATTCTATTTCATTTTTAGCTAAATTATTTGTAAATGTTGAATAATCCAAATCATTTTTAAATAATTTTTTATATATATTTCTTTCAGGATCATAATATTTTGTAATTAATAATTTATCATCACATTTATATTCACATTCAGTAAAATCACATTTACCTGGACAGATATTATATTTATTATCATTTTCTTTAATAACAACATCTAACAAACTATCATTAGGCTTAATACATTTATTAAATTCTTTTACTTCATCTGGAAATATATTGCCTTCTTTAAATAATGCACAATCTATAGCTACTTCTTTTAAACCACGTTCTACTTTTTTAATGAGTAAATATTTTTGTTCAGCTTTATAATATAAATTTTCTTCAGTAGATAATTCATTATTACCTAATGTAATTGCATATTTATATAATTTAACTTCAGGATACATATTATCTTTATTCATAAGAGAATAATGAGAACACCAACGTATAGCTCTAGCAACAACTTGATCTACTCTACCAAAATTAAAATATACATCAAGTATATGAACTGATTTAACATTTTTTAAAGAGATACCTTCATTCATAACTTTAGAACCTAATACAACTTTTATAATATTTCCTTCTTTATTATTAATATTATTAAAAACGGTACTTAGTATTTTTTGTTTATTTTCTGGAATAATTTCAGCAGTTTCTTCATTAGAATTACCAGTTACAACAACAAATGTTGCTGGTGAAAATTCATGTTTTGGAATATTTTTATCAATATCATTATGATTACCAAAAGTATTACCACAAAAATAACAAATACTATTATCTTTAATTTGATAATTTGATTTAGTTTCATTATATTCGAACCATCCATTTTGTATTAATATTTCTTGATATAATTCGATACCAATTTTAACAAGATTTGAATAAATAAATGCTGTTCTTGATTCATTATTATTTTTATTATAAAATACATTTTCTTCTAAATCAATATATGCTCTATGAAATTTTGTAGAAAATTTACTTAAATATTCTTTTTTTAGAATGGCACCAGTAATATTTTTTGTTTGTTCATTAAAATTTATAAATTCATGAGAATATTTATCTAATCCAAATATATCTTTTGCAATTAAATTATTTATTTTTTCATGATGATTTTTTAATTGATTTTTTAAAGTATTTAAGCCCTCTCTACCATAAAGACCTATTAATTTTTTTTTATCTTCATCTAATCCAGGAAATACAAAATTTGCTACAGCTTCAGATTTACGATCTAAACTGTCATCTATAAATTTTAATGATTCTAAATATGTTTCTTTTTGAAAGTTATCCATAGTACATTGAATAATTTTTGTAAATAATAAACCTTTTGGCTTAATGCCCATTTCTTTTTTATTAGCAAATGTAATAGGATCACCTCCACGTAAATGACTTACATAACCTCTAGACATATTTTTTAAATAATCCAAGCCCCCTGGTTTAAAAGCCATTAAATGATTTTTTTGAGTATTAAATATCATATCTCTTTCAATTTGTGAATCTATTGGTCGAATAAAATTTAAAAGTTCAATTATTTCATCTGCAGAATTTTTCATAGGTGTTGCTGTCAATAATATAATTTTAAGATTTGTTGAATTTGCTATAATTTTTTTAACAGCATCACCATATGAATTACCAGTTAAGTTATGTGCTTCATCTATGATTAATAAACTATTATTTAAATGTAGTAATCTATCAATTGAAATATCTCTTTCATATTCACCTTCATCAGTTTTTTTATAAGATATTTTTATTTTACTATTTTCGATAACTTTTTTATCAACAATTTTTTCACCCAATACTTTTCTATAAAAACTCCTATAACTCATAATTTTATAAAATTGTAATGCATTTTGTATAGCTAATCTTTTATTTTTTTCTTTTTCTTCATCATTTATATAAAATAATTTTTCAGTTTGTTTTGTATAAGTTGAACCAGTACAAATAATAAATGACTCTTTCCAATTTTCTTTAAGAACTGGACCTGGAACTAAAATATGTATTTGTGTACCATATCTTTGAACTAATGGTTTAAATTTTTCAGCAATAGCAATAGCTGCACATGTATTGTGACATAAAATACCTTCACAAACATAATTATGATATTCATCAATTTCAAAATCATAAACATAATCATTGTGTTCAATAATTTCAATGTTTACAATTTTAATAAATACAAGATCACTAATAAAATTATGAATAGGATCAACTATATTTTTAATTAGATTAAATTTTAATGTATTTGCATATAAATTATCTTTAATTAATTCTTGTATAAATGGATTTTTTATACTTAAAAAATATTTATTATTATCATATTTTGAATAATATATAACTATACCAATAATTCTAAACAATATTTCTAATTTCTTTATGTTGATATAATCTAAATTATTAATAATAATTTCTTTATTATTTTTATTAACATATGCTTTTTTCTCAATAATACCACTTAAATAACTTTTAATATTTTCTTTATTCATATGTAAAATTTTATTTTCAATTGAATTATATTTATTAGTATAATTTAAACCTAAATTATAAGTTTCATTTATTTTATAATAATTAATTTTACTTTTATTATAAATTATTCTAGGTATTGCTATTTCATCATTAATTTCTAAATTATTTGTCCACCCATTTTGTGTATATAATTTATGATCAAATGTAATACCTATTTTAGATCCATTTTCAAAAGTAATTTCACGTATCCTAGAATTTATGTATTCTCTGTACAATCTTTTTATTGGTTTAATAATAATTTTATTATTATCATAACAATTTATATTTAAGTCTTCTGAAGGAATTGACCATTCACCAAAAGTATTATCTTTATTTTCAATTATTATTTTTGAACTATATTTTTTCCATACATCTTGAGCTTTTATTAAATTTCCATTAACATATTCATAATCAGTCCCTCTTTTACATTTACCAGTACCTGTACCATGAAAAATTAATAATCCTTTATAAGGAGTATCAGGATTAATAAAATTACTTAATAAAGATTGATGTTCTAATAGGGTTCCACTAGGAGGTACGCAAATTTTTTTTCTATATTCTTCGATTTCTTTATAATTAGATAAATCAGGTCGATCAGGTAGTTTATAATAATAAAATTCTCTTTTTGCATAAATTTTTGCTTGTAAATTAGGATCATCTATTTTTGGATATCCATAATTTGAATTAGTTTTTATAGCTTTATTTAATTTATTATCTTTTTTATTATCTAAATCATTTAATTCATTATCTATTTCTTCAATATCATTTGAAATTTCTTCTAGTTCATCATTTATTTCATTATCATTATTTATTTCATCATCATTATTTATTTCATCATCATTATTTAATATATTTTTTTTTATATTATATTTTTTTTTTCCATTATTAGTTTTATTAACCATAGTTATATATTAATTATAATAGAATTTAAATTTAAAAAAAAAATGAAATTTAATATAAATATTATTATTGTATATTAAATATTATAAAATGGATACTAAATTAATAGATATGAATTCTTCAGATTTTTATGATTTTTTACTTGATAATATTTTTGAACAATTTGAAAATGATGAACAGTTTAAAAAATATACAGATGAGCCTAAAATTTCAAAACCAAACATTAGTTATGATTTTAAAATTAGAAGAACAGTTTGGTCTAATTTTACTAAAAATTGTGGAGAACTTAATAGAGACATAAATGATATAAAATTATTTATAGAAAAAGAATTAACGAATATTTCATCAATAAATGGTAATAATGAATTATTAATTAAAGGAAAATATAATTCAAATATGATTATGAGTATATTTAAAAAATATATAAAAACATATGTTCAATGTACATGTTGTTCTTCAATTAGAACGGAAATTTCTAGAAATAATACAACTAAATTAGATGTATTAAATTGTAATAAATGTAGAGCAGAAAGAACAATAAAATAAATTAATGAAAACAATATTTTTATAAAAAAATGAATTTATATAAATATGAATATATAATAATATATATAAATGGATCATTATAATATTAATTTGAATAAACAACCACTAGTTATAATTTCAACTCAAGGAAGTGTAGCTAATGGGAAAACATCAATTATTAAATGTTTAACCAAAAAATCTTTAATGAAATTTAAAAAAGAAGCTGAAAATAATATGACAATAAAATTAGGTTATACTAATGCTAAAATTATGAAATGTTTAAAATGTCCAGAACCATTTTGTTATCAAATAAATAATTTAAAATGTAGTCAATGTGAAGAAGATACTGAATTAAAATTAAATTTATCATTTGTTGATTCACCAGGACACAATGATTTACAAGCCACAGCATTAAGTGGTGCTAATACAATGGATTATTGTTTATTACTTGTATCAACTGATAATGAATTAGAAAATGAAGGTAGTGAATATATAAATGAGCATTATAAATCAATAAAGTTTTTAGATTTACTAGATAAAACAATAATTTTGCAAAATAAGATAGATTTAGTAACTAAGGATAAAGCATTAGAACAATTTAAAATTATAAGTAAAAAATATGAAATAAAAAATATTATTCCAATTAGTGCACAATTTGAATACAATGTTAATTATCTTTTACAATTTTTAGTAGAGAAAATACCATATCCAATTAATAATAATTTATTAGAAAAAATAAAATTACCATTAAAAGGAACAATAATAAGAAGTTTTGATGTTAATAAAAAAGGTATATTAGTTGAGGATATAAATGGTGCTGTTATAGGTGGAACTATTAAAAGAGGTATGATAAAAATAGGTGATGAAATTAAATTATTACCAGGAATAATTAAAAATAATAAAACTATTCCTCTAACAGCTAAAGTAATTTCATTAAAAACAGATGAAATAGATTTAGAAGAAGCTTTTCCTGGTGGATTAATTGGTATAGGATTATCATTAGATCCAAATTTATCAAAAGAAGATAGATTAGTTGGTAATATAATAATAGGAGTGAATGATAATTTAAATAATTTATTTACAAAAGCAACAGTAGAATACAAAATATATGATGAAAATATGGCATTAAAAGAAAATGATAATTGTATATTAATGTTATATTCTACTAGAAGAAATATAAAAATAATTAATTTAGATCCAAAAAAAAATTTATTAACATTTGAGAGTACATTAAATTTAGCTGGAGAATTAAATGATAATATTGTTATTCTAAAAAATAATAAAATTAGTGTATTTGGAAAAATAATTAATTTTTTATAAAAATATAAATTTATGTATTTTTGTAATTAAAAATCATATTTTTTTCATTTGAACGTTTACTTATTTCATCAATTAAATTTTCTTCTAATTTATCAATATTATAATCTTGATTTTTTATAACAAAGTCATTTTGTTTAATTAAAATTTTATATTCTGAATTAGTATCATAAATAATAGAAATTGTGTAATCATCTGATATCATTGAATAAAAATAATAGTTTTTATAATCAAGAGCATATTTTAAATCATAAACACCATTTAATTCTAGACTATATAAATTAAAAATAATTTCTTTAGAAGGTTTAACTAAAACTACTTTTGTTTGAATATATTCATTTACAACATTTTTTAATTTATCAATATCTAGAATATTAAATTCATTTGTTAAATTAAGTAACTCCATTATTGTATCACTATTTGTGATTTTATTTAGAATTATTTCATTATCATAAATTTCTTGATATTTCCATAAAGTAATATCTAGAAAATTTTCAAATTCTTTTTCATTAGAAATACTTTTAATCTGTTGATATCTAAAATAAAAATATTTAAATATTGAATATAAATGCATATATTTTTTATATTTTTCATCAAAGAGTATTGTTTCTTCATCATTAATAGTTCTTTTTGATAAGTCAATATATCCTTTTACTGTATCAACATTAATTACGATAAGATGAATATCTTTACCAACATTAAAAATTTTATTAATATTAAATTTTTTTTTTCTTGAAACTTCAGAATATGAAATATATCCTTTAATATTATTATATTCTACAAGAGAAACATCAATTCCTAATTCAGTTATTTTTTCTATTTTAGCAATAACAATTTCATCAACATTTGGGATTTTTTTTTTATAAAGATAAACCATATTTATATATTATTAATATAATATATATATAAATCAATTTTTTATTGATTTTGATTATAATTAATATATTCTTCATATTTTTTTCTTTTTAATAATGTTTTTTCTTTATTAGAAAGATTATTTTGTAATAATATTTCTTTCTTATTATCAACTGTAGTTTTAATATCAGAAATATTAATTATATCAGATATTTCTGAATTGTTATTTTTATAATATATTTTATAAATGTAATTAACATAAACATCTAATTTTTCATAAGTCTCATCAGATAAATTATGAAAGAAAATAAATATACCATTATTATTTTCTGAAAAATCTTTAGTATCTTTAGTTATAATTTTAAAGATATTTATAAGATAATCTTTTTTTTTTATTTTATTAATTTTTTTTACTAAAATCATTTTTTTAGAATAATCATATTTAGATTCTGATTTTGTATTTTTTGGATCTAATATAATTTCAGTTTCATCATTATTAGATAAAATATCATTAATATTCATATTTTTATTATCATAATTTTCATTAATTTGTATATCATTATCATTATTTTGTTTAATATTTTCATTAGTTTGTTTACTATTATCAATAGTATCTTTGTAAATTGTTTTTTTTTCTAATTTCATTATTATTAATGATTATAATATATATAATTAAAATAATTATACATATTTTACACACCAAAATATAAAAAAATTGATTTATAATTTATTAGATTATATATAATATACAAAATGAGTAAAAATATTTATTTAGATAACTTAGTTGATTTTTCTATTAATACATATAATAATTTATATGGACAATATATTGTATCCTCAAAGAATGATATAGAAAATGAAATAAATAAAATTAAAAATAATAATTCAATTAATGAAAAAGGAGTATTTTTACCATATAATTACTTGGAGTTATCATCTCTAATGGATATAGAGCAAAATGAATTGGTTTTAATTTATCCTATATGTTTTAATATTGAAAATGAGAATGAAAAAGAATTATATAATTTTTTAAATACTTTATTATTAGTATTAAATCCAGATTATATAAATCAAAATAATAATTTAAAAAAAAAATATATTCAATCATTACAGGAACAATTAGAGAAAAAAAAAATTAAATTTAATAATAAAGTAAATGAAAAAATATTAAATGAAATTTCTAGTTCGACTAATATTAAATTAATTATATTAAATTTTGATAATGAATGTAAAATTAAAATAATTGATAATATTTCATCTAATAAATATATAGTAATTTATAAATTAAATAATGATTTTTTTCCAGTGTGTAATTTTAATACTAAATATTATTTAGAAAATTCTAAATTTATAAAATTTTTAATTGAAAAAAATAAAGAAATTAATAATAATAAAATAAATACTAAAAATATAAATTTAATTGAAAATAAAAATGATTATTATGATGAATTTCAAACTAATGAAGATTATACTTTACATGTTTCAGAAGCAGTTGAGAAAAAGAATACATTAGATAATAAAATTCAAGATATACATTCTGATAATAAAAAGAAAAAGAAAAATGATAAAAATATATTTATACCTAATAAAATAGATAAAATAAATGATGATAAAATAAATGACTCAGTTTTTAATAAAACTGAGATAATTGATAAAAATAATATATTAAAAATATATCAATCATTTAAATCAACTAGTAAATTAGAAGAAATACAAAA
>VFQS010003622.1_pt1 | contig 11705 bp, 13 predicted proteins | sample 3512361 | NCBI WGS metagenome assembly VFQS01 (sample SAMN10412375, study PRJNA504923) | tailings metagenome | isolation source: Relicate 1 Philex TSF3 active mining | place: Philippines | reverse complement strand
GTTTCAAATACCTAAAATCCGAAACGCGATCTGCTTCACCATCAAAAAAAAAAAAATCCGCATCAGCGGATTTTAATGAAATTTTATCGGTTTGGCTGGAATACCTACAGCCGTACAGCTCGGTGGTAAAGATTTAGAAACAACTGCTCCAGCTCCTACTATTGTCCCTTGTCCAATAGTCAACTGATTAATAATTTTAGCTCCGGTTCCTACGTAAACCCCATCCTCAACTAGTACATCACCAGAAATATTGACTGAAGGCATAAATGAACTATAATCTCTAATTTTTGTATCATGACCAACTGTACACATAAGATTTAAAGTTACAAAACTTCCTATTTCTATATTACAAGTTATAATAGTACCAGCACAAATAATTGTCCCTTCCCCAATATTAACATCATCATTACTTAAAATAACACTAGGATGAATAATTGTAGGAAACCTTAAATTGGAATTGGTTAATCTAGAAATTATTTTTTGCTTTACTTTTGGATCTCCAACTCCTAACACCACAGATGTTTGGTCTGTTAATAAATTTAATTTTTCAATTTTTCCTAAATAAGGTAATCCATTGTAACTTGATTCCAATTCATCAGCATCATCATAAAACCCAAGTATATTAAATTTTTTATTGATTTTGTTAATTTCATCAAGTAAAAATTTTACTTCTCTACCAAATCCACCTACTCCAATAATTGCAATATTATCCATAATTAATTTTTTAATCATTACCTCTAAAGGGTTCCATAGTTATTTCTTGATTCGCATTAATTCCCTCTGATTTAACCACTTTCTGAATCGTTCTCAATAAAATTTTCAAATCCAAAAGTAAAGAACAATGTTCTACATACCACACATCATATTCAAATTTTTGTTGCCAACTGATGGCATTTCGTCCATTTACTTGTGCCCAACCTGTAATCCCAGGGCGTACGTTATGGCGTTGCTTTTGCGCTGCATTGTACAAAGGTAAGTATTGTACTAACAAAGGCCGAGGCCCTATCAAACTCATATCCCCTTTCAAAACATTCAACAATTGCGGGATTTCATCTAAAGAAGTTTTTCGCACCAAAGTCCCTATTTTAGTTAAACGCTCCGCATCCGATAACAAGTTCCCTTCACTATCTTTTTTATCATTCATGGTTTTGAACTTCACAATTCGAAACAGTCTTTCATTTTTACCTGGGCGGGTTTGCAAGAAAAAAGGTTTCCCTTGGTTGGCAAAAAACAAACCAATAGTAACTAATATAAATATAGGACTTAGCAGTAACAAACCAACTAAGGCAGCTGTAAAATCAAATAGGCGTTTAAAATAATTTTTATACATGAATTACAAGGTTTCGTTTTGTGTTTTTTGTTTCCATTCAACTCCTTTTTCAGTTAAATGATACCGCTGCAATTTGCTATTAGGTTTGTGTGGAAGGGTCATTTCTATCAAGCCAAGTTCTAATGCCGGCTTAAGATAATTCAAACGAAAATTTTCCCTATCTTTTAATCCCACTGCAGCTTGTAGCACATCTCTTGTAAAACTTGTATTGGATGATAGGCATTTCATTAAATAATCTACTTGCGGGGTAACTTGCGGGGTAACTTGCGGGGTAACTTGCGGGGTAACTTGCTTGGCAACCCCTCTTTCATCAACAGTCGTAAGAGTAAAACAAGTGGTAACGGAATCAAATGCTAATTGGTATTCAGGCATCGATTGGTTATATTGCAACCCATTAGACTCCATTTTATCAAAGCCAAATCCAGCATTTTCTGCTAATTTCACCATTCAAGATAGTTTATTATTCTTAACTTTAATACAAAAAACCAAAAAGCCATAATGGAATTTTATTTTGATATCCATATTCTATTCCATCTGCAACAATGAAAGAATTTTCTATCCCTTCAATTTGTTTGTTTGTCTTGTCTTTTCCTCCAATTTCAAAAGCGTATACATTATTGACTAAAAAGTCAGTTTTTTCATGATAATTCAACTTATTTTTATACCCCACTTGATTGGCAAAAAAAGTTTCTCTTGCATTCCCAGTATTTGCATTTGATGGAGAAAGCACAAACATTAAATTCGTGTTTTCTAAATAAATCTTTGCTGGTTTTTGCAGTTTTACACTTCCTTTAGCTTCTTTTTGCAAATTTGTAGTCAAACCTACTTCTTCTAAATAATGTAAATAAGTCATTAAAGTAGTTCTATGAACGGTCATCTTTTGACTTAAATTAGTCACATTTGGTGTAAAAGGAACTGACTCTGAAATTATAGCTAATACTTGTTTGATTTTTGAAACTAATCCAATATCAACCCCTCGCAACAAAGGAAGTTCTATTTCTAACATCATATTAATGACTTCCTCTAAGCGTTGTTCGTATAAATCTTTATCTTCTTTGTAAAATGGATAATATCCCTGCTTTAAATAAGATTCAAAATAGCGAAATGGTTTTATTTTGCTGTTGATTAAATTAGCAATTTTTATATGATTCGTTAGTATATCTTCTAAGGTAAATGTGTCAAATTTTTGACTTGTTTCCATTTCAAGATACTCTCTAAAGGATAGTCCTTGCATATGATAAACTATTGCCCTACGACTTAAATCGGCACGAGAATTTAATATTTCCAATAAAGAGGAACCGGTAAACACTACTTTTAACTCTGCATGATCGTCATAAATATTTTTTAACTCTTGTGCCCAGTTGTCATATTTATGCACCTCATCTAAAAACAAATATTTACCACCATTTAAAACAAATTCATCTGCCAAACCTATAAGTGTTTTGCCTCTAAAACTAAAAGAATCTAAACTTACATACAGCGATTCTTGCCAATTATCACTGTAATTTAGCTTCATATATTGCAAAAGAAGTGTTGTTTTTCCAACTCCTCTTGCTCCTTTAATTCCAATCAATCTAGCATTCCAATTGATATCATGAATAAAACTTCTAACGAAGTTTGTATCTATTCGTTGTATTTTTTCAATATATTTTCTAAACAACTCCTCCATAATGCTTAATGTATTGTACAAATATAATTAAAATTAGTACAATATAATGTGCGTTTTTAAATATTTCAAACTGTTGATTCTATTTTATGTAGGTTAAAACAGGCTTTCATCTAAAGAGGTTTTCCGTACAAAACGACCAATTGTTGTTAATCGCTCCGCATCGGTTAACAAGTTCCCCTCGCTATCCTTTTTATCATTCATGGTCTTGAACTTCACAATTCGAAACAATTGTTCATCTTCCCCAGGTCGGGTTTGAAAGAAAAAAGGTTTCCCTTGGTTGACAAAAAACAAGCCAATAGTAACTACTAGAAATATAGGACTTAGCAGCAAAAAACTAACTAAGGCAGCTGTAAAATCAAATAGGCGTTTGAAGAATGATTTATACATTTACTTTTTCCTTAATTAATTTATACGAACGGTCCACCAAATATTCTTTTTGAAGAAGATTCCAAGCGTTTTCTTTCATGATATTAAATTGTTCTTCATTTGAAACTATGTTTGAAATTGCCATTTGCATAGCTTCATTATCTCCTGAAATTACTTTAAAACCGCAAATATTTTTTTGAATAATATCTCCAATATCTGTATTAGGATCTGTAGCTGCAATAACCGGCATTTTCATTTCTAAATAAGATAATAACCTGGAAGGAAAGTTAGGTATTAGAAACTTACTATCCAAGAAAATTAAACCAACATCACATGCTGCTAATAATTGATCATAATCTTCTTTTGGTAAACGTTGTAAAAGCTTTGCATTTGTAGGGTTATTTATATCGAACCAATTTTTAATCTTTGGAAACTCTGTTCCGTCACCTACAATTAAAAAAAACACATTATCAAATTTAGTTGCTTTAACAGTTTCCAATAAAAAATCCAACCCTTGTGGCTTTCCTAAATTACCACCATATACCAATACTTTTCTATCGATAGGAACTTCATACTTTTGACGTATAGCAATTTTCTGATCTTTTGAATAATTGTAATCTTTCGGCTCAATCGTATTCGGATTCACTTCAACTTTACTGTTTTCAATCTCGGGATTATGCTCTAAAACAAAATTTGCATTTGCAGGCGACATACAGCCTATAGTGTCTGAAATTTGATATAGTTTTTTTTCCTTCTTTACAAATTGTTTATGCAAAAAACCATTCTTTTTAAGCATCTTCATATCCACCGCATTTTGCGGAAATATATCTTTTAAAAGTAAATATGATTTTGCATGGTCTCTTTTCTTCACAAACTCAATTACTTTAGCAAAAGTAATTGGCGGTGTCGAATACAAAATCAAATCAAACTTTTTGAAAGCAAAAAATTTTTTAATGGCAAATAGATATTGATATTCAATAGCTAAGGTCCCTATTCCTTTTTCAATAATATGGGTTTTCTGAATATTTAATGTTTTAACTTGGAGTATGGAAACGCCCTCTTTTTGGATTAAATTCGTTGCAATTTTTCTTCTACGCTCAACAGGAGTAACAATAGTTACATCATGACCCTCATCACGAAATTTTCGTAATAAATCTTGATAAATCCCGCGTTCTTCAACAGAATTAATTTCAACTAAAGTCAAAAAAAGTACATTCATAACTACTAAATTTCTTCCGACCAAACCGTCCTTTTTATATAATCTGTATAGGAAATAATAATTCGAACCACTTTCTCGGAAACATTAGGCATCGAATAATCGGCAACGGGTCTAAAATTGCGCTCTTTACCAACTTTTTGTTGTAAAACTTGAGTTAAACCTTGCATAATACGCTCTGGACTTAAACCTACCATCATTACAGAGGCTTCTTCCATAGCCTCAGGACGTTCATGAGCCTGACGAATGTTTAAGGCTCTAAAATTTAAAATCGATGATTCTTCTGAAATGGTTCCTGAATCTGACAATACAGCATACGCCTGTTTTTGTAAGGCATTGTAATCGTGAAAACCAAGCGGTTTCAAGAATTGAATCTCAGGACGCATTTCAATTTTCATTTTCTCAATCATGTTTCTAGTTCTTGGATGAGTTGAAACAATGATTGGAAATTTATATTTTTCCGCTACCTGATTTAAAGTAGCCATTAGGTTTGTGAAATTTTTCTCGTTATTGATGTTTTCCTCTCTATGAGAAGATACCACAAAGAACTTCCCTTCTTCTAAATTTAATTTTTCTAAAACAGTAGAAGCTTCAATCTGTGGCAAATAGTGATGTAGTACCTCAAACATAGGAGAACCTGTCTTGATAACCCTGTCCGCTGATAATCCTTCTCGCAATAAATACTCACGTGCTATATCCGAATACGTTAAATTGATATCCGATACATGATCTACAATTTTACGATTCGTTTCTTCAGGAACTCGTTGATCAAAACAACGATTCCCAGCCTCCATGTGAAAAATAGGAATATGTCGCTTCTTAGCAGCTATTGCACACAAACAAGAATTAGTATCTCCAAGTACTAAAAAGGCATCAGGCTTTTCTGCTTCCAAAACGGAATCAATGTTGATTAAAATTTGTCCCGCCGTAGTAGTAGCATTCGAACCTGCTGCATTGAGAAAATGATTTGGCTTGCGCAAGCCTAAATCTTCAAAAAACACTTCGTTAAGCTCATAGTCATAGTTCTGACCCGTGTGCACTAAAATGTGTTCGATTGCTTCAGATTGATCCAATGCAATTAGTACTCTTGATAAACGAATTATTTCAGGTCGTGTACCTACAACGGTTAAGACTTTTAATTTTTTCATATTGTATTTTTTTTCTAGATCTGTAATGATAATTTATACTTCCTCAAAAAAAGTGTCGGGGCGATTGGGATCGAAACTTTCATTTGCCCACATAAAAGTGACCATATCTTCTGTTTCTGAAAGATTGATGATGTTGTGGGTATAACCCGGAATCATTTCTACCACTTCCATTTTTTCGCCACTCACATAAAATTCATTAACTGGGAAATCATTGCCGTTTTCATCTTTCCCAACTTTTCTCAATTGAATGAGACCTTTTCCACTAACAACCACAAATTTTTCGTTTTTGGTATGGTGCCAGTGTTGACCTTTTGTGATTCCTGGTTTTGAAATATTTACGGAAAACTGTCCTCTTTCGGGGGTTCGAATAATTTCGGTAAAACTGCCTCTTGGGTCGATATTCATTTTTAGAGGATAAGAAAATTTCACTACTGGTAAATAACTCAAATAGGTTGCGTATAATTTCTTTTCAAAAGCGTTAGATGTAACATCCGGCACTGTTAAATTTTCGCGTTGATCTCTAAAACTATATAGTAAGTCAACAATTTGTCCAAGTTTTAGCTGATGAATTGTTGGAACAATGCAAAAATCACCATCTCGGGTGGCTTTATTCGTTAATGCGCCGATTAATTCTTCTACCACATCATCTATATAAACTAAAGTCATTGCTACATTAGGGTCGTTGACAGAAATGGGTAAATCATTTGCAATGTTATGACAAAAAGTAGCTACTGCACTGTTGTAATTGGGTTTGCACCATTTACCAAAAATATTGGGAAAGCGATAAATAAGTGCCTTTTCATCGCGTTCTTGTGGAGAAAAATGAGCCCTTACTGCCTCTTCACCTGCTTTTTTGCTGATGCCATAAGGATTATCTAGCTCAGCTTGAGTGGAAGAAGCAAGTACGATGGGACAATTATTATGGTTCGCTTTCAGTTTTTCTAATAGGGCTGTAGTAAAACCTAAGTTACCAGTCATAAACTCACTTTGTTCTATTGGGCGATTTACTCCGGCTAAATGAAATACAAAGTCAACCTCTTTACAAGCTGCCTCTAATACGGAAGCATCGGACTCTCGGCTGTATTCAATAATGTGTAAATCAGTTCCTAAAACAGGATGCTTCGCCTTTCCTGCTTTAATATTGTGTAATTGTGCAACTAAGTTTTTACCAACGAAACCATTAGCTCCGGTTATCAATATTTTCATAAACTATTTTATTGTTAAAAAATCATCGGCATGATATTCAAATCTAAATTCATCATCGACTTCACCCAACTTATAATCGGCTAAGACGAGCAATTTAGCACCCTCTTCCAGTGCTTGAATACTACTTACAAACCCTGCTGGAACATGCAAAATATCCATTTGATCAGCCTTCAATACAAAGGAATAAGGCTGTAAGCCTTTTAATCCTTTTTCAAAATAAGCAATGGATAGTATTTGAATTTTAAAAGTCCCATGGATTGCTGAAAACCAACGTTGTTCAATCTTATGTCCTTGCCAACCACGAACAAATACAGCATCTCTATTTTCAATTGTATAAATTCTTTTTACTTCTAAAGCATTAAAATCATTATTAAATTGCAAAACACCTCGGTCATCGGTATGACTATTACCTTTAATTATTTGCGGAAGCACTTTCATAACATTGCTATTTAAAACCATTTCTTAGTAAACAAACTACCAAACACTATTCACCAATCACTATTCACTAAATCATCCAGGCATTTGAGCCACGTCTTCTCCAAATACTTCTTTTCGTATCAATGGTAATTGTGATAATAAACGCTTCATCCCATCCACATCTTGTTGTTCTGTGTTGTGCGAATGATAATCTTCAATTTTTGATATATCCTGCTCTCCTTCAGAAAAATACTTAGCATAATTTAAATCTCTATTATCTGCTGGAATTCTATAAAAACCGCCCATATCTTCGGCTTTTAGCATTTCTTCACGAGTACAAAGTGTTTCATATAATTTTTCTCCATGACGTGTACCAATGATTTTTACAGGCACTTCTTTTTGAGCTAAATCCATCAGAGCTTTAGCCAAATCTCCAATAGAACCTGCAGGAGCTTTATTAACAAATAAATCACCAGAATTTCCATGTTCAAATGCAAAAAGTACTAAATCCACTGCATCTTCTAATGACATAAAGAATCTAGACATATTAGGATCAGTAATGGTAATTGGTTCATTCTTTTGAATTTGATTTAAAAACAAAGGAATTACAGAACCTCTTGATGCCATAACATTTCCGTAACGTGTTAAACAAACAGTAGTATCAGTTAAATTTCTTGATTCTGCTACAGCTACTTTTTCCATCATAGCTTTTGAAATTCCCATAGCGTTAATTGGGTAAGCTGCTTTATCTGTTGACAAACAAATTACTTTTTTTACTTTATTTTGGGCACAAGCTCTAATTACATTTTGAGTTCCTTCAACATTGGTTTTTACAGCTTGCATAGGAAAAAATTCGCAAGAAGGCACCTGTTTTAATGCTGCTGCATGAAAAACATAATCTACACCTCTTGTGGCAGGTTCTACACTTGTAAAATCTCTTACATCTCCAATATAATATTTAATTTTATTGTTTTTGTAGAGATTTCGCATATCATCTTGTTTTTTTTCATCACGAGAAAAAATTCTAATTTCGCTGAAATGATCTGTATTCAAAAAACGATGTAAAACTGCTGTTCCGAATGAACCAGTTCCACCTGTAATAAGAAGGGTTTTATTTTTTAACATAATTATTATATTGTAATGTTATATTTTGTAAATATTGAAAAGTATCGTTTGAACAATTTTTCCAAGTGTAATTTTTAGTTTTTTCGAAGGCTTTAACTGCTATTATTTGCCGTTGACTTGTTTCCAACAAAAGTTGTTTTATTCCGTTATATATACTTTCAGAATTTGTGGCATCAAAATAAATTCCTGCATTTTCTAAAACTTCAGGCATTGGTTGCTTTTCGCTACAAGCTATTGGTAAACCAGCTGTCATTGCTTCAATTAAAATAATTGGCAAATTTTCACAAGTTGATGCAAACACAAAAGCATCTGCTTCTTTGTAGAAATTTGACAGCTCTTCATGAGGAATACTTCCTAAATAATTGATAACCTTTACATTTTCTTTCTTTTGTAAAAATACTGATAACTTTGATATACTTTCATTTGTTGATGGTCCAATTAGATTTAATTGAATTGGAAATCCTTCTTGATGCAATTTTAGTACAGCTTCTGCAACATTCCATTGATGTTTATAAGCTGTTACTATAGAAACATATAAAATTTTAAAAGGATTTTCTTTAGAATAACTTTCTATACTTTTTTGATTTTTAGGTTCATTTAAAAACTCTTTACTTATCCCATGAGGAATTATGGTGTGTTTTTTATTATTTAGTTTTATTTTTTTTGATATAAAATTTAAAGCATAATTAGTTAAAAATACTATTCCGTTAGCTCTTTTAAAAGTAAAAGATTGAAAAAAAAACAACATCAAAAAACGAAACCTGACCGAAAAACTTTTGAATCTAGATGCTTCTTTAAATTCAAAGGGCAACATATTCTGAGACATAGTTACAAAGGGCTTGAAACTTCCCAAAAAAGTACCTCCTGGAACAAAAACAATATTACATTTTTTTTGTTTTGCTTTTTTAGAAAGCATTACAATTTGAAAAAAGAAAGAAGCTAAAAAACCTTTATTTAAGTAAGTATGAGATTGCTTATCTAACCAATCAAAATTAGGCAATTTATCTAAGGTTGCTTGACTTGACCAAACTACTACTGTATCAAAATCAAATTGACTTGGAGTAGCATTAGAAAGAACCTCTTTTAAATGAGTTAAACCTCCCCCTGTTCTGATATTTGTAGCATCAATACCTAAAATCATTTTTTTAATTTATAGTCATTACACTCATTAAACTTGCGGCTGATATTTCTGGAGTAACTCTCATAGAAAGTTCTTTGCTATTGTTACCCATTTGAACAATTTGCTCATTAGACAAATTATCATAAGCTTTTAAGGTTTTATATATGGCTTCCTCTGAATTTGGTTCAAACACAATAGCGTTATAATTATGGATAGCAAACATGGTATTGGCACCACAAATATTGGTTACTAAAAGTGGAAGACCGGCTGAGGCCATTTCGTGAATAACCAAACCCCAAGGTTCATAAATACTTGGTAAAATAAATCCAGTTACATCATCAAGCTCATGTATTAATTCATTGGGCTGCACAAAATCTTTAACAATAACATCTTCAGATTCAAAGGATTTTACAAAATTTAGTTCAACTCCACCACCAATTAGTTTTAGTTTTAATGTTGAATTGGTTTCTTGCTTAAATTTTTTAAATGTATTTAATAACAAGTCAATTCCTTTTACTTTATCAAATCTGCCTAGAAAAAGGAGTGTTCTTTTTTCTGGAATAGTAATTTGATTACTTTTTAAAATAGCAATATTAGCAGAATAGCAATTGAAAATAATATTTTGATTGGCAAAACCTAATCTTCTCGCATATTCATATTGCCAAGGTCCGGAGACCCACAAAAAATCAAACCTTTTTTTATGATAAAATGGAGCTATGTAAGAAGCTAATTTGTGCCTTAATGAATTAGACCATTGTGTATCTGAGGCTGCCACTATTTTTGCTTTGCTACTTTTCTTAAAATTTTTACAAATTTCGAGATAGTCTTTATCCATCCAACCTGAAACTACAACTAAATCTGGATTAAATGAAGTGCAAAATGATTGTAATTCTTCTTTTTCAAAATCTTCTTTAAAACGGAAATTTATATTTTCTTCTGCAAAATCAATTTTGTAAGATGTTAACTTTTTTTTCCAACTAACAACTGTAACTTCTGCTTTATATTTTTTGGAAAGTAAATTTAAAACAGGAATGTTATAACCCATTATCTCTGCATACAAGTATAGTATTTTCATAATCTTCAATTTTTAATTAATACTAATTTAATTTTTTGCTATTCTTAAAATATAATTTATACAAAAAACTAAATCGAATCATTGCATACATAATTATAATTCTTTTATTGTTAAAAAAAGCTTTGCTAAATTTTACTTCATTTTTTATTAGTTCATTGGATCGTTTAAAACCTTCTTCTATGTCAAAAAAACTACTACGTCCAATGTATTGAAAACAGAATTTTACTATTCTATCATTGACAAAAAATCTATACTGATCTTTTGTATCATTTTTCTTGTAATAAGTAATGATATCTAAAATAGAGTTAAAAGAATTTAGGTGTTTTTCCAAGGACATGGAATCAATTTTACTAATTGAGTTTTCCCTAAAAACCCAAACATAACAAGGTTTTTGATAAAAATAAAATGTTTTTGCATTAAAAAATAATTTTGAAGAAACATTCCAATCTTGACAATATGGCAAAGTCAAAAAATGAATGTCTTTTAAAAGTTCTTTCTTTATAAATCGAGCACAAATATTCGTTCCAAAATTTTTAAGTATTGTTCTTTTATCCTCTTCTAAGGCTAAAAATTCGTTTTTTTGAATAAAATTATAAACTATTTCTTGAAAACTTAATTCATTTCCTTTGAATCGAGCGTGCTGAAGATTTACAGAAACTACATCAACATTATTGTCTTTTGTTATTTCATTAATTTCATGTAAAACATTTTCATCACTAAATTGATCATCACTATCTAAAAAGAAAACATAATCACCAGAAGATCTTTCAAACCCAAATTGCCTTGAACTGTTAGCTCCTTTTTCAGTATTATAAAAAAGTTTTAATTGAATTTCAGAATTTGAAAATTTAGATTTTATTCCAACGCAGATGTTGTCAAACTCATCATTAGAAATACCATTTCCCACGATTACAACTTCAAATTCAGTAAAGGTTTGACAAAGCAATGAATCAAACATTAGCTCCACATATTTATCATAAAAATATAAAGGTACAATTATTGAAAACTTCATCTTATTTTTTATTTTTTTGCA
>VFQS010003621.1_pt1 | contig 11705 bp, 10 predicted proteins | sample 3512361 | NCBI WGS metagenome assembly VFQS01 (sample SAMN10412375, study PRJNA504923) | tailings metagenome | isolation source: Relicate 1 Philex TSF3 active mining | place: Philippines | reverse complement strand
GGCTGCATGATTTTTATTATAAAAATAAGGCATCTGGCTTTGAGGAACAACAGTTTTTAAAACTTTCAATAATTCATTTCTACCAACATCGCCAGATTTACCTGATGATAATTTTTGCCTGATAGAATCAATAACATCTGGTTGTTGTTGTATTAAATAATCCATTAATGTATCTGCATAATTAATAACATCAGGATTCTTAGACAAATCTTCAACTAATTTTTTTTTATCTCTATAACTTATACTTGCACTTGATGTATCATTATAAGCTGTTAAAAAAGGTTCATTCCAATCGCCTATTTCTGGTGGTGTTGCTGAAGGAAATGTGGGATATGGTTTTGAAGGTGATTTATTACTTGTAGGTGACATCATATTCATCACAGGTTGTGCCACTTGTGCTACTGAAGCATTAAAAGCACCTGATAGACTTTGTGATATTTGCGAAGCTACAGAATTCAAAGTCTGTGATATATTTGGTTGTTGTGGTGGTGTTTGATTAGGGATTTGAACAGTTGAAACTGGTGAGCTTGCTTGTGTAGTATAACCAGTAGCGTTTGGGTATGGTGTAGAAGGATTGGGCACTGATTGGGTATTTATTGGAGTTGCCATTACTTGAATATTAGGGTTTGGATATATTGGTGTTCCACCTTGTGTTGTATATAACGATGAAACTGTAGGGGCTGCTGATGCAGATTGCATAGGAACATTAGGTTGTGGTTGTGGTTGTGGTTGTGGTTGTGCTGGTGCTGGTAATGCTTGTTGTGGTGGTGGTGCTGGTAATGCTTGTTGTGGTGGTGGTGCTGGTAATGCTGGTGGTTGTGGTGGTGCTGGTAATGCTTGTTGTGGTGGTGGATTATTATTTAATAATTGACCCTTTTCCAAAGCTTTTTGAAAAGCTGTGGCTATAATCATATTTGCATTATTATTTGGATTATAAGGATTATCAGGAGATGGCATTTTAACAGAACCAAATGGTTTTGGTGGCATACTTGAAGACTGACTATTAGCACCTGATTTTAATAAGTCTTCTGGATTAAGTGGTTTCTTTTTCTTTACTCTTCTTTTCTTCTTTTTTTCAGGTTTTGCTTTCAAATCATTTAAATCAATATTGATTTTAATGTTATTTTCAATTACTTGATTTTCTTTTTCTTCTTTCTTGTTGATTTTCTTTTTCATCTTTATTATAGTTAAATAAAAAAATTACTGATATTCTAAATAATCAGTCCAATTCTTTCTTATCCTGTATTTCTCATCTAAGCCATTATGAAGTATTACAACCATAGCATCATTAATTTTATTGGTGCTATAATGATATAATTCCTCGAACTTTTCTTGTGATATAATACCTGAAATTTCACTATATACATTCTCTAATAATTTCTTATAATTATTCGATTTGAATATAACATAAACACGACAATTGCTACGAATCAATGGTGGAATCGCTTTTAAATGTTGGGCAGTAATAAAAATATTTATATTATGATGACGACACAAAATGATAAGATTATTCAATTTAGACTTTTTCTTATTACCAAATGCACCTGATGAAATCATATCATCAAATATAATGAAATAGATATTTTCAGTCTTTCGTTTTGGAATTTCATCATTTTCAAAACCATTAAATTTATCTAATATTTCAAGTTCTTCATCTGTCATAGTTTCTATATCATTATATTTATGAAACTTTTTATAAGCATCTACATAAAGATTCCATTCTCGCAAAGTTTCCTGTTCTTCTATAAGTTCATTTATTTTCTCTTCTAATATCTCATCACTATAATGCATAATCTTATCCTCCTCATTTATCTTTAATAACTGAAGCACTGAATTAGCTGAAGAATGAATAGTCGGTGATATTAGAATAATACGCATATTCATTTTATTTCCTTGATGGTCATAGATTCCGTATTTCTCATATAACTTTAATAAAGTCGTGAATGAATATGACTTACCAGCTCCAGTCATACCAATGAACAACGCATTATAATAAAAAGGGGGTAGAAATTCATTCTTACTTCTTGGTTCTGGTGTTTTATTTACCTTTATCTTATATGGTTTGATAATATTCACTGCCCTAACGCTCATTTGAATAGGTCTCCTTTAATATAAATAGACAAATAAATAAAATCTTATTTTTAATATAGAAATGGATAATAAAGAATTTGATATTGAGCGATTTGAAGAATTAGTTAAACAAATCAAAGAAGAAAACCCAGAATTAGATATTGAATTTTGTAAATATATTGCTGGTTCTTATTTGATGTATGATGTAATGAAACTTAAAAGACCCATTGATAATACAAATGAAACAGTTGAAGTAGAAGCTTAAGTTTTTTTGTTTCATTATAATAGATATGATACAAAAGGCAAGGATAGTCTGTTACGGTATAGATGACGAGTTAAAAAATGATGCCTCTTCTATCTTTTCAACAGAAACAAAATCAACCACTTATCCTGTTCCTGCTCCAATAGCCCCTAATTTAGCACCAGCAATCAACAATATAAGGACAGGAGTAGAAGCAGTAAATTTTACCAGAAGATTGAACACAAAACGATTTAAATATTCTTTAAATCCAAATATGAAAAATTTAAGTTTATCTAAAAATGCTAAATTAGTCATTGAAAGTATTACTATCCCCAATATAATTAATGATGATTTTTTACAATCAAAATGTATTAATAATGTCATATTGAAATTAAAAGGAATTAATAATCATAATATCTGGGATAGTTCAACACAAGGAAAGGGAAGTTCTATTATATTCACATCTCCCATTCTATTAAATACTCAAGGTTTTGGTTATGAAATAAGTCAATCTGCAAGTGCTCAACCTGATTTGAATGCTGCATCAAGAAAAGCCAGAATTAATTGTGATAACAATGGTTATTTATTCCTTAATACTTCACCTAATACTTTATATAACTTTCCTATAAGTGAAGACTTCTTTAAAAATGGAATTTTAGAATTTGAATTAATTTATGAATTAGGTAATATAACAAGATTAACCAATCTTATTGGTGGTTCTGTGAATAGTGTATTATTAGGAAATAGTGGAACTGGTTATGGTGATGATACTCAAGTTGTTTTTAATGGTGGTAATGGAATTGGTGCTGCAGCAACAGTCAATGTAGGATTAAATGTTGCAAATGTTTTCTTTACAAATGGAGGAACAACCAATTATACTACAAATCCATCAGTTACTTTCTCACCAGCAACAAATGGAGGAATAACTGCTACTGGAACAGTAAATAGAGGATTTGGGGTTTTAGGAACAAATATTGTTGCGTATGGTTCTGGTTATACATCTGCCCCCACTGTTACTATTGCACCACCACCGCCAATATTAAATGCTACGGCAACTGCTGTTATAACAGGCGGAGTTATAACAGGTGTAAATTTAACAAATCCTGGTTTAGGTTATGTTGTAAATCCTATAGTCACAATAACTGGTGGTGGTGGAACTGGTGCTGCAATAACCGCAAATAGGTCATTAACAACAACACAAATAACTGGTTTTACTATTACAAATGGAGGAACTGGATATACAACAGTTCCCACTATTACTATTACTGGAGGTGGTGGAGTTCAAGCAACTGCAACTACATCAATTAGTGGTGGTATGGTTATACCTGTTACTATGACTAATCAAGGTAGTGGATATGCAGTAGCTCCAACTATAACTTTAACAGGGGGTGGAGGTTCAGGAGCAAGTCAAACTGCTGTTCTCGTAAATACAGGAGGAACTGTAAAATCAATTACTTTAACAAATGTAGGTGCTTATGTTAATGGTGAAGTTCCAACTATTACAATAACTGGTGGAGGTGGTGCTGGTGCTGTAGGTGTTGTAAATATGGCAACAACTGGTTCAATCCAAAGAATTAATTTAACCAATGGAGGAACTGGATATACTGCAAATCCAACCATTTCTTTTAATTCCTTAATTGGAGGTGCTGGTGCAACTGGTGCAACAGCCACAACTACAACTACAACAACTGAGGCACATTATACAACGATTCCACAGTCAATTGATATAAATACTGATAAAAATGATTTGGAAGGCTTTATGATATCTTTATTAGTAATTGATGAAGAAGAAGATGACAAGATATATAATTCAAAGTCATTATTAAATAAAATCAATAAATTATTATTAGATAAAGCTGATAAATAAAATCATAATAAATAATAAGAAATGACTGAACGATTGGCGGTTTCATTGCCTGAACGCACTAATTTATATATAAACAATATCAATAGTCAAAGTAAAAATCAAATTGAAGTGCTTATAAAAGATGGTCTAATTGCTTGTAAAAATGATGAGGACTTCTATATATCAATTATCAGTTTTAATACTCTCTATTCTTTCTATCAAGTTATGGACGGTTATAACAATCAATTTAATGTGGTTCATCAAGGAATTAGGACTGCTTATTCACTCCCCTATGGTAATATAAGTATTACAACAATTATTGATTTTTTTAATTCTATTAAAAACGATACAGATATTATCATTACTTATGATAAGATTAAAAATAAATTTAATTTTAAAAAACAAAATCAAAATCATTCAGTGGTTTTAGAGTTGGTTAATTGTCATTCGTTATTAGGATTTAGACCAACTGAAACTTCAATAACGCTTCCTGAAATCCATTTATCTGTTTCGTCATCGATTCCTATAAATGTTATGAGTATTACAAATTTATTCGTTCATTTAGATGCTGGATTTGATTTATCTATAAATGATAACAACTTTGATAATCATAATTTGACTGATAACACAATAAAAAGCAATAATATTGTTTGTGCTATTCCTGTTCGTGAGTGTTATAATGGGGTTATTAGTTATAATAATAATGATGCAACTACTTCATTTAATTTCAAATGTAATAAACAAGAAATTATACAAAACTTAAGACTATCCATTAAAGACCAATATGATAAAGATATTCCCATAGGTGATTGTTATATGATTCTCCAATTAACAAAGAAATTAAGAACCAATCCTATGATAACCATACTTAATCAAATTCAAGACAATATTTTTAAGATATTATTATTAATCTGTAGCTTCTTTACTTAATACAAGCTTGGATTTTGTAGATATCTCATTAAATAGTTGATTCTTTGTTCTTTTACATCACTTATTATTTTTTGATTTGATAAGGTTGATACTGCTGCTTGTCTTTGTTGTTCTCTTACCAATTTATCATATTGATTTGATTTATACTCCATTTCTTTAATCTTGTCCATTTCTTTTTGTTTTTTCTCTTGTTCTTCTTTTTCTTTCATTGATTTAATTAATAAATCATATTGAACTGCTTTCTGTTTAATCATTTGTTCTTCATCTATTTTTTTTTGTTTCTTCTCTCTAAGTTTCAATATTGCTTTTTCACGAATTATATTCATATATTCTTTAGATTGTCCCTTTTTGCTTGTTTGTTTGACTTCAATTTCTTCGGTTTCTGTATCATCATCTAAATCTACTTTACTTTCATTTGCATTTCTATCATATTCTGTATTTCGCTCACTTTTGGCATCATTCGAATCTGTTTCGCTTTCAGTTTCTTCGTCTTTAGTCTCTTCAGGCTTTTGATTATTAGAGCTTGGAGTTTGATTTTTAATATAATCTAAATGTCGTTTTGAATTTAAATGTCTTGAATAACTATTTTTTGAGAGTTGAACACCACAATTACAATTAATCATATATTTTATTTTAATATATTGAAAGAAAATAAATCAAGATTCTATTTTAATGCTAAAAAAACTGGACTATATTGTTGAGTATTGTAGAAGTGATTTGGATAAGATTGAGGTCTATAAATTTCAGTTCCATAAGGTTTTTCATTTTCTTTTCCTATTAAAGTATTATAATAACTGGCATTTAATCCAAATGTAGGGTCTAAAGTTCTACCAATATTATTAATTGGAAACTGTTTTAAGTCTTTATCCATATCAACTTCTCTTATTGGTTGGTATAGTTCCTGAAATTTGGCTTTAGTCTCATAATAAACTGGTTCGTGGTCTGCTCTAAGGACATTATAACCTTGACCTGCTTTCATCCATTCATCTGGTTTATAAGTAGTCTCAGGAAAATATGTAGTAAATCCAAAAAGACCAGCCATTTATTTTTATTCTATAATATGATAAGATTTAATTTATAATTAGAAGCGAATATCCACATTACGCTTACCCATTAATTGAAGGGTTGCAGTGGTGCAAACAAGGAAAGTTGGAATGGCAGCACCTGCTGGGTCTAAATCGATGGCTGAAAATCCGTCTATCGCTGAACCAGCTTGAGCAGTATAATTAGCAGCTTCAGTTTCAGTAAAGCAACTAATAGCAATTGCTTTACCATTAGTATTGAGACCACGAAGTGGGAATACCCATTCAACATCATCCTCTGATTTAGTTTCAAAAGATAAAATGCCTGTAAAATAAGTATATTCAAAATCATAAAGATTTTTAAGTCCTTTATGAGGCTTAGTTTGAAGCCCAGGCATATAATTACGCCAATGTCGTAAGTTATCAATATACATCTCTCGTTTATTTCTTGGTTCAAGATAAACTTCATCAACTTTCCAGCCTAATCGTGCAATTCGTTGTCCATTTCTAACGAAGAATTTAGATTGATTAAATGTATAAGGGAGACCTCGAGCAACTTGATTATCAAAAGAAACATCAGCTGTTCCAGTATGACCAAAAGCACAAGGGGATAATTGAGTTATTACTGGTTGTGAAAGTGTATCATAACCAGCAGGGCGGAAACAGGCAAGAACATAATTAACACATTCGCTATTAACAACTAAGCGATAATCAATTTGGCGAGTAGGAGTCGCTGAATCAGTTTGTAAAACATAGCGTTTGAAATGATATTTATATGCATTTCGTTCGACCAATGCACCCATAGTATCATAATATTCGCTAGTCTTAAATTGGAAAGCTTCAAGATGAAGGACAATGTCTCGAATCTCATAAGTATTATTAACATCCGCAGCTACAACACCTCTATTTGCTACAGTAATAGCACCAGTTCTAGTCGCTGATGATGCTGAATGTGTAGTTACTCCACAATCTCCCATAGTTCTGTATGCTGTTGCATTTTCTACATTATTGCGTGCAAAAGCTATAGCACCTGTAGTAGCAGCCGCATCAGCTCCTTTAGTTTCAGCATCTACAGTAAGGGTTCTATTAAGGGTACTTGCAGCATTATGAAAAATATGACCTTGAGCAGGAACAGCTGAACCTAACATACAGGAGGCAATTTGAGATGTAAAGACCAATTCTAATTTTACCTCACCAAGAATTGCAGTATTTATAATCTTACTTGAACCTTCTCCAAAGAAACCAATTGAATCACCTAAATTCAAATGATATTTATCTTTCATTCGTGCATTAATATCATTATTAGCAGCGTCATTATCCCAAGCAGATACAGGAAATCCACGACGAGGAACAACACGACCAGCCATAGTTCCCCCTGATGGTTTTTGATATAAAATACTGGGGTCTCGAACTTCATTAAGACCATCATTCATTTCAACATCAAAAGTTTGAATCCAATCTTTAATCCAATTATAGATATAATTATATCGTTTGGTTGATGATACTGAAATTCCATTGATATAAACATTGATTTCTTCAATTAAAGAAGCAAGTGCATAACGAGGGGGATAAACAGATTGGGTGTGATTATTCGCAGCAGTTGCACCTGCATTACCTCGATGATTAAATTTGATTTCAGCTTCTAAGATAGCATTTCGAAAAGTAAAGACACTATCGCTAGGAAAATAGATTTCAGCTCTTGGTGTTTCACTTGATACTAATGGATAGGATTTATTAACTGGGGCAAGTTTAACATTTGAAATTTTATAAATATTATCAATATTCTTTATTCGTTCTTGAACTTCTACTGGTAAAACACTACTATAAGATGACCGAGACATTCAGTTTTGGTTCTAATATATAATAAGAGAAAAAAATTCAAAGACTTTGAATTATAAGACTTTAAGTTCATTTCAATTAAAATTATTATCTTATTAAAAATTATAATAGAAATATATATATAATGCCTAATGCTTGGATTACCCATGTAAAAGAATTCTCTGACAAGAAGAAAATGAAATATACAGACGCATTGAAGTCTCAAGAGTGTAAAGATGCTTATAAAGAAAATAAGCCAAAGTCAATGGATGAAATGAAACAAGAAATGAACAAAGTAATTGTTAAAACTCCAAGAGTAAAAAAGATGAAAACTCAATTAGAACCTTTAGAAATGAAAGCAAATATCAGCACTACTATAGAACCAAAGAAATCACGCCAGCCAAGAACTAAAAAGGTAATGATGGAATAATCTTTAATTATTTTATTTTCACTTAATATATGAGTAGCATTAATTATAAAGATGTTTTGACATCATCTGTCTTTAATACCTCAAAAGAATATCTTAAGTTTATAAGAATTTACAATCAAATAAAAAAACACCATTAAATTATTTATTTCTTTCATTAATATATAGATAAATGCAGCAAAAAAAGGCGTTTGGCATTCATTTCATTCTTGATGCTGATCAATGCCAAGGCAATTTAAAGGATAAAAGATATATTCAAAGTTTTATTGATACATTGGTTGAGACGCTGGGAATGAAAAAGAAAGGCGAAACAGTCTTTGAATATTTCGAAGATAATGATTACAATAGAGAGCGTGATATAGTTGGTTGGTCTGTGGTGCAAATTATATCTTTATCAAATATCACCATTCATATTAATGAGATAAGCAGAACCATCTATTTAGATTGCTTCACATGCGGTGAATTAGATGATTCAGAGGTAATTCGTCTTTTTAGCGATTTCTTTAAACCTACAAAGATGAAAAAACAAATAATTTACAGAGATGCAAGAAGTTAATTAAGATACAATCTCTCTCCATATTTCATATATATAAATGGCTTAGCAAATGGATTTATTCCATCTTCTTTAAGTTCTATTTCTTTTTCTTTATATTTCATATACTCAAATGGCTTATCAAATGGATTTATGCCAGTTTCTTTAAGTTCTATTTGGTCATTATCATACTTGATATAACCAGCGGGAGTTGTGAAATAGCTTTGTTTTTTCATTCAGTATATACTTTATATATAGATATTATAATTATTATTTTTGAAAATTATAGAAAGTATCAATGATTATATATACAGAAAGAAGTAGGGAGGAAATTAGGGAGATAGGGAGGTGAAAAACCTGACTTCTAAAGAACGCAAAATAAAATTTAAGAAGTGAGGTTTTTGTCCTCCCTAATTCCCTAAACTTCTGCTAATCAAATTTCGACATATTCATCTTATAATAATAATAAAAACTTAAAAAAATAATCAATTACTCATCTTCTTGAAAATCAGCACCATTTCTACTTCTTAATCCACAGTAATAAACTAAGCTAATCTTCTTGGTAGTTACACCACTAATATTTTTCATATCCTCTTTGAATTTTGAAGCTGTCATTTTAGTTCCCATATTTTTACTTTTGAAATCACTAAACAACTCACTCGATGGGATTCTATCTTTTTCATTATTGGTGATTACATAGCCATCCATAATGAAACCTAAGACTACATTACTATCGGCAATATATTCATTGCTATTTTCTTTGATTTGTTCAGGTATAATTTCAGTCTTAATCTTTGATGCAACCTGAATAAATCTATCAATTAGAAGTCTTGCGAAAGTGTTTCGCATTTCAGTAGAAGTTAGAACAGCTCCCATCTCAAGATTAAGTAATGCTTGGTGTTTGTTGTCTGGGTCAGGATTATCAATGAATTTGACAGGATAATGAACTACACGAACTCTTCGACCAATACCTTCATCAACAGATGAAAGAGTTGGTTTATTATTACAGCAACCTTCTACACGAAAGAAGATGGGAAATTCCATCATCTCAGCATAAAGACCTCTTGCTTTCATTGTCCCTTTATAACCATCTGCCATTTTCTTCATCAAAGATACTTGAAGTTTATTATCTCCATCATTCTCAGGTTCATTAAAGAAGACCACACGAGAACCTTTAGTTTTGTATAATTCACTGGTAGCATTAGCACTTTTGGGGGCTTTAGTGAAAGTCTCAGCATTGATTTCACAGAAATATTCACCAAGAACTGATTTAATCATAGTAAATTTAGTAGATTTAGAATTAGAGCCACTGCCTGTGTGAATGTTAAATGTTTGAAATAATCTCTCACCATTCAAACTTAAGGCATCATTATTCCACATATATTCTCTAACAGCTTCATCTGGATAAATGGTTTTATAATAGTTCTCAATAATACTTTTAAGGTCTTCATCAATATACTCAGGATAATCATAACCAGTATTTAGCATTATATAATCAATTGGTTTAATGTCTCTAATTTCAAGGCTTCTACAATCAAGCACTTTATTTTTAAAGGCAAAGAGATAACCATTACTATCAATCTTGGTTTCAAAGAACTTGCTTTTATTGAAATCAATTACTGCTATTTTAACCACTGCATCTAAATAAGAAGCATTTTGAAGTTTGGTAGCTGTCTTGATGGCTGTCTTTGCTTTTGCTTCATACATTTCTTTCATTCCATCTGTGTTGTTATACATAAGATTTGTGAAATGCTGAGCTACCTTAAGAAATAACTTATAAATTACTGATTTCAATAGTCCTTTATAAATGAATGCTGTTTTGCACTTAGTCCAAATATTCTTGGTATTGCAATAGAACCAAGTAGAACAATTTTCATCATATACAATTGTATCTTTAAAAATCTTTTTAGTTATGGTAGATACTGAAGCGTGAGAACCATCAGTAGTAAGACAATCACTAATTTCTGCCTTTAAAGTCTCTACATAGGTATTTAATCCAAATTCATATTTATCAATGAGAGCAGTTAAATCATCATCATCATTGATATCTATATTTTCAGGCATCTCTAATTGGCTATCAAATGGTTTAACTTTTAGTTCAATGTCATAACCAGTCTTTTCCATACTATACTTTCTACATTCATTTAAAAGTTCATCATTAATTTTATCATTCAGTCTAAGCTGAAGTCCATCAAATATTAAAGCCACTTCATAACCATCATTATATTTGGTGATTAATCCTTTATTAATGAAGAACTCAACATAAGATTCCAACAAGTCATTTTCAATTACTTGAAGAATACGGCTAATAGTTTTACCGGCAATATTCTTATCATCTTTATAAGTCTCTTCAACAAAGTCTTTGATTTCTTTATATTCATCTAAATCAATGATATGCTGAATGATTGGGTTTAGTTCATCAGCAAGTTTTACCAAAGTTTTGGATTTGTATCTCTTACCATTGATTGTTGCTATTACTAATGTTTTAGCAGTTGAACGATTACAAGATTCTTCTTTCATAACTTTAGCGAGAAAAGCCTCCCTGTTATCCATACATTCATTCAACAAGGGAGATTTCAACTCAAATTTATTGATAAAGTTCTTAAGGATTGTAGGGTGTGAATTGACTTGGTCAATATCAGTCCATAGACCATCACAGATAGTATGACGAACAGATACACAAAGCGGTTGAATACCAATTCCTTTATTACAATACCATCGACCAATATTATTGGACTTAGTGCCTCTCTTGTAGGTAATCTTCAAATAACCATAATCAGTATCTCTCAATTCATTAGGGATAAAGACATTCTCCTTAA
>VFQS010003620.1_pt1 | contig 11706 bp, 8 predicted proteins | sample 3512361 | NCBI WGS metagenome assembly VFQS01 (sample SAMN10412375, study PRJNA504923) | tailings metagenome | isolation source: Relicate 1 Philex TSF3 active mining | place: Philippines | reverse complement strand
AGCGTCGCACCCGCTACCTGCTGCGCAAGGCCGAGGAGCGCGACCACATCCTGCTGGGTCTGTTGATCGCCCTCGACAACCTCGATGCGATCATTGCCCTGATCCGCAGCGCTGCCGATACGGCCACGGCGCGCAGCGGCCTGATCGAGCGCTTCGGCCTCACCGGCGTGCAATCGGACGCGATCCTGCAGATGCAGCTGCGCCGGCTCACGGCCCTGGAGGCCGACAAGATCCGGCTTGAACATGAGGATCTGCTTGCCAAGATCACCGACTACAACGACATCCTGGCTCGCAAGGAGCGGGTGCTCGGGATCATCACCGACGAGCTCACCGCCCTGCGCGAGCGCTACACCTCGCCGCGGCGCACCGAAATTCTCGATCTGGAGGGCGGCCTCGAAGACATCGACCTGATCGCCAACGAGCGCTCGGTGGTGATGCTCACCGAGAACGGTTACCTCAAGCGGATGCCGGTGAGCGAGTTCGAGGCCACCAGCCGTGGCACCCGCGGCAAGGCCGGCACCCGCAGCCAGGGCGAGGAGGCCGTGAAGCTGTTCATCAGCTGCAACGACCACGACCATCTGCTGCTGTTCAGTGACCGTGGCGTGGTGTACACCGTGCCGGCCTACCGGGTGCCGATCAGCAGCCGCGCCGCCAAGGGCACGCCGATCGTGCAGCTGCTGCCGATTCCGCGGGAGGAACTGATCACCTCCCTGCTGGCGGTGAGCGAATTCACCGACGACGGCGTGCTCGTGATGCTCACCAGCGGCGGTTTCATTAAACGTACCCGCCTCTCGGCCTTCGCCAACATCCGCTCCAACGGCCTGATCGCCATCGATCTGGTGGAGGGCGATGCGCTCACCTGGGTGCGCCTGGCCCTGCCCGGCGACAGCATCCTGATCGGCTCTCGCACCGGGATGACGATCCACTTCCGCCTCAGCGATGAGGAGCTGCGGCCCCTGGGCCGCACCGCCCGCGGCGTGCGTGCGATGAACCTGCGCGAGGGAGACCAGCTGGTGTGCATGGATGTGCTGCCGGCTGAACTCGCCGATCGGGTGGCGAGCAGTGCCGCCAGTGATGAGGAGGAGAGCGACGACGTTGCCTCGGAGGACGCTGTCCCCGGCGCAGGTCCCTGGGTGCTCGTGGCCACCGCCAGCGGCCTGGGCAAGCGGGTGCCGGTGGATCAGTTCCGCCTGCAGAAGCGCGCCGGCATGGGCCTGCGGGCGATGAAGTTCCGCCGCGAGGGGGATGCACTGGTGGGCTTGAAGGTGCTTGGTGCCGGCGAGGAGCTGTTGCTGGTGAGCGAGAAGGGCGTGATCGTGCGCACCAAGGCCGATGCGGTGCCCCAGCAGTCGCGGGCGGCCACGGGCGTGCGCCTGCAGAAGCTCGATGCCGGCGACCGCCTGGCCGAGGTGGTGCTGGTGCCGCCGGCTTCTGAAGAGGAGAGCACCTCTACGGAATCCTGACGCCCCCCTGCCTCCATGGCCGACCTCTGGATCGCCAACACCGTGAGGGATCTGATTCAGGGGGATGTGCACGAGCACCTGCCCTGGAGAAGGTCTCCCTCAAGGGTGATGTGCTGGGGCTGGGCACCACCACCAGCATCGACAACGGTGAGCTCGCCTTCCTGCAGCAACCCGGCGACGGCGACACCACGATCTGGAAGTGCCAGGCCAGTGATGGCCGTATCCGCGCCCTTCGGCCGGGCGATGGCAGTAGCGACTTCCTGGGCCGCTCCCTGGAGTGGGATTGCTGCGGTTTCTTCGACACCGACGCCTCCCAGGGCCGCGTCACCGTGCCTGATCCCCATGCCCATCTCCATCTCCACGTTGCAACTGCACCAACTGATGAGTGACCTGGCGATGTGGGTGTGGCCGTGGTGATCAACGATCGCTACAGCGGCCATCGCTATCTGCGGCTCCCCTGGCTCGCGGCCGGCGCCAGCGAAACCTTCTCCGTGCCGCTGGCCCTGCCGCCTGGTGCCCATCGCATCGAGGTGATTGCCGATCCAGAAGGACAGATCCTGGAAGAGTTGGAACCAACCGGCTGGCAGCGTCTGGCGAGCAGGCGGCCATCGCCTGTGATGCAGCATGTGGGCTCACCGTAGGGGCGGGATGGCAGATCCAGGTAGCGAGTCCGACGTGCTGGTGGTGGGCGGTGGGCCAGCCGCCCTGTGCATCGCCGCCGCCATGGCCAGCGAGGGTCTGGCTGTGGCGCTTCTGGCCCCCCACGATCCGCGGGCGCCGTGGCAGAACACCTACGGCATCTGGGCTGAGGAGGTGGATGCGCTGGGGTTGGCGCACCTACTGGAGCACCGTTGGAGCAACACGGCGAGCTATTTCGGAGCGGGTGATCAGCCCACGCTTCACAACCGCGATTACGGGCTGTTCGACAAAGGCAAGCTGCAGGAGCACTGGCTGCAGAGCTGCGATCGCCACGGGGTGCGCTGGTGGCGCGATCAGGCCACCGGCATCGAGCACGACACCGCCGGCTCATGGGTGCACACCAAAGACGGCCATTCGCTGCAAGCCCGGCTCGTGGTGGATGCCAGCGGCCATCAGCCTGTGTTGGTGCAGCAGCCACTGCAGGGGCCGATCGCGGCTCAGGCGGCCTATGGGCTGGTGGGACGCTTCAGCAAGCCGCCCATCGAGCCCGGTCAGTTCGTGTTCATGGACTACCGCAACGAGCACCTCACCGCACAGCAGCGCCAGCAGGCACCCACCTTCCTCTACGCCATGGATCTGGGTGATGACGTCTACTTCGTGGAGGAAACCTCTCTGGCGCTGGCACCACCGGTTCCCTTTCCCGTGCTCCAGCAACGCCTGCGCAGACGGCTGGACCACCATGGTGTGGCGATCACGGCGGTACTGCATGAGGAGTTCTGCTTGTTCCCCATGGATCCATCGCTGCCGGATCTGGGCCAGCGGGTGGTTGGCTTTGGCGGTGCCGGGGGCATGGTGCATCCCGCCTCAGGTTTCATGATCGGCAGCCTGCTGCGGCGGGCCCCAGCCCTGGCGGAAGCTATTGCCGGCGGCATCAGGGATGACCGCACTGATGGCACAGCCCTGGCGCGACGGGCCTGGCAGAGCCTCTGGCCTAGGGAGCTGGTACTCAAGCGTGCTTTTTACCGCTTTGGCCTGGCCAAGTTGATGGGCTTCGATGAAGCCCGTTTGCGCCATCACTTTGCAGCTTTTTTTCAGTTGCCTGATCCGCTCTGGTATGGCTTTCTCACCAACACGCTGAGCCTTGGCGAACTCACGCTGGCGATGGGGCGCTTGTTTGCACTGGCCAGTTGGGATGTGCGTGCCGGGCTGCTGCTTCCAGCCAACCAGCCCCTGCAGGTAGGTGATCAAGGTTGACGGCCTTCTGGGCGCAACTTGACAACTGCCTCAAGGATCAGGCACAGTTAATTGGCACGATTGAAAAGCCATCCCTTGATTGGGGTGCATCAGCCCATGAGCAAACTCGCCAAGGTCCTTGTGGCCGCCAGTCTCACAGCTGTGGCAATGAGCCCGCTAGCCGCCAATGCCGACTACTCCAAATGCACCGGCAAGATTCGGTCGATGGGGTACTTCATCACCGACATCGATAGCGACTGGGGCCGCCCCTACGACAAGTTCTCCGCTGTCAAGAACGGAAAGGAGTACGACATTTGGGTCGATAAGAACAGCTGCAAGGTCATGCAGACCGTTCTCGACAATGATCGCACTTGGTACGACTGATTGAGCCACTGAAGAGCATGAACTAAAACGCGGCTGAGCGAATCTCTCATCTTCTGTCTGTGCTTTATCTGGTCGAGAGAAGCCAACCGGCAGCGCTAAAGCCATAGATCCTGATAGATAAGATCGCGAACGCAAGCCAAGTACTTGGAGTTGTTGGCGCACGACAGCTCGTTAATGGTTAACTCTTGCTAAATTTAATAACTGCCTGGTGTCTGCTCAATCTGGCTACCTTTTGTGAAAAACCGCATTGACACGGGGCCTGAACTGCTAGAATGGAAACAATTAATTGTGTAATGTATGGCTGCTGCAGCACCGCTTGATCTTTCACTGGAGCTTGTGGCCATTGGCGCGCCTGGCAACCGCTCCGATCAAACAGCGTATGGAAACTTTGGTGCTGTTGCGGAGTCATTTAGTTTAACTCAAACTGAGATTACAGTCTCACAGTATGCTTTCTTTCTAAATTCAGTTGCGAGATTTGGCGGATTTGCGGGTAATGAATATTTGCTAAGTCTATGGAATAGGGCAATGGGAGATAAAAATTCACTTCTAGGAGTTCAAATTGAGCGGATCGACGGAGGCTCTGCCGGTGAATATATTTTTAATGTGCCATCTGGCAAGCAGAATGAGCCAATAGCAAATATTAACTGGTATGCGGCGGCACGCTTTGCAAACTGGTTGCACAACGGTATGCCTATTGTAGCAAATTCAACAGATAGTCCCGGCACTGAGACTGGTGCTTATAATCTTAACAAGTATGATCCTAATGCTAAAGGGGCTGGCCCACTGTTTGTCGCCAGGAATGCAGATGCTCGCTACTGGATTCCTTCTGAAGATGAGTGGTATAAGGCTGCCTACTTTGATCCTGGCTTACCAGATACAAGCCAATACTGGTTGTACCCAACAGCCAGCAATCAGCAGCCAGATCTCAGCCGAAATACGTCCAGCGACAATGCTGCAAACTATAATTCATTTGTGTATTCGCAGAAGCTGCTTAATGCAGGAAGCTTTACGCAGAGCGCGTCTTATTTTGGGACCCTCGACCAGGCTGGCAGTCTTTGGGAATGGACGGATACCAGTATTGCAAATGACCAAGGAGATCTCAACTCTAATATAGTTCGCGGCGGCTCGTGGAGCCTTGGCTTGCTGAATCCGGGCAAAGATGTTCGGCGTGATTATACGCCGAATGAAATAGATGATGATACCGGTTTTCGTATAGCAAGTTCTGAACCGGCAACGATTAGCTTCTCCCAGCGTTCAGCCACCTCAAGGTCTGTGATCGATAGCGGTGCAAGCGAGAGGGCTCAAACGCAGTCCCCCACTCCCGTTGCGTATTGGAGTATCCCTGGTGCATTCAACGTCCCGATGGTGGCTGTGGCTGATACAAATAATCCCGCCGATGCCACAGGCTATGGCCAAGTCGCATATTACTACCGGATGGGAAAATTTGAAATAACAGTAGGAGAGTATGTCAGGTTTCTTAACTCCGTGGCAACTCGTCAATCCAGCCCTGCATACATTCTCGATCTTTGGCGAGAAGAGATGGCTGATAAGACAGAAAAGCCTGGCGTACTTGTTGAGCGATTGGTGGACTCCAGCGGTAATTATATGTATAGCGCTCCATCCAATCGCTTGAATCTTCCGATCGGGTGGGTTAATTGGTTCTCTGCAGCGCGCTTTGCAAACTGGGTTCATAATGGTGGCACACTCGGTGCCAGTACTGAAACTGGTGCTTATGAGCTTCATGGCGCAACAACCGGAATCTTTAACCGAACATCAGATGCTCGTTACTGGATTCCGACGGAAGATGAATGGTATAAATCAGCATACTATGATCCTACAGTCAACGCCGGGCAAGGTGGCTACTGGACCTACGCAACGCGGTCGGATAGATTGCCGACTGATCAGCTCGGTGCTCTTGCTCAAAGCAATGCTGCTAATTATAACGATCAACGAGACCGAGGCGATGTCTATACGCCTGTTGGCAGTTATGTCAACAGTGCTAGCTATTACGGCACTTATGACCAGTCTGGCAATGTCTGGGAGTGGAATGATGCCGTGATTTTGTCTCCCGATCCATCTACTCCCAGCTCCCGTGGTGTGAGGGGTGGTTCATTTAGTCAGGGCCTGCTTGCTATCAATAAGCTTACCCGTCGAGACTATCCGAGTGGCTATGTCAATCCTGATGAGCCAGGATATCTATTTTACACTGATGATGATACTGGCTTTCGACTGGCTGGAGCATTGGATCTCACTCAGGTCCGCAAGCAGGATGAGTCTTGGGCTAAGTCTTTCGATATAAGTTCTGGCGATGTGCTCCGGTTCTCCAGCGAATTGTGGCTAAGCGCTGCGCGAATTGATGCGGGCACATCTTCGATTCGGCTGGGCCTGCGCAACATAGCCAGTGGAAATATTGTCGAACTGCTTGCAGATGCCAGTGGTGGAAGTCAATTTTCTATTCGAACTGATCGCTTATTTTATCCCAGTGGTGACTTGAGTTGGCTGCGTACAGAAGGGCAACGCCTTGGCTCCTCTGCCAGTTCTGTTGGTGCAATTGCTGCTGGTGACTGGATGCCTGTGGCATGGGCAGCAACGGGGCAACAGCTCATGCTCAGCAGTATTGAGGTGACTGGCAACACCGCCAGACTCAGCTTTGAGGGTGGCGTGCAAGCTTTGCTCAGCTCTGGCACCACCGGAGCTTTCAGCGTGCCGGCCCCTGATCGTCGTTCGGTGGTGACGATTCAACGACTCGGCCTGCAGAATAATGGACTAGCTTTTTATGAAGCTGATCCGATAACCGGTGAAATATTAGTAGGGAAGCGCTTCATCGCGCCTGGAGATAGTGGGTATCTGCAGGCAGCTTTGGGTCTCGCTTTGGCTGACGGGTTGGTGCTCACCTCGGATCAGTTGCCTGGCTATCAGCAGCAGTTAATTTACAGCGACCTTCCACTGGATTCGACTAAAAACTACGGTCTCTTGCTGCTAAGAAATGGAAGTACGGGCGATCTGGTTTCGTCGTTCAGTGCTGCCAATCCCGACGAGTGGGTTGGGATGATTGGCATGTCGGATTCCTCTCGGGGCATTGTCTTCGCGATCGAAGATCTTCCTGCATTTGCTTCAGATCGAGATTATAATGATCTCATTGTTACCCTAACTAATCCCCTGCCTCCTTTGGTATAGGAGCGTTCCCTCTTTTCTTGGTTGCGATGTTGATGCTGTATTGCATGTGCGTTTCATTCTGCCTGTGAGCTTTTCCATTGTCACGATGCCGCTGACCGTGGCCATGCGGATGCTTGCCGCGTATTATAACCATAAATAGTTTTCTGCCTGATTATGGAGTCTTATCCAGGATGTTTTTGGGCTGATGGTTATTGCTCGGTTTTTGCTGGCTATCTGGCCTCGCTCCATTGGCAATCAGTGCCTGCTGATGTTGCCCCTTGGCTTGATTGTGGGTTGGCTTTTTCCGCAGCAAGCTGTCTGGCTTAAGCCGCTAGCCAAGGTGTTTCTGCAGGCGTCGCAGATCGTGGTGATGCCGTTTCTGATCTGCGAGTTGGTGGTGGGCTTTGGTTCGCTCCGGCCCGGCATGTTGCGCACCTTTGCACGCTCAGGCCTGGTGGTGTTGCTGGGCCTGTGGGCCGCAGCTGGTCTGGTGGTGCTGCTGTTGCCCCAGTTTCTGCCGCCGCTGGTCACATCGCAGTTCTTTCACAGCGGTTTGTTTGAGCGGCCGGAGCCAGTGGATCTGGTGGAGGTGTACCTCCCCGACAACATCTTCACGGGTCTTGCCGCTGACAACTTTCCGGCTGTTGTGCTGTTCAGTGCCGTCCTTGGTGTGTTGTTGCAAGGCATTGAGGCCAAGCAACGGTTGCTCGAGCCTCTCGAGGTGATGCGTCAGCTGTTCGCCCGGCTCAATAAACTGGTGGCTCACATTATTCCCTATGGCATCTTTGCACTCACGGCCCTGAATGTGGCCCGGCTGAACTGGTCCCAGCTGTTGCGCATTCAGGGGTATTTCCAGCTGTCGCTGCTGGCCTTTCTGGTGCTCACGCTGCTCTGCGTGGCCGCCGTGCTCGCACTCACGCCGCTGGCGCCTGTCGCCCTCTGGCGCGCCGTGCGCGGCCCGCTGGCACTCACCGCCAGCAGCGCCAATCTGTTGATTTCCCTGCCGATGCTGGTGCAGAACCTGCGCCAGGAATTGCCGCCGGCCCTCGATCCCGAGCAGCGGCAAGCTGATGCATTGGATGAGATCGCCCCGCTGGTGTCGCTGGGTTTTGCCTTGCCCAGCCTCGGTCAGGTGGCGGCTCTCTGGTTCATCCCGTTTGCCGGCTGGTATGTGGATCAGCCGCTCCAGCCTGCGGCCGTGGCCGAGATGCTGATCACCGCGATTCCGGCGGCCGTGTCGGGATTGAAGGCGGTGATCCGCCAGGAGCTGCAGGTCCATGGCTTGCCCCTGGATCTGCTGCAGCTCGTGTACATCAATGGCGAATGGCTCTATCGCTTTGAAAAGGTGCTGGCCCTGGAGGGGCTGGTGGTGTTGGCCGCCCTGGTGTATGCCCGCGCCGTGGGTGCCCTGAACCCGCAGCCGCTGCGCCTGATCAGCTCCCTGCTGGCCGCCGTTGTCGTGTTCCTGGGCCTGGGCAGCGGCGCCCGCGCCCATCTGGCCCGGTCGCTGGAGGGCACTTACAGCAACGACCGCAAGCTGCTCGCCCTGCGCTCTGCCAGCGGTCGTCCGCAACCCGCCGCGCTCCTGCAGCTGCAGCCCCTGCCGGTGACCCTGGCGGCGATCCTGCGGCGCGGCGTGCTGCGAGTGGGTGTGCGCAACGACGGCCTGCCCTGGGCCTACCGCAACAGTCGTGCTGAACTCGTGGGCTACGACATCGATCTGGTGGATGGGCTGGCCCGCAGCCTGGGGGTGCGGCTGGCGGTGCGCGAGGCGCCGCTCGACACCCTGGAGCAATGGCTGGATGCGGAGCGCATCGATCTGGCCGTCGGCGGTATCCAGACCAGTCCCCAACGGGCGGTGCGCCATCAGCTCAGCCAGGGCTACCAGCGTGTCCATCTGGCGCTGGTGGTGCCCGATGCCAAGGTGGCCCTGCTGCAGAACCTGCGCGAGCAACCGCTCCAGCGCCCGCTGGTGCTGGCGGTGAGCGACCCCCAGCTGCTGGGGGCTGAGCTGCGCGACCAGATCCGCAACGAGCTGGTGGGCCCCCGCGGTCAGCTGAGCCTGCAGCTGCTGTCCCTGGCGAACAAGCAGGCCTTCTTCAGCCCCGCCGGTCAGGACCGCTTTGATGGGCTGCTCACCACCGCCGAAGGCGGTTCCGGCTGGGCGGTGCTGCATCCGCGCACCAGCCTGATCGCCCCGTTCGACGACCGGCTGGCCGGTGAACTGGTGTGGGCGATCGCCGGCGATGACGCTGCCCTGCGGCGCTACATCAATGCCTGGCTGGCCCGCGAGCAGGCCCGCGGCCAGACCGAGGCCCTGTTCAACCACTGGGTGCGGATCGCCGGCTGAGTCAGCCCACCCGTGCCCAGTCGGCCGCATCGATCAGCGGGAACAGCCCGTCTTCCCGTTCCACGCCCTGCAGCCAGGTGTCGGGCAGAGCGGTGCCGTGGTCGATGGCGTCGAGCAGGCGCCAGAAGCGATCGAGGTGGCGCTCGATGCGCCCCTTCGCCAGTTCGGTGGTGGTGCCGGCGCGCAGGATGAAGCTCCAGTCGGAGCTCTGCGCCAGCAGCAATTCGCGTGCCGCCTGGTGCAGCAGCTGCCGTTGTCGGTCGCTGCCCACCCCCTGGCTCACGCGCCTCACCATCGCCTGCGACGCCCGCTGCCACTGGGGCACCACCCAGGCGTTGGTGTCGTTGAGCCAGTAGTCGTGATAGCCCCCCTGGCCCCAGCTGCTGGGAGAGGGGCGGCACACCTGCAGGCTCTCGCCCTGGGCCAGCACCTCGCGCAGCTGCACCAGCCGCACCCCCTGGGCTGGGGCGTGGCGGAACAGGGCCGCCAGGAAGCGCGGTCCTTCGAACCACCAGTGGCCGAACAGCTCCGCATCGAAGGGCGCCACCAGCAGCGGCCGCCGCTCCATCGATCCCGCCAGGGCCGCCAGCTCGCCGCTGCGGCCCTGCAGGTAGTCGAGGGCGTGGCGCTCCACCTGGGCCGCCGCCTCCTCAGGGTGGTAGGGCTGTTTCTGATCGAGGGCGCTGCCGGCCGCGCTCACCCGGTGCAGCTTCAGACCCAGGGGCCGGCGGCTGGTGATGCCGGCCTCCTCCAGCAGTGCGTCGGGCAGGTCCCAGCCCAGGTCGCGGTGGAACTCCCGATAGGCCGGATGGCCTGGATAGCCCTGGCTGGCGCTCCACACCGGCAGGGTGGCGGTGCTGTCGCGCCCGAAGAAGGCCACCCCGGCCGGCGAGCAGATCGGTGCATACACCCCATAGCGGGGGCGCGGCAGCGCATGCAGCAGCCCGTGGGCATCGAGCAGCGAGTAGCGCAGGCCGCAGCCCACCAGCTGCTGATCGAGCCCCTCGTAGTAGGCGCACTCGGGAATCCAGATGCCCAGCGGGCGCTCTCCCAGTTGGCGCTCGTGCTCCCGCACCGCCGTGCGCAGCTGGCCGCGCACCGCCTCCGGCACCGCCCGCAGCAGGGGCAGATAGCCGTGGGTGGCGCCGCAGGTGATCAGATCCAGCACCCCCTGCTGCCGCAGGCGGCTGAAGCGCGGCACCAGTTCACCGTTGCAGGCTTCCCACTGGCTTGCCGCGGCCTTCAGTTGCGCCGCCAGATCGGCCGCCGGCTGCTCCAGTTCGGCAGGGGCGTGCTCCAGCAATGCCAGACGGATGGCGAGCCACGGCAGGAAGCGGGCGTTCAGGGCCCGGTCGGCCAGCAGTGACAGCAGGGTGGGGGAAAGGCCCAGGGTGAGCCGGGGATGCTGGGCGGGATCGGCGGCGGCGGCCTCCAGCACCGCCAGCAACGGCAGATAGCACTCCTGCAGCCCCTGGAAATACCAGTCTTCTTCCAGGGAACCGGGTTCGCTGGAGCGCACGTAGGGCAGGTGCGCGTGCAGCACGATGGCCAGATCGCCGCCCGTGGCCCGGCCCGTGGTCGCGGAGCTCGGGCTTGGGCTCGGGCTCGGCATCGGCGTGGCACTGGATGCCATGGCAGGCCCGGATTGATCACAACTTTAAGGGAATCCAAACGGCGCACCCCGCCTAGCCTGGAGCCATGCACAGCCGTCCACCGCGCCCGTTGCAGCTGGCCCTGGCCGTGGACGGGCACAGCATGTTCTACGCGCAGCAGAAGCTGGGCTGGTTTTTTGATCCCCGCCGGCTGCTCACGTTGGCCAGCACGCAGCCGGGTCTCGAGCTGGGCAGTGCGTTCTGGTATGCGGGCCTCAAGGACAGCGCCGACCAGCGCCCCTTCCGCGATGCGCTCACCACCCTGGGCTACACGGTGCGCACCCGTTTTCTGCGCGAACTGCCCGGTGGTAACGAGGAACCGCGCCATCCCGACCAGCGCCACCCGGAGCATCGCCAGTACGTGCGCGCCAATCTCGATGTGGAGGTGGCCATCGATCTGCTCTCGGTGGCGCCACGCACCGATGAGGTGTGGCTGCTGAGCGGCAGCCGCGACCTCGATCGGCTGGTGGAGGTGCTGCGGGCCCAGGGCCTCAAGATCACCCTGATCACCACCGAGGGCATGGTGGCCCGCGAACTGCGCAACGCCGCCGATCGTTTTCTCGAACTGGGCAGCCTGCGCAGCGATCTCGAGAAGGCCGAAGCGCAGCAGGCCCCCGTGTTCTCGCGCTGAGGTGGGTGGTTGCCGACGCGGCGCCCGCGCGAGCGCGGAACGCGCCGCTTACGGCAACCACCCACCTCAGCGGCCTATTGGACTTTCAGCCCTACACCCATTCCCGCCGCCTGAGCGCCCCGCCCCTGGCAGGTCCGCGCTGGCTGGGTTGCCGCTTAGAATCCACTAACTCATAGTCGTTCCGGATAAACCCCCGGA
>VFQS010003619.1_pt1 | contig 11708 bp, 8 predicted proteins | sample 3512361 | NCBI WGS metagenome assembly VFQS01 (sample SAMN10412375, study PRJNA504923) | tailings metagenome | isolation source: Relicate 1 Philex TSF3 active mining | place: Philippines | reverse complement strand
AATTCATTTTAGATGCCAGCGGATCTATGTCAAACGTCAGAAACGAGACCCTTCAAAACCTAAATCTTCACTTAAAAACCATTCAAAATCTTCAAAAGGAATTCTCCGAACAAATTTTTAAGGTATCCTTAACCCTTTTTAACACTAGATTACACCAAAAGTGGTCGTACAAATCACCTCTCGATCTTGAGCCCCTTAATTTACTAGAATATGTCCCAAATGGAAGTACAGCATTATTAGACGCCATAGGCACACAAATTCACGAAATTCAGCATATATTTGGAGAACAACTGGCCTCTGATGAAGCTACCGCCGTGATGGTCATTCTAACAGATGGTGAAGAGAATTCCTCCAGGTTCTATGATTTTCCCTTTATTTCTAAATCCATTAAAGAATTGGAAAAAACAGGAAAATGGACGTTCAGCTTTCTGGGTACTGATATAGATGCTTTTCACGTTGGAGAAATGTTAAACATCAAAAAGGGAAATACCTTGCAATTTAATAAAATGGAAATGAACAAAACCTTCAGCCAGGTTGAAAATAGCTTGAAGAACTATTTTCTTAACAAGCAAACCGGGAATTACAACCAGGATTTTCTACATCCAACAGACGAGAATATTTAACATAAACAAAATTAAACCCATAATACAATGAATGTACATATCATCCGAGATGAACACTGCCCTATGACTGTGTATCAGAATGTCTTCGACAAATTAAGCAAATCCGTTGGTCTCATACGCTTTATCAAATCAAAGGATGACGCATTAATGCAAGATGACTCAGATGATATGTTCGGTGAAAGGGAGGAGGAACCAGTGAATAAACATCATTTCCTCTCCTTCTCCCAATTATACGATATTTGCGAAAAGTACAGAAAGAAGTACGATATTGATACAAATGATCATGTTTTTCTTCTTTCAGGTGCAAATAATTATCAAAATTGGTTTAGTAATATGGATCATGAGAGAAATAATTATTTTGTTCAAGTAACTGAGTGGGAATTATTTTTTGGTACTGAAATAGAGGTTTCATTCATTCTCTGCTATCAAGTGATGGCATGGCTACTCAAAAGAAAATTATTTTCCTATGAAGCTGAAGTGATGGATGCTGTGCATACCAAAGCAAGAGGTTGCATGATGGACTTTTGTCAGAATAAACGGGATATCACCTTGAAAATCAGAACGGCAGATCTTTGCTCCGATTGCCTGAATATCATAAAATCAAAGGATATTCCATTTAATTTTTTAAATCAGGTTTTCTCTTTATGGGAGGAAATTAGAAAAAATATTATTTTCCGAGAAAGGGCAGAATTCCTTAACAGAACGGGAAGGATGATTATAAACCCTCCTAAGAAAACCCTTTTCTTTCCCGATTATGGAGAGATTGTTGTAAGGCTCCAACCAAAACAAATGGCCTTCTACCAACTATTTATCAGCGAACCTAGTGGAATAAATATGAACAGTCTGATAGACCATGCCAAGACCCTAAAAGATTATTATTTTGTAATAACAGGTAATGATGATATTGCTGCTATAGAAAATATTTATGCGATCAATGATAATGTAGCTTCACAGCTTTTATCAAGAATAAACAAGAAACTAGTTGATAATTTAGGCGAAACACTAGCATCATATTACACCATAGAAAAGACCCTGAATGAACCTCATAAAATACGGATTAACAGGGAATATGTTACTCTTTTTCCCTAATATTTTCGCAGTTAAAGCAACGGAAAAATACCCAGAAAGGTTAATCCTCCAGCTATAAATCCTATGAGGGCTAACCAGGTAACGTTTTTGAAATACCAGATAAAGTCTATCTTTTCCATCCCCATGGCCGCAACGCCTGCGGCAGAGCCAATGACGAGCATACTGCCACCTGTGCCCGCTGAATAGGCTATAAATAACCATAGTTTACTATCCATTGGAAATTGATCCATAGGATACATGCCCATTGTGGCCGCAACTAAAGGGACATTATCAATGATAGCAGAGAATATGCCAATGAGGAAAATGACCAGATCCTGATTGGGTACAATCTGTTGAAGATGCATAGCCATATTCATTAAAAAGCCTGTTTTTTCACCGTTTAGTGCTATCACTGCAACCGATTCCAAGGCTCCTACCCCCAAAAGAATACCCAAAAAGAATAATATACTGCTCAATTCAATCCTTGATAGGGCATGAAGAGCGCTAAATAAATGTTTGTTACTATTATCGAATTTTTCCTCCGGATGAATATACTCTGAAACCAACCACACTATGCCTAAAGAAAGCATCATGCCCATGTAAGGTGGTAAATGAGTGAAAGTTTTGAAAATAGGAACGAAAATAAGACCTCCAACACCTATGATTAACATCGTGTTGCTGCTAAGTAACTTCATTTCCGGCTCATTACCCATTCGATCTTTAACTGATAAAGACCCCTTCATTTTGGGTAAAAAAGAAGCAAATAACAAAGGTAATGCTAAAGAAATGATAGAAGGAATGAACAATGCTGTTATCAAATTCATTGTACTCACCTTCTTGCCAATCCAGAGCATGGTTGTGGTCACATCGCCAATGGGTGACCAGGCACCTCCGGCATTAGCTGCTATAATGATCATGGAAATGAAGAATAACCTATCCACCTTAGACGGAACCAACTTTCGCAACAATGATACCATGACAATGGTTGTCGTCAGATTATCAAGAATGGCGGAAAGGAAAAAGGCAATAAAACTGGTTATCCAAAGTAACTTAGTCTTATTTTGCGTTTTAACCAATTTTGTAATTACACCAAATCCCTTATGCAAATCAATAAGCTCAACAATGGTCATTGCGCCTATCAGGAAAAATAAAATTTCTGCGGTTTTACCTAAATGATGCAATAAAACCTCATCTAAAGAAGCCGTTTGATGCAAATGATCCAATACTTCAAGGTTTCCTATAGAGATTAACGCCCAGGTTAAGGCCCCCATTAACAAAGCTGGAACACTTTTATCTAATCTTATTGGATGTTCGAAAACGATCAAAATATATCCAACAATAAAACAAGCAACAACAGCAAAAATCATATCTTTAGATTTAATAACATGGTTGACTATTCAACAAAATGATAGTATTACTTTATAAATATAGTGAATTATTTCTGAAATAGGAAATATCTAACCACACATCCTTAAAAAAAATGGCTATTTTATCTCGAAAACGTTTTCGTTGATTTGTTTTGACTTCCTCCCTATTTCCCATTAAAAACCTTATTTTTAAGAAAATAACGCGCAATAACTTCCAAATGAAACCACTACTATTCGTTTTAACCATTGTATCAAGTATTGCCCAATGCCTTCATGGCCAAATGACTCCCAAACCCAATATCCTTTTTATCGCTGCAGATGATTTAAAACCTATCATGGGTTGCTATGGTAATAAAGGAATTAAAACGCCTAATATAGATAGGTTAGCTAAAATGGGAACTACCTTTATGAACAATCATTGCCAGCAAGCTGTCTGCGGACCGACCAGAGCAAGTTTGTTAACGGGAAAAAGACCTGATGCTACTAAAATCTATGACCTAAAAACCCAAATGAGGGATATGAATCCCAATATTCTGACATTACCACAATATTTCACCCAAAATAACTATCAAACAGTAGGTATTGGCAAGCTTTTCCACCCAAGTAGCGCCATTGATAAAGTAGATCCCATTTCTTGGAGTATCCCGTATCTTAATCCTTCGCCGGAAGATTATGCCAATAATTTGGGTGAACCTACCAATGGGCAATATCAGGATCCATTTATCAAAAAAACATTTGTAAAGGAAAGAAAGCCAAGAACCGGTCCCGTCGATGAAGATATTCCTACCAGTATAAAGGGACCTTCCTCTGAATGTATCGATGTTCCAGACCATGCCTACGACGATGGCGTTTATGCACTGAAAGCAAAGGCACAAATGATTAAAATGTCCAAGGAAAAAGCGCCCTTCCTTATGGCTGTTGGATTTCAAAAACCTCACCTTCCTTTCGTCGCTCCAAAAAAATACTGGGATGTATACGACAGGGAATCCATGCCATTGGCCTCTTTTCAGGAACATGCAAAAAATAGCCCCCTGATAGCTTATCATAAGTCCGGCGAGCTATTAAATTACCCAGATATTCCTGCTTCAGTGACCCTATCTGGCGATTCACTTAGAATTGGATTAACAGTAGCCAAGCAAAAAGAGCTCATCCATGGTTATTATGCCGCGGTGTCCTACTTGGACGCTCAGGTGGGTATTTTACTAAATACACTTGATTCATTGGGGATTACCAATAATACTATCATCGTACTTTGGGGCGATCATGGTTGGCATCTTGGAGACCATGATTTATGGGTAAAGCATTCTACGTATGAACAAGCCACACGTTCTCCGTTAATCATCTCAGCGCCAGGCATTAAAGCGGGTAAAAGCAGTTCGCCTACGGAACATGTAGATATTTTTCCTACGCTTTGTCAATTAGCTGGCTTACCTATACCAAAAGATCTGGACGGCGTATCTCTAACCCCAGTGATGCGAAATAATAAACTCTCTGTGAAGGAATTTGCCATGAGTCAGTATCCCAGAAGATTAAAAAATGAGGAGGCTAAAAAACTAGGTTATACCAATCCTCAATTAATGGGCTATAGCTTAAGAACAGATAAATATAGATATACCCTCTGGATGAATCATTTTACCTCAAAATCTCCCTTTGATGCTAAAAAAGTATATGCGACAGAATTATATGATTATACAAAAGATCCATTGGAGAAAATAAATGTGGCGAATGAACCGGAATATGCAAAAATCTCTTCCTCTCTGTATGAAAAAATGATTCAGTTTTTTAAATCTCAACTGAATTGATAAATTGTAGGATAAACAAAGTTTTGTTATGAAAAAATCAAATTTCTATTGGCTTCCCTTCCTGTTGGTTACTTCGTTTCTTGGTGTGATTTTAACATCCACAAGAAAAAATACTTCCGAAATAAAACAGGAAAAGCCAAATATATTAGTGATTCTTACCGACGACATGGGCTATTCTGATATTGGATGCTTTGGTTCCGAAATAAAAACACCTCATATTGACCGCCTCGCCTACAATGGTTTGCGCTTTACTCATTTTTACAATACTGGACGCTGTAGCCCTACGCGCGCTTCCTTGCTAACCGGACTTTATCCACATCAGGCGGGAATGGGACATCTTTCCACGGAAAATCACCCTCAGGCAGGTTACATTGGCGATTTAAGTAAAAACGCCGTTACCCTGGCCGAAGTGCTTAAAAATGCAGGATATGCCACCTTTATGACAGGAAAATGGCATGTTGCTAAGGACAATGATTACGATGGAGATAAAAGTAATTGGCCTCTGCAAAGGGGGTTCGACCGCTATTTTGGCACTTTAAACGGATCTGGCAGTTTTTTCGATCCGGGTACCTTAACCAGCGGCAATACCAATATTCCACCTTATAAAGGATTTTATTATACCTCTGCCATCAGTGATACCACAGTGAAATTTATAAGTGAAAGTCCATCAAACAAGCCTTTCTTTGGATATATTGCCTATACCGCCGCGCATTGGCCATTGCATGCGCCAGCCGACGAAATTAAAAAATACAAAGGTTTTTTTGATAAAGGTTGGGATGTTTTAAGGGAACAAAGATTCAAAAGACTAAAGGAATTGGGTATTATTGACGATACTTATGTACTGACAGACAGAGGAGTTTCTATTCCAGCATGGAAAGATGAGCCCATGAAGGAATGGCAAATTAGAAGAATGGAAGTCTATGCGGCCATGATTGATGTGATGGATCAAGGTATTGGAAAAATAATTTCTGCCCTGGAATCAAAAGGGGTTTTAGACAACACCCTTATTTTTTATATGCACGACAATGGGGGTTGCGCAGAACCCGTGGGTACTGATAAAATGGAAATTCCTTTGACTGAGGAACAAAAAGTGTTGAAACCATACACTTATGATTCTCCAAATCCAGACAAAAAACAACGCTATACCCGCGAAGGAAAATTTATTCGTATGGGCAAAGGGGTCATGCCCGGAGAGGCAGATACCTGGACTGGTTACAATGAAGAATGGGCAAATGTGAGCAATACTCCTTTTAGGGAGTACAAACAATGGGTTCACGAGGGTGGCATAGCCTCTCCACTGGTTATTCATTGGCCAAAAGGGATTAAATCAAAAGGGCAACTGAGACCACATCCTTCACATTTGATAGATATCATGGCCACTTGTCTCGATATTACGGGAATTCCTTATCCTAATCAATTTAAGGATAATATTATTCAACCATTGGAAGGTAAAAGTCTGCTTCCTGCTTTTCAAAATAAACCCATAGACAGAGATTATCTTTTTTGGGAACATGGCGCTAATAGAGCTATTCGGGTAGGTGATTGGAAACTGGTGTCAAAAACATCGTTTAACAAGACATTCAGTGAGGCCGATGAAGATAAATGGGAGCTTTATAATCTCATAAAAGATCCCACCGAACGGATTGACCTTAGAGAAAAGAATCCAGAAAAAGCCATGGCAATGATCAAATTATATCGTGAAAAAGCCTTATATACTAAAGCCCTACCCTGGCCATGGAAACCAAAAAAATAATTTTTAAAAGACCCACCATGAACCGTTTATACGTTCTTTCCATTTTCCTTTTCATCCTTCTCCTTCCCAAGGCTTATGCCCAGTCATTAGTTATATTAACGGTTGAAAACAAAGGAAATAGACCGAGAACCGATGAAGTAATATCCATTCCCTGGCCATCTTTATTGGCCATCAGGCCTAATATTGGCACAGCCAATTTCAGTGTGTCAAATGTAACAACATTGGAAAAGATTCCTTTTCAATTTGAATTTCAAGGGAAAAACTCCATACAACATTAACTCCTGGAAGTATCCGTACCCATCCAATCAACAATCACTTTGTCGATCGATAAGGCAAAATCGTCTCTTCAAGTAACAAGTACGTATGGCAGGTTTGTTCCTGAACTAAAAGAGGATTTTACCTGGGAAATGATAAAATCGCTTTTAGAATGTATGGAAAGGAACTGGAAAATACGCTAAAGGAGTTGGCTTATGGTATGGATGTACTGGTAAAGAGTACGCAAAGAATGGTCATTAGGAACGATATAAAAGAGGAAGATACCACGAAAATTTGGGCGATGGAATGGATTATTACCACGTCGGTCTTACCCCTGGCGCAGGAAATATAGCACCTTATTTAAACGATTCTATCTACTATTCCAGAAATTATGTCCGCTGGAAAATACTGGACAATGGCCCTTTGAGAACTACCTTCGAGTTGGAATATGACGATTAGGATGTCGCTGGGAATAAAGTTAATGCGAAAAAATAATATCCTTAGATGCTGGTTCCCAACTAAATAAAGTACAGGCACTTTATACCTATTCAGATACGTCGTCCCTTCCAATAGCCGTAGGTATCATAAAAAGAAAAGATCCGGGTACCCTTCTGCTTGATGAAAAACAAGGCGTCATGGGCTATTGGGAACCAGAAATGGGCGATTATGGCATTACCGGCTTAGGTTGTGTATTTGTCTCTAACCCGATAAACATGAAAGTAAGTAATCAACAACTTTTAACTACCTCTATCGCAGAAAAAAATAAACCATACATATATTATAACGGCGCAGCGTGAAATAAAGCAGATTCAGTTACCTCTTCATCCCAATGGTTAGCTTACCTTCATCAATTTAAAAATCAATTAAATAATCCGCTACTCATTACGTTAAAATAAGCGAAATCTAAAATTATTAGTTACATTGCGCTTTTTTTTAGCACAGCACATTACAAAAGCCTATACATTTTATTTTTTGGGTTTGGTATTACCACTCCCCATCGCTCATATTAAACCATTACCATGAAAAAAAATTACTTACTTACGTTTTTATGGCTATTTATTAGCACTGCCTTTTCATTTGCACATGATAGTTCGGTGAATTATCATTCACTAAAAACCTGGCATCTTAAGAATAAAGAGGAAATAAAGGCCTCCTTTCTTTTCATTTCAGATGATATTGTCTCTTTGGAAGATGAAAAAGGAAAAATACAGACGGTTCCCTTATCAGATTTTTCTATAAACGACCAATATTATCTTTTTCAAAAAAAGGAGCAATTAGCCCGATTAAATAGTCCTGTTCTTTTAAAAAATAGCCTGACAGAATCCTCCTCAAGTCAAGGGCCATTTCTCCTCATTTTAAGTTTGATGCTTGCGGGCATCTTATATATATCATACTTAAAAAGATTCCGATATTTGGGTTTAGCCACCCTCTTTTCAGGGCTCTTTCTTTTTTATGGGTTTCATGACCTTTCTGCACCCCCAAGTGGCGTGGCTACTAATCCAAAAACTATTGATTCTGCTTTTCTGGCCTTTAAACCTAATGTGGCAACTTGGTGGAACAGCACTTATTTTTATGTAGAATCAACAGGTATTCCTACCACTCATTCTATGATGACGGGAATAAGCAGCTGGCAGCAGCAAGTCCCTATTCCTCAATGCTATAAAGGGACAAATGCATGGAGCATTCCACTAAATCCTGTCATAGCAACTACGCCAGTTCCCGTAAATTCCATCCATTTTATAAGAGGTGCCTTAGCCCTTGCCGTCAATGGAATTCCAATTTTTAATCCATATACTAATACAGGCGTTGACGCATTTTTAGACGGTCAATTAGACAAATGGGGAGGACACTGTGGTCGTGCTGATGATTACCATTATCATACAGCGCCTTTGCATTTGTATGATAAGCAATCTAAAACCTTACCTATTGCTTATGCTTTGGACGGATTTGCAGTATATGGAACAGTAGAACCCGATGGTAAAGCCATGACCACCCTAGATGCAAATCACGGTCATTATTACAATGGGGTTTATCATTATCATGGTACGGCCAGCGCACCATATATGGTAGGAAAGATGGTAGGAAAAGTAACAGAAGATGCAACTAATCAGATCATTCCGCAGGCAACGGCAAAATCGCCCAGACCAGCCACAGACCCTCTGAAAAATGCCATTATCACAGGTTTTGAGACCAATGCAACCAATACTGGCTATAACTTAACCTATACCATTGGAACTGCTACATACAAAGTCAATTATTCCTGGAATACCAGCGGCGTTTATACGTTTAATTTCGTGAATCCAACGGGGACAACCATCTCAAATTATAATTCAACGGCACCTTGTAAGTTGTCAACGGCAATCAATGAAATAGAAAGTACCGAATTTATGGTGTATCCAAATCCTGCTTCGGAATCAATACGCATTAGCCTTCAACAAACGCTAAAATCTTCAGACATAAAAAATGTAGCCATTTTCAATGTTAGCGGACAAATGGTTTTTAATGTAACCAGTTTTCAGGAAAAGATAAGCACCGGGCATTTTCCTGCTGGCCTTTATTTTCTGCATTTAAAAACCGACCATCAGGTATTAGTCAAAAAATTAATTGTTGAATAGTACCCTTGAACACACAAAATAAATGACAACCTTCCTTAAAAACAACAAGATTTGTATCGAAAAAATCAATTTCGATATTGCTGGAAAAATATCATTGAAACTTGAAGATGATCGTATCATCATAGTCCCATTGAAATATTTTCCAGAATTAACAAAATTGCCCGTTGAAAAAAGGAAGGAATATACCATTGTTGACGACCGAACAATACTTTTCTCTCACCTCAGCAAGAAAGATAACTAATGACTAAAACTAAATATTTTTTTGTGACTTGCATTCTATTAGGGGCTATTCACTTTACCTTGGCGCAATCTGTATTGAAATCGATGAAAAGATTGCCCGATACTGGACAAACTACCAGTTATACTAATATACCAGGTGAAGATGCAGATTATAATATTAATCCACCTTTTTACCTGAATAATGGTAATGGAACCATCACCGATACCATTACAGGCCTGATGTGGCAACAAGTAGATGGTGGCGAAATGACTTTCGACAAAGCTACCACTTATGCCAATGATTTAGTTCTTGGCGGATTTTCTGACTGGAGATTGCCAACGGTGCTTGAGTTACACAGTATTTTACATCATGACAAGAATAATCCGGCGTTAAATACCACTTTTTTTACCTCACCAAGCGCTCAGTATTGGTGGAGTAGTCAAAAACAAGTTAATGATGCTACCAAAGCATGGGTAACCAATGCCGGAGGAGGAGTAGGTAATCATCCCATCAGTGAAACGGTCAGTGCCGGAGGGACAAAAAAGTTTCACGTCCGCGCCGTTCGGGATGTCTCCCCTCCGACAACAATAGCCACCCGATTTCTGGACAATAAAAATGGAACGACTACCGATCAATTGACAGGGCTTATCTGGCAGCAGGTACCCACCGATTCCATGACCTGGGAACAGGCGCTTATTACCGCTGAGGCGCTGTCTCTCGGTGGCTCAAATCTTTGGAGAATGCCGAATATCAAGGAATTACAGTCTATTAGCGAAGCGACTATTTATAATCCTTCCATTAATAAAACGTATTTTAGTGGCATTTCCACGAGCCAATTTTGGTCGTCCACTAGCCTTGCTAACCAAAGCACAAAAGCCTGGTATCTCGATACCCAATATGGTATTACTTCCCAGGTAGTGAAAACCAATAAATTGAGATTATTAGCTGTTCGATCAGCCACCACGGTAACCTCCGTTTCAACGCTTTTAAAAGCTAAAGAATCCTTTAACATTTATCCAAATCCAAGCATAGGTTCATTTACCCTTAAAGCCGATGAACCTCTGGGAGAAATCAGGATTATTAATCAGTTGGGTCAAACCATTTTGTCCACCCATACCAATGAAAAAGTCATTACCTTATTCCTGGCTGAAAAAGGGATATTTCAGTTAATATGTCGTCATAACCAAATGACTATCACCAAATCTATTGTGATTCTTTAGCTTTGGCTGTTTGAAAAAGATATAATTTCAAGTGATTACCTTACATTTGGCCACAATAAAATCGCTTAAAATGAACCAATTATTAAAACATGCTGTAAAAGCTTTTTATCTGTTATCCTTTTCTTTTGTCATGACCAGTTGTTCAAAAGATATAGAAGTAGATGATTGTCAAGCTTATGAATGGAAGTACGATGGAAAAGAGGGAGTAAATTCCTGGAGTGTCTGTTTCTCAGAATGTGCGGGAAGCAAACAAAGCCCGTTGGATATTAAGGATGCAACGGTACAGGCCGGACTAAGTCCTCTACAGTTTTCATTTAAAGAGTCTCCGGTATCCATTTTTTATAATGGTCATACGTTGGAGCAAGAATGGGAACCAGGGAGTAAGTTAACCATTGGAACCAACACCTTTGAATTGGCACAGTTTCATTTTCACACCCGTTCAGAGCATACCATCAGTGGTAAAAGATATCCTATGGAAATTCATTTCGTTCATAAGCAATCCACTTCAAGCGCTATTGCCGTAGTCAGTGTCATGGTAGAAACAGGCGCTGAAAATGCAATGATTAAGCTACTTTCAACAGATCTTCCAACGGAATTAGATGAGGAGTATAAAAGCAATCTACCTGTTATCCTTTCAGGATTGATGCCGGCGAACAAAGGCTATTTTTACTATCCGGGATCTTTAACTACCCCTCCTTGCTCGGAAGTTGTTAGCTGGTATGTGTTGAAAAATCCAATACAAGCCTCTTCCAAACAGATTAGCGCCATTCAGCAGATCATTTCTG
>VFQS010003618.1_pt1 | contig 11708 bp, 9 predicted proteins | sample 3512361 | NCBI WGS metagenome assembly VFQS01 (sample SAMN10412375, study PRJNA504923) | tailings metagenome | isolation source: Relicate 1 Philex TSF3 active mining | place: Philippines | reverse complement strand
AGTGATGGCTAAAAAAGCTAAGACTAAAAGAGGAGCAACTTGTATCATAATTATGCGTTTTTATGGATTAATCGTGTTAGTTTAATAGATAAATCGGTTAAGATGATTTTGCTATTTCCGTTTCTTTCGATGTGGTAAATAGCATCTTCTAATTCTTTGTAAATATCTGAAATATTGGCACCATTTACAAACGGAGCAAATTTTTCCAATTCAAATTTAGGCACTTTTGTTTCTAAAAAAACCAAGTCATTCGCTTGATAATTAAGCATTAACGCTTGTCTGAAAAAGTGAATGCAATAGTGTAAAAATTGTTTTTGGGTTTCTCTTCCAGTGGAAGCAATATTTTCACTCCAAGCGATTAAATCGTTAATAGCTGCGGCATTTCCTTTGGCACGAAAAGCACTTCTCACCCATTCTACAAACCATTCGTCAAATGGAAATTCATCGTCTTCTTTTCGTAAAATATGCAAAGCTTTATTATAATTTCCTTCGCTTTGATGCGCGATTTTTTTAGCAACTGTTGGTTCACAATTTTCACGTGAAACCAAAGCTTCCGCAATCACACTTTCGCTCAAACCAATAAAATCAATCATTTGACAACGAGATAAAATGGTTTGTAACATATCGGTTGTACTTTCGGTAATTAAAATGAAAACGGTTTTAGCAGGCGGTTCTTCTAATAATTTTAATAATTTATTGGCTGAAGCACCATTCATTTTATCCGCCATCCATATGATCATAACCTTGTACCCACCTTCGTAAGCTTTTAACGCTAATTTTTTATTGATTTCGGTAGCTTCGTCAACACCAATTAAACCTTGTTTGTTTTGAATACCAAGGTTTTTCAACCAATCAAATAAACTTCCGTAAGGACTTTCGATTAAAAATTGGCGCCATTCTACCATGAAATTATCACTAACCGCATGACTTTTAACGCTATCAGTTGTAGCAACTGGAAAAACAAAATGCAAATCGGGATGCGAAAAATGTTCGAATTTTAGATTACAAGCTGTGTTTTCTCCTACATTTTCACCACCAACATTGCCACACAAAATATATTGCGCATAAGCAATCGCCATGGGAAGTGTTCCACAACCTTCAGGTCCTACAAACAACTGAGCGTGCGGAATTCTTCCAGCTTCGGCACTCTTAGTTAAGTGATTTTTAATGTGTTCTTGTCCTAAAATATCTTTGAAAAGCATGGAACAAACCTAATCAAAAATTACCAAAATTGGTAGAAAAGAAATCAAAAAGTTAGTTTTTAAATTATTTAAAAAAATGCAAAATATGATATTTATTATAAAGATTTAAAATACAATAAATTATATTTGCATTCGCTCAAATTAAAATTCGAAACAAATGAAAACACTTAACGACTTCAATTTCAATAACAAAAAAGCAATTATCCGTGTAGATTTTAACGTACCGTTAGATGAAAATTTTAAGGTGACAGATGCTACAAGAATCGAGGCAGCAAAGCCAACAATAGATAAAATATTGAAAGATGGAGGAAGTGTAATTTTAATGAGTCACCTAGGAAGACCAAAAGGAGTTGAAGCTAAATATTCGTTACAACATATCGTTACAAAAACAGAAGAAATTTTAGGTCAAAAAGTACATTTTGCTTCGGATTGTATTGGAGAAATTGCTGAAAATGCAGCAAAAAATCTTCAGTCAGGCGAAATCTTATTGCTAGAGAATTTACGTTTTTATGCTGAAGAAGAGAAAGGAGATGTAGAATTCTCCAAAAAATTAGCTGATTTAGGTGACATTTATGTGAACGATGCTTTTGGAACCGCGCACAGAGCACACGCTTCAACTACGATTATTGCGCAATTTTTTCAAGATGCGAAGTGCTTCGGATATTTGTTAGCGAAAGAAATTGAAAGTATCGAAAAAGTATTAAAAAATTCAGAAAAACCGGTGGTTGCGATATTAGGAGGAAGTAAAGTTTCTTCAAAAATCACGGTAATTGAAAATATTTTAGACAAAGTAAACCACATGATTATTGGTGGTGGAATGACTTTTACGTTTATCAAAGCTTTGGGTGGGAAAATCGGAAATTCAATTTGTGAAGACGACAAATTGGAATTGGCTATCGAAATTTTAAAACAAGCAAAAGAAAAAGGAGTTCAAATTCATTTACCAGTAGATGTTGTGGCTGCCGATGCTTTTTCAAACGAAGCCAACACACAAGTGGTGGATGTTAAACAAATTCCAGATGGATGGCAAGGATTGGATGCAGGTCCAAAATCATTAGAAATTATCAAACGAATTATATTAGATTCAAAAACTATTCTTTGGAATGGTCCATTAGGAGTTTTTGAAATGGAAAGTTTTGCAAAAGGAACGATTTTGTTAGGAGAATTTATTGCAGAATCAACTGCTAATGGTGCTTTTTCACTTGTAGGAGGTGGTGATAGTGTTGCGGCTGTAAAACAATTTGGACTAGAACCAAAGATGAGTTATGTTTCTACTGGCGGTGGAGCGATGTTAGAAATGCTGGAAGGTAGAACTTTACCAGGAATTGCAGCTATTTTAGATTAAGAATACAATAAAGCTTTGGTTATTAAGTTATTAATAATTAATTAGCTTCAAAAAAACATAAAATATAATGAAAAAAACAATTATTATAACTTCACTTTTTCTCTCATTTTTGAGTTTTGCTCAGGAATCTGTAGAAAAAGACAATTTACTTCCTTTGCCAAAAATGTCCTATTTGGATTCATTGAAAACAACGTTTGTAAATCACAGTACCAGTAATTGTATCGATGAAAGATGGTTGTCGGAATTAGCAAACTTCGAGTTGTCAAATGATATGTATACCGATATTGCCACTTTTGACGTTAATACAACTGTTAATTATGATCTTTCAACGGAGTTATTAAAAAAACGTTTGGCAAAAATGGATGCCAAATCACCTTTTAATATCGAATATCATCCAGCATTAGAAAATACGATTAAAGCCTTTTTGAAAAACCGACCAAAAGCATTTGAGCGTTTAATGGCGATTTCGGAATATTATTTCCCAATGTTTGAAGAGCATTTAGCAAAATATAATATTCCATTAGAATTGAAATATTTAGCGATTGTAGAATCGGCTTTGAATCCTAGAGCCAAATCTCGCGTGGGAGCTTCTGGTTTGTGGCAATTTATGTATCCTACAGGAAAGCAATATAATTTAGAAGTTACTTCTTATGTTGATGAGCGTTATGATCCGTTAAAAGCAACAGAAGCTGCTTGTCAATATTTATCAAGTTTATACGGAATTTTTGGAGATTGGAGCATGGTTTTAGCAGCTTATAATTGCGGACCAGGAAATGTTTCTAAAGCAATTCGTCGTTCGGGCGGAAGTCAAAATTATTGGAATATTCGTAAAAATTTACCTCAAGAAACAGCGAACTATGTTCCAGCATTTTTAGCGACTTTCTATATTTATGAATACAAGAAAGAACATGGAATTATGCCTAAAAAAGCGCCACTAACGTATTTTGAGACGGATACAATTATGGTGAAAAGGCAAATATCATTTAAGCACATTGCCGATTTATTAGATATTTCTGAGGAGCAATTAGAATTTTTAAATCCGATTTATAAATTAAAAGTGATTCCTTTTGTGGCAGATGAACCACATTATTTGCGTTTACCAAAAAATAAAATGGGACTTTTTGTTTCTAATGAAGAGAAAATTTATGCTTATTTGAATTATTTAGAAACCTATAAAGAAAAGACGAAATCAGAGTTTATTGCTTCAAGCTCAAGAGATTCCATTTCTTCTGCTGCTGATTCAGCCTATGTAAGTAAACCTAAATTTGAACGAAAAACACAATTTCATACTATTAAAAGTGGTGAAAGCTTAGGCAAGATTGCCGATAAATACAATGTTTCCATTTCTGAACTTAAAAAATGGAACCACATAAAAGGAAATAATATTCAAGCAGGAAAAAAATTAAAAATTTATTCCGACAAAAAAATAATTGCTAAAACAGAGTCTAAGTCCAATAACGACGGGACTTATACAGTTAAAAGCGGTGATTCGTTGTTCTCGATTTCAAAACAGTTTCCTGGCGTTTCCATTGATGATATTAAAAAATGGAACGATATTAGTGGTGATAATATACAACCCGGAATGAAATTAAAAATTAACGGATAAAATGTAATTTATACCATGAAAAAATTAGCTGTTCTAACTTTTGTTGCCCTATCGTTTTTGTCTTGTAAAGAAACATCTAAAGAAGATGCACATGCCATTTTATCAGAATCTAATGGGAAAATCAATAATGTTTCAATTATTATTGATGATAATTTGTGGAATGGAGAAATTGGAGACAGTATTCGTAAAAAATTTGCTGCTCCAGTAGATGGTTTACCGCAAGAAGAACCATTGTTTACTTTAAATCAATATCCAACAAAAGTTTTTGAAGGATTCGTTCGTAAGAGCCGCAATATTATTGTTGTAAAAAAAGGCAAAGAAGCAGCATTTGTTTCTAATACCAACAAATTTGCAAAACCACAAAATATTTTCTTCATTTCAGGAACCGATACAGAAGATGTTTTGAATATTTTAGAAGAAAAATCAACTGAAATTATCAAAACGATTAAAGCTTCTGAAATCATTGAGAATCAAATTCGAATGAAAAAATCATTAGTTTCAGATGAACAATTACAAAAAATGTTTGGGATTAGTCTTCAAATTGGTTTTGGATACAAATACGACATGGTGAAAGACAAATTCGTATGGTTACGAAAAGAATTTACATCTGGTTATAACAGTATTTTGGTATATCAGGTTCCAATTGATAAAGTGGAAAATGGAGGCGATATCATAACTAATATTACAGCAATGCGTGATGAAATCGGAAAAGCTAATATTCACGGAACGTTACCAAATACTTGGATGATTACTGAAGCGGCTTATGCTCCTTACCTTTTCGAAGAAAAAATAGCCAACAAAAAAACGTATTTAACTAAAGGAACTTGGGAATTGAAAAACGATTTCATGGCAGGACCTTTTGTAAATTACGCCATTAAAGACATTAAAAATAATCGTTATTTAATTTTGGAAGGATTCACGTATAATCCGTCAAAATCGAAACGTGATTTGGTGTTCGAATTGGAAGCGATAATTCAATCCGTTAAATTTTTAAAATAATATTAAGTTCCCTTTATTGGGAACTTCTTTTTTTAGCATGGAAATAAAATTCAAAATAAAGCGATTTAACGAGCTTTCTATAGCCGAACTATATTCTTTGCTTCAACTTCGTTCAGAAGTGTTTGTAGTGGAGCAAAATTGCGTTTATCAAGACATTGATGGTAAAGATGAGAAAGCACTTCACGTTTTAGGGTATTGTAACGGAGATTTAGCAGCTTATTCTCGTTTGTTCAACATAGGCTATTATTTTGAAGAAACTTCGATAGGAAGAGTTGTGGTAAGCCCAAAATACCGAGACAAAAAATTCGGTCACGTTTTGATGCGAGTTTCTATTGCAGCCATCAAAGAAAATTTCAATGAAACTGCCATAACAATTTCTGCACAAGAATACCTGAAAAAGTTCTACGAATCACACGGATTTATCCAAACCAGTGAAATGTATTTAGAAGATGATATTCCGCATATTCAGATGAAGAAAAAGTAATTACTTTTTCGGTTCCACAGCAACCATATCATTTTTAGTAATCAAAAGCTCTACTCTACGGTCTAAGGTGCTGCCTTTTTTCAAGGATTGCGTGTTACCATAACCTTTAAATGTCATACGCGTTTTACTGATGCGTTTCATTAAAAAGTAGTTGTACACTCTTTTTGCGCGATTAATTGATAATTCGCGTTTTTTGGTATCTCGGTCTACAGCTTCTTTTTGGAATGTTGGGGTGCAACAAACATGTCCTTGAATTTCGAAATGAATATTTTTGTATTTGTGGAGTTCTAAGGCAATTCGGTCTAATTCTTTTTTTGCTTTGTAGGTTAATTGGCTGCTGCCTCTTTCAAAAAGCACATGATCTAGATAAATTCTATCGCCAACAATTCTGTCTTTTTTTATAGAACTATAAACACCAGGAATTTTTAAATCTTCAATTACAACAGGTTTAAAGTTTACTACTACGTCTACTCTTCGGTTTTTAGAACGGGCTTCTGGAACATTCGTTTGCATGTCTTCATCAAGCATGATTCTCCCTTTTCCTTCAAGCGTAATGATGATTTTACTTTTAATACCTCTATCAATTAACTTGTTTTTAACTGTATTTGCTCTATTTGTTGATAAGGTGTAATTATAAGCATCTTTTCCTCTATCATCACAATAGCCAAAAATCTGAATCGATTCAATTCTTGTTGTATCTATTTTACTCACAAAGGCAACAACAGCATTTGCTTGTTCTTCTTTTAAATCATATTTGTCAAATTCGAAAAATATCGAGTGCACTTCTTCTTCCTCTTGAGAAAAAGCGATAACGGAAATGAATAAAAAAACTAGGGAAAAGAAACGTGTCATCTTATTTTTTTAATATTGATTTGTATTGCGATTGATTGTTTAATAAGGCAATCGCTTTCTCAATTTCTATATTTTCTTTGGTGTAAAATTGATACAAGCCTTCACGGTATTGATATCGTGTAATTAGCTCTTCCTGAATTAGCTTTTTGATTTGATTTTTGTTTTTATCCAACTCTAATTCTTGATTTATTTCAATTGCCAATTCTAATTGTTTGTACTCCGCAGCAATTTGAGTATCCATTTTCTCTTTTTTAGCGGTTTCTAAAACGTTTTTCAGCGCTTTGTTTGTTTCGGTATCTAAAGTGATTTTCTCTTGCTTTAAAAACGCTTTAAAAGCAGCGTAATCTGCATCAGAAACAGTTGGAATTCCTGAAACCGTTGGGTTTTTATAATACCATTGTGTTGCAAAGTTAAAAATAGCATCGTTTTTTACAACAGCATCAGTAACAGTTGCCATTTTAGTCTCTTCGATTTCGATATCAGGTAAAACGCCACCACCATCATAAACGGTTCTTCCAGATTTAGTTTTAAATGCAGTGAATTCGTTTTGAGATTTTTTTATAGCTTTTCCATTTTCGTCTTTTTTAGAATAATCTAATGCTTGAATACATCTTCCCGACGGTGTGTAATATCTCGAAATCGTCACTTTTACTTGCGTTCCGTAAGACAAATCTAACGGACGTTGTACCAATCCTTTCCCGAAACTTCTTGTTCCTAGAATTACACCTCTGTCTAAATCTTGAATCGCACCGGCTACAATTTCTGAAGCAGAAGCACTTTTTCCATCCACAATTACAGCAATTGGAATTTCTACATCTATAGGCTCGTTTTTAGTACGATATTCAAAATTATGTTTTGGATTTTTCGATTTTGTGGTTACGATTAATTCGTTTTTTGGCACAAAAAGGTTACAAATATTAACGGCTTCATGTAATAATCCACCTGGATTTCCTCTTAAATCTAAAATAATTTTGGTTGCTCCTTGTTTCTTCAATTCTAACAAAGCCGCTTTGGTTTCTGAACTCGCTTTTTCTGTGAATTTCGTTAAAACGATATAACCCGTATTGTCTTTTAAAAGTGAGAAAAAAGGAACTGCTTTTATTTCAACATCATCTAAAACAATTGTGGCATTTTGGGTTTTTCCTTGTCGAATGTATTGAATTTCAACTTTGGTATTCTTAGCGCCACGAAACAATTGTGAAGCGTCTTCTTTATATTCTTTTAAGTTAATATCGCCTATTTGAATTACTTCATCGCCTGCTTTTAATCCGGCTTTATCGGCTGGAAATCCTTTGTAAATTTCTTTTAGAAAAACTTTTCCTTCTTTGCGACTTACCATAGCACCAATGCCTGTATATTCGCCCGTATTGTTGATTTTGAATTTTAAAACATCTTGTTCGTTAAAGAAAACCGTGTAGGGATCCAATTCTTTCAACATGCTTTTGATGGCGTTATCCATCATTTCACCCGGATTGGTTTCATCCACGTAATTTTGGTTAACGGTTTTAAAAAGTCCAGTGAAGATTTCAATTTGCTTGGCAATTTCAAAAAAATCGTTCTTGAAACTAACGCCCACAAATAAGAAACCTGATGCAAGAACAGGAATGATTATTTTTCCTCTGAAATATTTTTTCATGTTGAAGTCTTGAATTGTACTAGTTTACGAAAGTAAAGAATCTTGAGCAAAAATTAAACCAAAAGTGTAATTTACTTCTGTCTTTCGTTGAATTTTTGGAAAAGTTGGATGGTTTTCTCTTCAATTTCTTGATAAGAAAGTCGCTCTTTCGATTGATAGAAAAACATAAATGCGTGTGGCTTTTCCAAATGATTAATCAAAAGATGTTTGTTTAAACGATAGGTTTCACGTAAAACACGCTTGAAATAATTGCGATCGACCGCTTTTTTGAAATACTTTTTAGAAACGGAAACGCCCATTTTAATCAGTTCCGCATTAGGTTCTGAATTTTCAACATAAACCAAACGCAACGGATATTTCGAAACTGATTTTCCTTCTGAGAATAAAAGGTCAATCGTAGTTTTGCTTTTTAATTTTTCGTGTTTGGGATAAGTGAATTTCATGCAACAAAGGTATAAAAAAAGCTTCCTCAATTTGAAGAAGCTTTTCTAAAATCAAAATTCACTCATCATTCAGATAAAACCGCATTGCTTATAACTAAACTTTCCTGAACATGAGTAGGAACCAGTTGATAAGAACTAAATTCCAATTTGAATTTTGCTTTTCCTTGTGTTAATGAACGAAGTGTAGAACCGTAATCTTTAAGTTCGGCCAATGGTACTTCGGAAATGATTTTTTGATAATGACCATCGGTATCCATTCCTTGAATGATGGCTCTTCTAGTCTGTAAATCGCCCATGACGTCTCCGGTGTAGGCATCTTCACAAAGTACTTCAAGCTGATAGTAAGGTTCTAAAAGTTGAGGTCTTGCTTCATTAAAAGCATCTTTAAATGCATGAGAAGCGGCCAATTGGAACGAGATATCATTACTATCTACCGCATGCATTTTACCATCGTAAATACAAACGCGAATGTTTTGACAATTAGAACCTGTTAACGGACCTTCAGTCATAGATTGCATGATTCCTTTTTTGATTGCAGTGGCATAACGATTGTCGATAGCTCCACCCACAATACACCAATAGAAGGCAAATTTTCCGCCCCAAGGCAATTTTTCAATTTCTTTGTTGCGAACATTTACGCCTTGTGGTTCTGGCATATCATCATAATAAGGCTCGATGGTTAAATGTACTTCCCCAAATTGTCCTGCGCCACCACTTTGTTTTTTATGACGGTATTCTGCTTTTGCAGCTTTGGTTATGGTTTCGCGATATGGAACTTTTGGTTCTTCAAAGAGGATTTCGATGTTGTTTTCAATCTCGATGCGATGTTTGATTAAATCCAAATGCAATTGCCCTTGACCATTTACAATGGTTTGTTTTAATTCCGAAGATTGCTCTACTTTGAAAGTCAAATCTTCTTCTTCAATTTGATGTAACGCTTTAATCATTTTTTCCATATCTGCTAGATTAGCAGTTGTAACCGCTTTTCTGATGCGACTTTCTGGAAATTGCATTTTTCTGACTTTTCTTTCTACACCTTTTGTATTCAACGTATTGTTGGAATGTCCGTATTTTAATCGAACGGTAACTCCTAAGTCACCAGCAACTAATTTGTCAACCGAAGTTCTTTGTTTTCCCTCTGCTACGAATAATTGCGTTAAGCGTTCGGTTTCTCCGTTATCGGCATTTACCAATTCATCACCAGCATTCAATTCACCTGAAAGCACTTTGAAATAAGAAACCATTCCCACTTGCGGTTCCGAAAGGGTTTTATAAATGAAAATCGTGGTTTTGTCTGAAGCATCGCATTTTAATTCACCACCATTTTCTAATTTTTTCGCTGGTCTATCGGCTGGAGATGGCGCAATATCATCAATGAATCCCATGATTCTTCCACTTCCCATATCTTTTAATCCTGAAGCACAGAAAACCGGAAATATTTGTTGGTTAGCAAGCGCAATGGTTAATCCTTTTGCTAACTCGGTTTCATCTAAATTGCCTTTTTCGAAGTATTTTTCCATTAAACCTTCTTCGTTTTCCGCTGCTGCTTCTACTAAGGCATTATGAAGTGCATTTGCTTTTTCTAATTCAGATGTAGGAATAGGCATTTTTTCAGGTTTTCCACCATTTTCTGGGAAAACATACATCGTCATGCGAAGCACATCAATAATACTATTGAATTTTTCACCCGAATTGTATGGATATTGAATCGGAATCACTTTGTTTCCGAAACGATTCACCGCTTGTTCCAAAGTAGTTTCGAAATCTGCTTTTGGATGGTCCATTTGATTGATGACAAAAAAAGCAGGTGTTTGATAGTTTTGAACGTATTCCCAAACGATTTCTGTTCCCACTTCTACTCCAGAAGCCGCATTCAATAGAATTACAGCGGTGTCAGAAACTTTAAGTGAAGAAACTACTTCGCCTATAAAATCGTCGAAACCTGGGGTATCAATAATGTTGATTTTGTTGTTGTGCCATTTAACGTGCATTAAGTGGCTGTATAAGGTGTTTTCTCTTTCGTGTTCTAAATCGGTAAAATCCGAAATGGTATTGTGATTTTCTACCGAACCACGGCGTGGAATTGCGCCACTTTCAAATAACATGGTCTCGATAAAGGTGGTCTTTCCTGATCCGGAATGCCCAAGAAATACCACGTTTCTAATGTCTTTTGTTGCAATGCTCATGACTTTATGTTTTTAAATGAATAACTAATTTTAATTTGCATTTTTAGCACATTAAAATTACGAAAGTTAAATCAGCTAAATCATGATATTTGTCATCTTACAAATTGAAATTGAGCACAAAAAAAGCGACTCGAAAGTCGCTTTAGATTTTATTTTTTTTGAAAGATGTTATCTTCTTTATTAATATCCGCCATCATATTTTCTGGGTCGATGGTTATGGATTTAATTTTATCTTTTGGTTTTGCAATTTCAAAAGTGAATGTTGGATACGCCCAATCCCAACCTTTCAAAACGTTTCCTTTAATTCCAGTATACGGATTTGGTTTTTCCCATCGCATTAATGTATTTGGAATGTAGAAGAATTCTTTTGTTCCATCGGTATATTCTACCATAACATCCAATGGCATTGGCATTCTTCCTTTTCTTTCAAAAATCACTTTTGTGTTGGCTGCATTGGATTCTGAAACTTCTTTAATACTGTAATCAATTGTATTTGTAGTTAGCGTCCAATCTAACAAATACCAATCTAAATTAGCACCAGAAACTTTTTCCGCCACACGTTTTATATCGTTTGGAGTTGGATGCGTGAATTTATACTCGTTGTAATAACGTTTGATGGTTTTGTTGAGGTTCTCTTGCCCAATTAAATAACCTAATTGTACCAAAAACACTTCTCCTTTACTGTAAGCCGAAATTCCATATGCCATATTGATGTCGTAACGATCAGCGTGTGTAGAAAGCGGTTGCTCTTTCCCCGATTTTGCTAAATAAATGTAGTTTTTATAAGCATCTTCAAAAGGATTTTCTGGTTTTTTTGGAGGCAGAACTTTGTTCATCGCTAAGTTAGAAATGTATGAGGTAAATCCTTCGTCCATCCATTCGTGTTTGGTTTCGTTTGTAGCTAATACAAATTGAAACCAAGAATGCGCCATTTCGTGAGCAGTTACACCAACTA
>VFQS010003616.1_pt1 | contig 11709 bp, 9 predicted proteins | sample 3512361 | NCBI WGS metagenome assembly VFQS01 (sample SAMN10412375, study PRJNA504923) | tailings metagenome | isolation source: Relicate 1 Philex TSF3 active mining | place: Philippines | reverse complement strand
TAGAACCATTCTAGAACCGTTCAGAACCGTTCTAGAACGGTTTTTGTCGCTTTGTTTGGTTCGCTGCGACGTTTAGGTTGCTGTGTAGTTACAGCTGCTGTCACACTGCATCGTCAAATGCCGCTTGCGGCGTGTGAATGATGTGCAGGTTCGCTTGAGATGTCACTGCCAGCTGCTGCTGCCATGGTTACGTGTGTACAATGCCACATTCTGACGTATCCTCACAGCAAATGCCGTTGCGTTCGGTGCGGCTCCCGTCACTTTCACCACTTGGGTTGCCGTCGCATGGTGGCATGCCCCCAATGCGGCGAGGCAGCTGCCCCACATGCATCTTGCGATTGCTTGCAGTGCGGTCAGCACCATAGCAACAACAGAGGTTGCCGTGTTAGAGCTGTTCCCGTCGTTTTCGCAGCTGCTCTCATGCGCCCTGGACACGTGCAGCCTCACTCCATTGGTGCATGCGACGTTGTGTGCGGGCACTGCGCCGCCCGCTCATGGCCCGGCGAGAGCATCAGTTGCTGTGCCCGTGGAGAGTTGGTGCTGCCCGACTTTCCTGCCGCCCCTGCTGATTTGGCTGAAATTATATACAGTTCCCATGTGCTGCAACACATCCGGCAGTACAACACGGCTTTGGGCATGGCTTCCGTTGGGCACAAGAGCAAGGGTTTGAACTGGGGAGCTTTCATTCTAGGAGGCAAGACATACCATCGCATTGGAGGGCTGCAGCCTGATGCTGGCACCCAGCACTGCTTTGCCCAAATATATATTTTGGATGTCAATGCCGCCACAGATCGCCGATTGGGTATTTTTGGTGGAGCTGCTGGAGGTCTCAAACGAGATGTTTTGTCCAGGTTGCACGAACGTTTGATGGCTCACAATCCGCTGATACAGCAGTTTGTCGCTGTCGCCCGCAGTGATGTGCCCGTCATGGTCTGGAAATGCTCTGACGATATCAGTACGATGCAAATAGGGGCCTTGGTTGCCCAAGCGGGGTCGCGTCGTGACATAGTCGTGCAGCGAGCCCAGGGGCCTTTGATGTTTATTAGTGATGGTCATGGGCTATATCATCCTCTGGCATACCCGCTGTTGTTCCCGTTAGGCACCTCCGGTTGGAATGAAGACATGGTGGTTGTGAATGCCGAAGGTACCTCCTCATTTGTAGCTGCATTTGTGCTGCTGTTGGCAAGTGATTCAGTTGCTACAGTAACATCTGACCGCCGGTTGAGTTTAACAGAATGGGGGCGGTATTATCTAATGCATCGCGGAGAATCCCCGTCGCATTGGCAGCAGTGTGGCGTTCTGTCGCTGGAGATGTATTGTGATATGTGGGCTCAGGTAGAAGCTCGGATGTGCCATTTTCACAGCCAGCCCAAACAGCAAATGATGTATCGGGCTGCACGGGTAGCTGCCGTTGAAGATCAGCTGCATCGTGGCATTCCTGCCGGAGACATCGGGCAAACTGTGGTGCGGTTACCAGCTTCATTTGTGGGTAGCGCCCGATTTTATCAGCAACTCTATTTAGACGCGATGGCCCTACCCCGCCGTTTTGGCAAACCGGATTTGTTTATCACCGTAACATGCAACCCCAAGTGGCCCGAGATAGCTCTCGCTCTCCCTGTTGGCGCCAAATGGCAGGATCATCCTGATATTGTTTCGAGAGTTTTTATGCTGAAATTGAAATGCTTCATTTCTGATATCAAAAATGGGCACATATTCGGTGTGATGAAAGCTTTCGTGTATCGAATTGAGTGGCAAGCGCGAGGCCTCCCGCACGCGCACATGCTGCTGATTTTAGAACACAAAATCATGACAGTGGCCCAGATAGATGCAATAGTCAGCGCTGAAATGCCTGATCCCGTCGCCCAACCGGTATTGCATGCATTGGTAGGCGCGCACATGCTGCACCCCAGGTGTGGCGAACACCCTCTTCTTTCCCACCACCTCCCCGCCCCCCCACCCCCTTTCGTTTCTTTCTCATCGTTTCATATTTCTTCCTATTGCACCGTTCTTACGTATCGTACCCGTCTATGCAGGTGCGACGTTGTACTGCGGCAAGAGAGGCATTCCTGCCGAGCCGACAAATCCGGCCATCCCTGTGACTGCAGGCGCCATTTTCCTAAGGACATGGAGCTCGCTACAGTCATCATCGGGGACGGGTTCCCCAAATACCGACGGCGGGGATTGCACACGATGACCGACAGGACCGGCCGCATTGTAACGGACAGCTGGGTGGTGCCTCACAGTCCGTACCTCCTCCTGAAGTACCATTGCCATATTAATGTAGAGGTAAGCATCTGGGCTGCTCCTCACATCCCCACGCACCATTGTTTCCGCCACAATGCGTAATTGAAGCGCAGATCTGTGCCCACATCCGGTCTTTCAAGTGTGTATCGCCCCCGTGTTCTTCAGCATTGCATCGCCCCCGTGTTATTCAGCATTGCATCGCCCCCAAGTTATTCACACTGCATCGCCACCGTGTTCTTCAGCGTTGCATCGCCCCCGTGTTATTCAGCATTGCACCGCCCCCATGTTATTCAGCAATGCATCGCCCCCGTGTTATTCAGCATTGCATCGCCCCCGTGTTATTCAGCGTTGCATTGCTCCCAGGTACGTGTATAAGTATACTTTTAAGAGCCCGGACTACACTGCAATCACTATTGACGAGATACAAGCTCATTTGTCCGGCCGATTACTCAGTGTGTCGGAAGCGGTTCACCGCTTGCTGGCACTGCCACTGCACAAGGAGTGGCCTCCAGTGGTACGCCTGGATGTGCACTTGCCCCGGCAGCAAACAGTTGTGTTCGACCCAACTGTAGATGAAGACACTCTGCTGGGGCAGTTGGAGATCACTGTGTCTACCTTGATGGGGTGGTTTAATTTGAACCGTATCGACACGTTTGCCTGCACTTTATGCTACCACGAAATTCCCGAGTGGTTTACATGGTCTAAAGGTATGTGGCACAGGCGCAGCAACAGAAAAATGGCTGTGGGTAGAATTTTCGGTGTGTCGCCCCAGAATATTGAGCTGCACGGTTTAAGGCGCCTGCTGTCTGTGGTCAAAGGTGCCACATCATTTGCTGATCTCGCAACCGTGGTGAGCTATGGATATGGCCGCACCCCGCGCTCTGCTGACCCTCCCGCAGGATGGTCACGTTCACGCCAATTTCCGCGGCGCGTTATATGCACGTGGCATGACCCACGACGATGGGCACTTGCTTGCAACAATGATGGACATAGTAGCTGTCGATGTTTCCGTTGATAGCATCAGGCGCCATTTTGCGCGACTGTTGGTACACAGCGCCCCGCAAGACGCGCGAGCACTGTTTCATCAATTCGCTGCCGACATGTGTGATGGTGACCCACGCAATGCTGATGTGGTTCGTGCTGCACTGGGCGCCATAGAAGTACTCATGTCGGACATGGGCCGCACCTTGACCCACGCAGATTATGGATTCGAGCAGGCAGATATGCCCGATGCTCAGGAAGATGGATATGATGGATTTGTCCGGCGCGCTCGCCGCAGATTGCCATCGGCTCTGAGCATAGACAATGCCACAGTTGAGCGTGACCGTTTAGTAGCTATGTTGAATGTAGAGCAACGCACTGGGTACGACACCGTCATGGCGGCGATAGGTTCGCAGCGAGCTTGCAACATCTTCGCTGTGCTGCGGGATGCGGGAAAACTGTTTTCGCCAACGCTGTGGCTTCAACTGTTCGTGCGTCGGGGAGCACTGCAGTGTGTGTTGCTGCGAGTGCCTTGGCTGCTATGCTGTTACTGGGAGGCACAACCGCTCATTCCCGGTTCCACCTCCCCATTCCGGCCAACGACGGCACCATCTGTTGTTTCAGTGTAGATGACAAAAATATCCTCCGCAGTGCTGATGTGATACTGTACGATGAGTGCTCTATGGTCCATCACGATGTCGCCGATACTTTGGAGCGGTCCCTGCGTGATTTGATGGGTGATCCTCGCCCATTCGGAGGCAAGGTCATAGTGTTCATGGGGGACTTCAAGCAGCTGTTGCCTGTTGTCAGATACGGCCGCGGCCAAGAGCATACCATGCAGGTGTGCTCTTGGTGGCGGGACGTTACTCGCCTGCGTTTCACGCAGAACTGGCGTGCCATAAGCGATCCCATTTTTGCTGCTTTTCTTGAAAGCGTCGGCTCTGGAGAACTGTATGAAGTGGTTGTGCCAGAACACAGTATTGTAGCTGATGTGGATAGTTTGATATCAATTGTTTACGGTGACTCTGCCTCGATAATGAAGCATCAAATTTTGGCCCTCACGTTAGAAACGGCTAGCACTGTCAACACGGCCTGCTTGCGAAAGTGGCCTGGAGTGTTAGATGAAAGGTTCGCGAGCGATACCTACGTGGATTGCCGTGATCCCGATAGCTTTCCACACGAGTACATTGAAAGTTTGGCAATGCCAGGGGCACCACCGTTTGCGCTGGGCCTCAAAATTGGCGCCAAGTACATGTGCATCCGCAACATTGACGTGAGCCGCGGATTGGCTAACGGCACTATGATGCAGTTGCTGCAAGTGGGCCAGAGATTCTTGCAGTTTCGCCTCACATCCGGCTCTTACGCAGGTGCAGTTGAGTTGCTGATACCCATCGTGTTCCACATTACATCTGAAGCTTCGGGTTTGCCTTTCGCAGTAGAACGCCGACAGTTCCCTGTCATTCCGGCTTTTTGCTTGAGCGTTCACAAGGCTCAGGGGCAGAGCTTGGATTTTGTTGGCCTCATATTCGAGACGGATCCGTTTGCTCACGGACAGTTATACGTAGCGTTGTCTCGAGCAGGCAGTTGGGATAAAATCAGAGTTGTGATGAGCGCGGGTGCTGTGATTTTAAAAAATTTAGTTTACCAGCATTTATTACAATGAATGGTGGCCACGTTAGCTGCGATTCGTGGCAAAATGCCGAGCATCACCAGCATCATCATGCTGACACGAGAGTTGCGCTAATGCGCCACTGCAACAACCGCAGCTCCTCACCCTGTTCACATTCCATTGGAATGTCGCAGCCCTGCCAGAGCTGTATGGTTGCGGATGCCATCTCCGGCCCTGCCACCTCTCGCACCCCCCCCCCCCTCCCTGTGAAGGCGGCATAGTAAACCGCAACTGATGTAGCATGCCGTCGCCCGCTCTCATGTTCATACGAGCAAATGCACCCACGTGCTCGCGATTATACTACATCACACGATCTATGAGGCCTGCCCAGATAGAGCACAATTTATTGGGGTCGCTCGAAACATCCGCTCATCCGAAAACAGTGCATGTGCTGGGAGCAGCTCGAAATGGCACAGTTTAATCCTACTCCTCGCGGGTTGCTGGCGCCGGTGGCGATGGTGACGTTGATGCTACTACGCGACGACGCGTACCGACCTGCGGACTGGGTCGAGGCGGTGATGATGACGAGGAGCTGACCACCCTGCACCGGCGCTTGCTAGCAGAAACAGTTGCCGGAGACATGTCAGGTAGACGCAGCACTTCAGCAGTCATCGGTAACACAGCCGCAACGAATCGAGCCACGTTGGCTACATCTGTAGCTGATATCTCCACAGGGGCATCGTCAATAAAGCTGTCAAGGGAATTGGATCCCGAGAAGCTGTCCATGGAGCGACCGCTGCTGTCGCCCAGAAAAGCGTCTACATGAGCAGCTTCCAAGTCCAGGAATTGGGGAGGCCATTGAATTGGGGGCAATGCTCTACGCAGATCGAGTAATTCGGCGTCACATGGAGCCACCGGTTCCACTTCCAATGCCCTGTTGTGACATCCGGCGAATTGGGCAAAGTACGCATGCATCGCGTGACGTGATCCAAGTGGCCCAGCGGCGTTCACGTCAGCAGCTGAAGCGTAAGTGGAGTGTGAGACAAGAGCTGCTATTGCTCCATCCGAACACTGCGGGAGGGGTATAGAAGCAATTAAGCTGGCCACAGCTATCGCCGGCTCCTGCAGGAGTGTGCCGCCGCACAAGAGACTGTCAGCAGCAGCTGGCAGCTCTGGAATGCCCGTCGCCGTGAGGTGGTTGGGTGCAATATCAATGCCATCGCCACTGCGGCTGTGAACAGCTGCAATCAAGGCAACGTCAAACTGGGCATGGGGAGCTGGAGGGTTCAGGTTGGCGGCAGCAATCACCGGCTCCTGATAGAGTGCGGCAATGGGACATTGTCTGTCCGCCGCTGCAGGCTGTTCTGAAATGCCCGACAGGGCGTCGTCATCATCGCTGATCACGATGATTTCGGGCATCTGCAACCAGTTCCAGAGCGAATCTCGAGCTGAAGATACACAGCCATCATTTCAAATCGGCTCCAGTGGCGGCAGCAGCTGCTACGAGTAGATTGGTGCAGCATTCACCTGCTCAGTAGTGAGAGGTGCCACTGTGACGCCACAGTGCAGCACCACACGAGACCAAGGGCAGGCACGGTGCAGCGGCATCAGCGCGCAAGGACGTCAACCTGACAATGTCACAGCCGGAGAACAAGATGCACAGCCGTTGTGTTCTGGAACCGTTTTGAAACATGTTCCCGAACCGTTCGGAACCTCCGGTTGCCACGGTACCATCACCGCAATCCGTCTAGGAGAAGTTGCCATCCCAATGATGGGTTGCGGCAGTTGCGGCTGCAGCAAGCGGTTAGAACATGCGGCCTCTCGAGTGGCACTGTCGGGCACAAAGCCATGGTGACGGCTATCGCGCGATCCTGAGGGGGGGCCAGTGCGCTGCAGCGGTGAAGTGACAGGCAACCATAAATTGTTAGGGGTACAGCGGGTAGGGATATGAAGCCCACCGGTACTACAATAGTAGTGTTGCAGCTCAGTCTACCCCTGAGCTGATATTTTCAAGCATGTCTGCTGGCTGCAGTGGTGTCGTCGACGTTCACAGGAGCAGCGCAGAGCCATGCTACCACGCCCGCTAGCAAGACGCTCATACATGAGGAGGTTGTTGCTGACAGACGTCGTTGCCCGAGAACGATTGCAAGCAGCTCCATGGATCATCTGGATGCAGGAAGTAGTGCCGTTCTCAATGGCAGTGTGCGTAGCAGGCAGCGTGGGTACATGGCTGGCTGAGTATGATGTGCACCGAACCAAACCCCTCTGGAATCCCAGTGACATTGATGTATTCGTGATGGTGAATACGCGGATGCAATACGAATCACTGATCACTGTCTTCGTGGATACGTTTGCCATGAAAATGGCCAAGACGGCAGAGTCACCGCCGTGTCGCCTATCAGTGCATCGTAAGAATTGCTACATATGCAACGTGCAATGGTGGGTGACGTGGAATGGCGTCGAGTTGATGTGCCCTGAAATCAGTCTCATCTACAGCCCCAACATAGCTCGGTCACATGTTTTACTTCTCGATCAATTTGACATCGATATCTGTAGAGTTGAGGTGCACGTCAGAGCAGGTACGCTGTGTTTGAGCCTGAGGTCAGATGTGCTGGCCCACATCCGCGCAAAGCGCATGCACAGTGTGGTGACGCAACAGCATGCCATGTCTGTTATTTACCCACTGCAAAAAACGATGGCCAGGATAGTGAAGTACACAGAGCGGGGGTACGTTTGGGGTTCTCTGCAATTCTTGAACCATACCAGCGGCTTGCATGTGGCCGATTTAGCGCAATATATGGCGAAATTTTTGCGAAAGGTAAGCTCCCTCATTCCACATTAACGGCATCTCACACCAGTCACCAGAGCAAAAGGCCGAGCGCTGCTGACGAGCAGCCGGCACCAGTCATATTAGCCGACAACGGCATCACTGATGGAGCAGCAAGCATGGCAGTGGTAATCAACATCACGATGGCTGTGGATATTTACAATCACTGACATGATGACAGGACCCGTACCACTAAACCTGTTCACGTAGTCACAGTTGCAAGCATGCCCACATTAACCGCTGCGCACCACCAGATCTCAACATGTGAAGTGCAAATGCGTGGGATCTGTCATGACCACGCCATACCTAAATAAATTGACCCACATACACGTACTTCTGCATTGCCCCACGTGGCAGGTGTGGGTGTGATGGTGGGAGATGATTGGAAAGCTGCCAGTCAATTGCAGTCACATCGCCGCACTATGCGATAGGCTGTAGTGGGATGGGGCAGAACACAGCGGTACCCAATATTTTACTGGCACTCACAATGAACAGGGAAGGGGCTCTTGGCCGCAACAAATACAGGGCCGAACCATCGGAATCAAGCCGAATTCCACCAATCCTTCAACGAGGAGCAGCCCGGAAAATCGGTGAGAATGACGGAACCGTTGCCGTCCAAGAATTCAGCAAGTTTTTCACCGGCGAAAGATACCACTCTGACGCGTTGGATGGAGACTGGCTTATCAATAAAACCTTGAAACTGCTGATGCACGTGATTCCAGGTCCGTATCATGAATTTGCCAGTGGCGTCAACCATATGGATGGTGGTGAGAATGCGAGTGACACCGTGAACAACTTTGGATTCCTCGGAGACATGGCCCACTACACCTGACAGAGTGATAATGTCGTTGTCTGCGGCATTGTGCGCCAGGAGGGCATTCAGAGCGCCAGCATGCAGCAACGCTTTCCACCAATCCATCACAGCATGCTGGCCGTCGTCTTCAATATCAACAGTGGAATCACGCGCCATCGTAAGGCATCGTTTGCCGTTGTGGGATTGAACCACTAACCTCTTGCAATTCACCAATTTGCCAACAGAGGCTGGACCAAAAAGGCTGACATTGTTGTTCCAGACAGTCAGCCCGGCAGATCCGTATTGATCGGACAGTTGGATGTAGCGGCGATCAGGGTTGCGGCTGGCAGGGAACACAGCGATGCATATAGCCGTGATGGCTATCTTGGCACCAGCAGGGGATCTCATCAGATCCAGATTGCAACTGATTTGCACAGGCTGACAACCTTGCAGGAAACGGGAGCGATTGGTTGACGGTGATGATAAAGGCGATGATACCGGCAGATGAGCATGATCAGGGCGTGGTGGCGTGCTGGGATGGACGGGTTCAAACACGACAGGAGGAGACGCAGCGGTGACTGCGGGGAGCTCGATGGGCTGGGATGACCGAGGAGCCGCAATGGCGCCGCCTACTGCAATTGATACGTTGGCATGCAGATTTTCTTCTGCGGGGCGGGCAGCAACTGTCGCTGTGACGCTCATATCAGATGGCAAAGCAAAGATGTCATTGGCATCCTCAACCGTAACTGCCTCAGATGCGGATGTCGTGGTAGCATCGTCGAGCATTTGATGCTTGACCGGATTGGGCGACTGCAGTGATGTGCGCTTGGGGGGCATGAAGGTAGACCAGGAACTGATATACCAACCACTACTACATATTACTAGCAAAAAAAATAATCTCACCAACCAAGCACGCAGCTGCCACACACCCTCCACGCTGCTGCCGCACGCATCGCACCAACAACCGCTCAGCCGCAGCATGCACACATGAACACGGCAGGTGCTGTGCTCAACGGCAGAACCGCTGCGATGCAAGGACAAACAGCGCCTAAAATACGACCGCGAACCGCCTCAGAACATGATAACAATGTTCTGAACCGACCTGAAACATGTTCTGAGCCGTTCTGGAACACGCCCGCTCACTGCTGCTGGCTGTTGGCGCCAGCCACCACCAGAGACGCATGCAACATCGTGGCGATGCCTTCTATTCCCACTGCTGCTGGCTGTGTTCACAAGGTACTATTGGCCTGCGCGTCATCGTTGTAGCGCAATCGTCATGGTTCGCAGTTTGAAAATAATGCGCGCGTTTAAGGTAGCCAGACAACGCAGGCCAATGTCTCCCGACCAGTATCAATCAGCTTTAAAAGCTGCATGTGATGCCGTTCCAGGCTTACGTGGATATCATTGGCGCAAGACATTCTGCAAACGAGGACACGCATCTGTGAGCATTATTGTTCTGCTAGGACACGGTTTTAAAACTGCAGCTGCTGCTCAGGCAGCTGAGCAATTGTTGCTGCGGGAACTGGAAGAAATGTTTTGCAATATGGCTGTTGTCGTGACGCATAGTCAACGATCATTTTGGAATATGAGAGCTGAAATCTCATCGCAGTTTTCGAGGCCTCCTCCTCCTCCTCCTCCTCCTCCTCCTCCTCCTCCTCCTGTTCCTCCTCCTCCTCCTCCGCCTCCTCCTCCTCCTCCTCCTCCTTCACCTCTTCCTCCTCCTCCAGTTTAGTCACAATGTATCATTGTCGCAAGACATTCTGCAAACGAGGAGACGCATCTGTGAGCATTATTTTTCTGCTAGGACGCCTCCTCCACCTCCACCTCCAGTTTAGACACCCGCCATTCAGCAGGTACGATCGCTTACCAGTTCCTGAACAAATTGCGAATGCTCCATGTGATGATGTAAAAGCAAGATTTAAACCTCAATTGTGATATGCCATGAGTTGTGAGAAAGCAGAATAAATTTACTGCTCGATTGTTATATACAGCATTGGTATGCATATTTACAATGGTCGTTATTCTGCGGGCGCATCGCCAGCTGCAATAACACCAGAGGCAGCATGTCCAACAAAATCAGGGCATTCGTCGCTGGAAGTCAAGATCTGCGTCTGACGCCACAACTCAGAAGCAAACGCCCGTGCACAACCAACCCATTTGTCGCCAAGAACACTGCTAGCGGCAGATGGCCACGCAACTAAAACTTGGTGGTGCTGCAAGTGTGCTTTCAGTGAGCACTTACGCTGCCTGGCATCAGGAACATGATCAACTGCGGTACATTCATACAGACGCTTGATGTGGCCTTTATAAGACCGCATCGTCTCCAGTGGCGCATGGCACACAGGACAAATCCACGGACTATGGGGCTTGACTGCCACAGACTTGATCAAGTCTTCTTGCACCAGCGCCAAGGCATCTATTCTCTCGAGGGAACAGCGCAGCTCCGCTTCACGAGCCTCCCTCTCCGCTGCCCGTAGCATATTTGCTTCAATGATCGCAGCAGCACGTTCAGCCGCTGCAATCTCCCGTTCAACATCACGCTGCTGCCGGTCAACCAGTATAGAATCTGCCAGAGAAGTAACCTAGAACTGCAATTGGTGCACGGCTGACATTAACTGTGAGAGCAGCGTCGGCTCGGCCAGACCACCAGTCGCAGGCACGACGCCCAAACAACTGGAAGGAGATGAGGATGCTCCGAGTATATCAGCACTATAAAAGGATCCCCATGTGCAAGGGCTGCCATCAGCAAATTCATACATGGAAAATGCCATTGTAAAAGAGATATACAGCACCTGGCAACCGCGATACCAGAAAAATCGCCACCATAGAGAGACGCCGTGGCTGACTGTGCCATGGCGATGACTCTAAACGGCCGAAGTGGGAAGCGGCGAGCGCAACGACATAATGCCAACGGCACAGGCATTCAAACGGGAGCGCTCAGCCGCTCAACACCGCTCAGAACATCTGCGCCGTAACTTGGAATATGCAAATACGAACAGCGCTGCGAGATGCACCGGAAACAGCATCACGCACACGCAGAAATACAAATTCTGTAGTCAAAAATCAATTATATATATATATATATATATAATAATTTTTACAGCAACATAGGACGAAGCAAGACCTACCCCCTACCTTTGACATGTGGACACATCACAGAGAGAGATCCATACCGGTAAACCGTAATTGCACCATTGGGTTGCGCGGTAGCGCGCCTACTGGCCCCGAATAGGGGCCAGGCTGGACTCCTTGTAC
>VFQS010003615.1_pt1 | contig 11709 bp, 10 predicted proteins | sample 3512361 | NCBI WGS metagenome assembly VFQS01 (sample SAMN10412375, study PRJNA504923) | tailings metagenome | isolation source: Relicate 1 Philex TSF3 active mining | place: Philippines | reverse complement strand
CCCCAAAACCCCAAAACCCCATAATGCTTAAGATACGAAATTGATAAGATTAATTGAGGAGTTAATTCAAGAAGAAAGCTGAGCCTTTGCTCCAATTGTTGCCAAGAAGTAAGGCTTCCTCAGTAGCGGCTGTCATCGCAGTAGATGAGCAGGTAAAAGTTGAGGCATCGACAACAAGCTTGAAATATTGGCTCATGTCTGCATGCAAAAAACGACCTTTGCCGTTTATAAAGCCAGAGTTTGATGTTACCGATACATCAGTTGCTGTAACACTTGAAAGAGTCAGTTAGCCAATCTCCTGGGCATAGATTACAGCACCATATTACGGGTTAATTGTGCCAAGATTTTGAACCAAGTTAAATGTCGTAGTGGACATTTTCATTCTGATATCTTGAATCTTCACTCGGGCAAAGGCGCCTGAACCTGTAGTCTTGATGTCAGTGAAGGTACAAGAACTTATCTGAATCTAATCTGTGGGTGGAGGCAGTGCCACCTCATTAAGCATAGGCTCATATAAGAAGTCGATAGCTCGACCAGGGTTCACCGAGTAATAGTTATTGATGATCACTGATTGAATGAAAGTATTCTCAGTCACTTGAACTGATGGTGTAGCTGAATTCATGTAGGGTCGACGAATCATAAAGTTAAGCAATGGAGCCGTCGGGTTCCAATTGTTAGTATAAGCATTATTGTTAATCTAGTTGAAGGTGTTTGAATTAAAATTGAGGGTCTTGGCCATCAATTTGATCATCCCTACTCTACTTATCAAATCAATCAAACCATATTAACACTACTGTGTATTACAGTAGTAGCAGTCAACATTAACAAATGTATTTGTCTCCATGTTAATTGTGTCAGCATGATAAATCTCTGAGTTGGCACCTTAAATGTACAACTGAAGCAAGTACGAGGGGAATTAAAGGAGATCTTCCTGCCATTACTTGATATTGCTGAAACTGTTCGATGTGCACTCAAACTTCTTCATGCTTGTACGCAGAGGGTCAAAGTGGATCAGGGGAACGTTGCTTGCGATGGGTTTCATAGGAGAAGTGGGTGTCGCAAAAGACATCAAAAGAGGTGAAGTAGCAATCGTGGTTGAGGGATTGGACATTTAATCACAATAAAAATTGAATTCTAAATATTGAAAATAGTAATAAATGAAAGCGTCAGCCCATCACAGCAAATAAAAGCAATAATTATAAGCACTTGGGGACACTTATTTAGCTATATCAATGACTCTTTGTAATAAATAATATGCACCAAAGAAGCGGTTAAAGTCGACTAAGAGTTCAAAGTGATTAAAGTAAGAATTACTATAAAAATAAGGCTTCAATTCAAAAGACAACTAAAAGTCATGTAATTTATAAAGATGTACAGGAAAAAATTAAAAAGAAGTACGAAGAAAGCAAATACACTTAATTAAAGAGATTTAAAGTTGTTCTATGCATTATAAAAATGACCAAGGATTAAAAGTAGAGGCTCATATAACGAGCTCTACCTTCACGAATTGCTACTCATCTCTCTAGGGAGCAGTTATTTAAATACTCTCACCAACTTATTCTTCGAAGCTCTCTATCATTTCTAGCACCTTTACTAAGAACGCTGCAAATGAAGGAGGCGCTGTCTACTGCAGTGGGTGCAAGTTGACTCTTCAGAAGAATATATTCAGCTACAATGTGGCAACGCGAGGAGGCGATTTTTATTTGCAAAACCCTGTCGGCACCGTCACATCAGTCGTACTTGACTCAGAATAGCATAGTTTCTCAAAAGCTCTTTATGAAGGAGGATCAATTTATGTCGAAGAAACTAGGCCAGCCTAAGCTACCATTGTTTAATTTATCTAGCCGTCGACAACTTATCCTTCAAAATTCGAAAATATATAATCAGGAACTTAAGGAGGACTTGGTTACTTCAAATCAACTTTGAGCCTCAGTGTTTCAATGGACAATACTTTGGTCAAGACTGTAAGCTCAGTTCAAGAGGGCGGAATGTTTGCAGTCGCAAACACTCTAGTTGGACCTTGCGACCTCTAGCTCACAAGCAGTACTGCATCTCTAATCAGTTCAACTAAGGGAACTGTGATGATTTGTCCCTCGACAAGCTCTACTTCGAGCGTAAATGTTTAACTTTCTACTCTGTCATCAAACACAGCTTCTTCAGACGGAGGACTCTTCCATATTTCTGGGACAAGCGACAAAGCAGTTATTATCTCTTCATCTACCATAACATCGACATTTTCAGGTGGAAAAGGAGGCTTAATTTATTCAAATTCTCCTGCAATGCACAGCTTAACTATCACTGGTTCTACAATTAAGTATACCGAAGCAATGAGTCATGGAGGCATTTTCTATCCTGAATAATCTTCTAACGTCCAAATAATAGTTACAGGCTCGGTATTTACAGGAATCAAGTCCCATACTTAAGGATCTTTCGTTTCGATAGATAGCTTAACAGGTCTTAAGCAATTTTCAATAACTCTTTAGACCTCAACTTTCACATGTATAGATCAGTCAATATGGGACGTCTTCCCTACTATTTATAATGCAGCAGTAGCATTAATCAAGACCCCTTCAGCCCTGAATATTGGAGGTGCCTTTTACATTTCCAGCGCATAATCTGGTTCAACAATAACTTCCACTGACAATAAGTTCGAATAGTGCTACACCACGGCCGATGGTTCCATATTCTATATCCCTGTTGGAGTCAAGATAGTTGACTTGCGATCTAAATTCTATTAGAACGCAGGGATTAAAGGTCAGATTTATTGCAATGGTTGCGATGCGACTTTTACAAACTCTGAATTCCTTGACAGTCTCAACTATGAAGGATCTGTGATCGTCATGATTGATGCCGCCAAAGCATCCTTCGATGGTGTGAAAATGAATCACGGTAAAGCTCTTAATGATGGAGGAGCTATTCATATCACAGGCACTGGTGCAGTTAGCTTAGCATTCAGCAACTGTCCCACTTCCGGTACAATGACCTACTTCGAAGCAGTAAGACATGGAGGTTTCCTATATGTAACCAATCCTGCTTTGACCTTTACTACAACAAATTGCAAGTGGAATCACCTTTATGCTGGAAATACAGGTGGTTTTATGTACGGAAATATTGCTTCAATGGATATTTCAGGATGCGATTTGCAAAACATAACTGCTGGAGTAGCAGGCAGTTTTATTTAAACAACTAGTAGCTCTTTCAACTTTAAACTTTCTCAATGCTCTGTGGCTTGCAGTCCCATTCAAGATCAAACTAAGATTGATAATGCTCTAACAACCCTACCTCTTACTCCATCTATTGGTACTTTCTTCGACATATCGAATGCTTTATCAGTTTAATCTGCTGATAACACTTACAAGAACTGCTATACCGCCTCTCAAGGTTCTATCTATAAGCTAACGAGTACAACTTTCACGGACATTCGCTCCCTCTACCAAGGTAACGCAGCGATATAAGGTGGAGCGATCTATCAGAGCGGCACAACGTCCACTTTCACGGATGTCAAGTTTACGAGCAACTTCGGAAACCTTGGTGGAGCCCTATATGTAGATGGGGCATCAACTGTAACACTGACCAATGCCGTCATTGATCAATCAAAAGCGTTCACTGATGGAGGGTTCATTTATGCCAAAGAGGCAACATAGACTATTAAGGTTGTGATCAACGGAGTGTCCTCTTTTACAAAATCACAAGCTTTGAATAATGGTGGTGTGATATTCATGGATAACCCATTGGGAATAATTGAAATGAAGGTAGCTACAACAGTTACTGATTCATAAGCTAACATTAACGGAGGCTTTGCCTATATCTCTAATGCAAATCTCGTAGATATCTATTTTGGAACCTTTAATCTGGTAAAGAGCTCACAGTCTGGGTCAATCATTTACTCTTTAAGTCCCTCAACTATTTTTACACTAAAAGATTCCGTAGTCGCTTGTACCAGCTCTATTTTTACAGATTTGGCGCCTGGTCTCTAAATTGCTACTCCAGTCTCTACAATAGGCGGTGCTTTCTACATAAAGAATGCAGCTAGTGTCTCTTCCTCCAGAAATGAGATAAAATATTGTCATCTGGCCGACGTAGGTGGAGCTTTTTACTTAGAGAATACAGCGTTCACTGATACTTCAGTGACTTCAAAGTTTACCAAGAATGCTGCACTCAAGGGAGGAGCTTTCTACTGCAAGAGTTGCACCTTGACAATGACCAATAGCCAGCTCTCAGGCAATCAAGGTCAATATGGAGGCGCTTTCTACCTTGAGAATGACTCTCAAATGACCCTTACCTCAATTCAGGTGGACACCTCACAGAGTACACTCAATGGTGGTCTCGTCTATGCCATAGAAACTAACCCAGCAGCTGCATCAGCAACTATCAGCATGCAAAACCCCGCACTCATCAATAACATCCAGACCATTTAGTCGAAGTATAACGGTGGTGCCTTCTTTTTAGATCATCCTAAGCTTGATATCACTCTCAATCAAGTAATCGGTAATGACATCAAAGTCACAGATAATTTGAGTAAAGGAGGCTTTATATATGCTTAACGGGCAAGAGCAGTCACTCTAACTGGTAACGTGCTGAAATCTTATAATTCCCCAGGCAGTGGTTCAACTCTATACTCTTAGTGGGGAGGCCTGTAGCTTTCAATATCTAACAACGAATTCAATTGCAAAAATTCTCTATGGACAGTTGCAATATCAAGTGATCTTTCGTTGTAGTAAAATACTATTGGAGGGTCATTTTACGTCAAAGATGCTACTCAAACTGTTTAATCTAACTCAAATCAGTTCAAAAATTGTTATTCAGGGGACTTAGGAGGTGGTTTTAGCTTGGTAAACAGCAAACTTAATGATGTTTCATCATCCTATACCTACAATGGTGCGATATTAGGCGGGGCCATCTACTGTAACTCTTGCTAAATGACACTTGTTGGCATTACTTTTGATCATAACTCTGCCTATAATGGAGGTACGATCTATTTCTAAGATCACATAAACCCTCATAATTCAGCATCAAATACAATTACTTACTCATCAGCTTACAATAATGGAGGCACTTTTTACTATGCTGGTGCAACAACTAATCTAATTAGTATTGATTCATATAAAATCGAGTCCACTAGTGCAGTGTGGAATGGTGGTATGGTGTATATTGACAACCCTAATTAGAAATCACTTTATAAGGGACTTCAGTTGAAGGACAGTAAGACCGAAAAGGGGGTAGGTGGAGTTGTATACATTAAACAGGCTAGCACAGTTGACATAACCAATTCTTTCGCCCAATAATTCAAGTCACCTTCTCAAGGTAGCTTTATGCACTCAGTTTCGACATCAGTTGTGATTACTATAACGGCCTTAGATGCTAAATGCCTGCTTATACCTTACAACTTTGCAACAGATCTGGACACAAAAATTAATATAGTTAGTCCTAAGTATTCTATGGGCGGTGCCTTTTTCATCAATCGCGCTGCTTCAATTTCAGTGCTTAACTCAAAGATATATAACTGCTACCTTTGTGATCAGGGAGGGGCATTTTCTCTCTATAGTACAACATTAACTGATACTGGTTCAAGCTATGAAGACAACGCGGCTTTGTAAGGTGGAGAAATATTCCTACAAAAGTCTACAGTGACTTTGAATACAGTTGTCTTCAAAAATAGTTACGCCAATACTGGAGGTATTTTCTATGCTATTGATGAAAATCCAATGATTATATAATCGTCCACTTTCTTGAATTCTAAAGCAATTAAGAATGGAGGCATAGGTTACTTCTTGTCAACAAGTCTACCGACGACCCTTGGACTCCCAACCTTCCAAGTGAAATTTTCATTCTCTAACTTCAATACTCAATATGCAGAAAAGGAAAATGGAGGAGGTTTTTACATTGAAAACTTTTAATTAACAGGTTTCACATTGGAACAGGTCACTTTTATTGATTCAAAGGCTAAGTTAAATGGCGGTATCTTTTACATCAAAGACATGAGAGGCCAATTGAGTATTTACGAAAATGGGGCATCCTCCACTAATAAGTTCTAGATCATGAATGCTACCTAAAAAGGGTCTATGATCTACTCGGAAAGCTCTACGTTCAGCATGAACATACGCAATTCATTAGTCGATTGCAAAGCTTAATACATAGTTTCAGAGGTATCTGAGAGCATAACCAATGAAAAATCTTACGCTGGAGGAGCAATTTACATTAAGGATTCAGTATTAGGAGTTACCTCGACGTCCAACGTTTATAGAAACTGCTATGCAATGCATGCTGGAGCTATAGTTCAACTGGATAATAGCAAATTTTTGGATCTCAACTCTAAGTTCTACCAAAACTAAGCTCTCCAAGGTGGAGTTGTTAAGTGCAATACCTGCCAACTAGATTTGACAAATTCATAATTCTATATGAACTAGGCTATTGATGGAGGAGTTATGTATCTAGATAACTCTGTTACCTTAAAAGCAGTGAACACTCCGATTTATTAGAATTCTGCTGTAAACAGAGGTGGAGCTATAGCATTCATAAAGTCGAATTTGGGAGTCATTCCAGCAAGTTTGGCTTCTCTTAAAAATAATGTTGACATTTATGAAAATAGCGCCAGTGATGGAGGACTTTTCTTTGTTGAAAACTAGTATTTATCAGTCGAGTTTCTTCAAAACGAAATATGGGATATCTATGCTTCGAAAAGAGGTGGCTTTATAAGTGCTCCAGAAGTCGACGCCATCAAATTTTACAAAACTAAGATATGGGATACCTTTGCTCCGGATTCTATCTTTCTCTATTCTGTCTCACAGCATCTCAATCTTGAATTTTTGCAAAGTAACTTAGTGTGCAATACTACACTTAATGTTTTGGATCAAGTAGAGCAGCTTAAGAACTCTTCACAGATTGCCTATGACTCAACCACGACTTTCTTCATTTCTAATGCCCATTAGATTACTCTTTAGTTATCGAACTTTGTTGGATGCGGTACGTCTCAGAAAGGAGGCCTGTTCTAGCTCTATAACACGAGATTGACGGACGATTCCTCAACCTACACAAAAATGGCAGCAGTCAAGGGTGGAGTCATAATGTGCGAGCTTTGTTCTATGACTTTCTACCGGTCCAAATTTTTCAAAAACATGGCCTCAGTTGGTGGCGTCATTATCATGAAGTCCTTTTCTTACTTACTTGGCAAGCAGATTTAATTTAGTGAGAATACTGCCTATGAACTGGCTGGAGTACTGCAAGTGACGACAGAGTCCTACTTTGACATCGAGTCCACAACTTTCGAGAAGAATTACGCGAAGGAAACTTCGACCATTGATATACTGAGCAGCTCAAAACTGTTCAATAATACCATTCAAAGTAGCTACTTCGAGGAGAACACTGCAATAAAGAAGACGATGTCTATCATGATCTCGAATATTATAATTCAAAGAGTGCAATTCATTAATAATCAAGCTAGTCAAAAAACTAAAGTTATTTTCGCTGGGTTCAGCCAGATATTGCTAGATAGTTGCAACTTTAAAAGCAGCCTCAAGTTCTAACGCTATCAAGAAAACTACGTTAATGAGACTATTTATGGAACTTACATGTTCGTTATTTTGGATGTGAAGTTGAGGATAATTAATTCGAAATTCTTGAACGGCTACGCAATGCAAGGCGGTGCTATTTACCTCTCTGGGGATTCAAGCATGAACATATCAACCACTGACTTCATTGGAAACTATGCTAGATAATAGGGAGGTGCAATATTTGCACAAGGTTTCAGCTACTTAAGTATTGATAAGGGCTCTTCAATTCTGAACAATTATGCTGAAGATAAAGGAGATGATTTTTGTATAGTGAATACTGAAGAGCCATTCGTGTTAGATGATGTATTAATTGACAATCCTAATGCAAAAACAAGCATGTATATTGAAAAGGTTAAGCTAATCATTAATAAATTGACTGTTTAAAATATCTCAAGTAATCCCTCTTCTGTTAAAGGTGCTGCCTTAGCATGCTTTGATTGTGGTAGTATCACAATTACACACTCTAAATTTATGAATCTCAAAAGTATACTTGGAGGAGCTATCTTTATATAAGAGAATGAAAACAAAAAAAAGCAGCTTCCTCCAAACAATTAACCTAAATACCTAATACATGACAATCTGTTTATAAACAATACAGCAATCACTGGTGGAGCTTTATACATTGACAATCCTCATTTGATGACTGTGAGTAATTCAACATTTAAGAATAACTAGGCAGTAATGCCAACCTAGAGTTAAGGATTCTTTTTGACTTCAGGTTAAGGTGGCGCAATATACTATTTATGTGATAACGTGATCTAGAACTGCAAATTAAATATTAAAAACCGCACTACTTTCTTTAATAATTCAGCCTAATCCCAGGGAGGTGCAGTTAATAACGATATTTTAGAAGCTATTTACTCAGATGATGTAAAGTTTGCAAAAAATAAGGCAAAAATTTATGGAGACAATATCGCAGCGTTTGCTCAACTAATGGGAATAGTGAGTCGAGAAAAATACTAAAGCACGGTTCAAAAATACTACAATAAAGATAATCGCGTTGATCCATTTTACTCTAACACAAATGGAGGAACGCCAAGATTACTGTAAAACTTGGAAGAAGAAATTTCATATACAACTTTCGGTCAAATTAGAACAAGGAGAGGACAGTATCTGGCAAGCAATACAGTGAATTCTCAAAGAAGTGGTGGAAGTATCCCAGTTTTTTATTTAGCTCACATTGATCCATACGGAGAAATTGTTACCTCGGACTCTGTCAGCAAGGTTAGAGTTAGGATTAATACAACTTACAATAGCAATCCTCTATCCAAGGTTTACTCCCCAGCTATTGATGGAGAGAGTTAATTTCAAGCTAAAGCTGGTGTAGTAGAAATTAAAGATCTTCAATTTGTGGGATCTCCCGGCTACAACTACAGCGTAATGTTTTCGACAAATGGAATCGATATGGATAAGAAATCAAATGAAGAGTATGTAAAATCTGAAAGCAAGCTGGATTTGGATATCAGAGTGAACATTAATTTAAGGGAATGCGAATTTGGAGAGCAATTCAGTCCTATCGGAAAATGCCAGCAATGTCCAGCTGGATCCGGATTCACTCTTGTAAAAATGACTTCACCTGGCGATTGTTCACCTTGTCCAACATCTAAAGCTGTGTGCAATGGTGGTACAAATATAGGTCCTAAACCAGGTTACTGGAGAAAAAGTAATGTGACATCTATTTTCATTCCTTGCATGAGATATGAAGCTTGCCTTGGAATGGTACCTCCAGATTATGATCCAAAAGGAAGTTGTGCTAAGGGTTACGGTGGAATCTTATGCTCCGAATGCATCCCTGGCTATTCTAGGACAGGAGAGTTCAAATGTTCTCTCTGTCCAGAACCGAAATCAAACATAGTCCGCCTTGTCTTTATCTTCTTGATCTTTTCAGGTGTGATTATCTTCATGATTCGCTCCACCCTTCTTGGAGCTCATGAGAAGAACAATATTACTAACATTTTCTTCAAGATCCTCATGAACCATCTCTAGCTTTTACTTCTCTCTGCCTCTTTCAACTTCAAGTGGCCGAAAATTGTCACTGATTTTTTCGACACAGCAAAACCAGTAGCGCAAGTATCAGAACAAGTTCTTTCATTCGATTGCTTCTTAGACAAAAGAAAACTTATCAATGGAACAACGGCAGCTCCCCCTGTAATAAGTGAAACAAGTAATTTTGGAATCAGGATATTCTTCCAAAAGCTTATTATGATGGCCATCCTGCCACTTATTATCGCTGCCTTTAGTTATCTTTTCTGGATAATTTACAAACATTGCAAACGTGATAAGCCAAATATAATTGGCAAATTGATGTCTACTTTAGTCATTGGATTATTCTTGGTGCATCCAAATATAATTCAAATGATGTTCTTCAACTTCAAATGCAAAGACATCGATGATGACAAAAGAGTATAAGATGACCTTTAGATCATATGCTGGAGCAAAGAGCACAAGTTTTTCTCTTATACTGTGGCACTGCCAAGTATCCTTGTATGGGGTCTTGGGATTCCCTTCTTCGCTTTGATATTGCTTCAAAGAGTGAAAAATTAGCTTGACTCAGTTGAGGCACGCGAAAGGTTCGGTTTCCTTTATAGAGGTTACAGGAAGTCATTCTATTACTGGGAAATCGTTATCATGTACAGAAAGATTGGCCTAATTTTCATATCAGTCTTCATTTCGGCTTTCGGAGTGATTTCCCAGGCACTGATAGTATTCATGATCCTTGTTTTGTAAGTTATCTTTAGTAATTATTATTTATAGCTTCTTAATGATCAACTCGAAGAAGAAACCTTTCAGTACTCAGGTGTTAAATGATCTAGAGACGATGTCTTTAGGAACTTCTATGGTTACAATTTATTGTGGTTTCTTTTTCCTATCCGATATACCAGAGGCTTTTATTAAAGAAAATCCAGATGTTAAGGCAGGACTGGTCTTAGGCGAGCCCATCAAGCTTGTATTTTTCTCGGCAATTGTGATCGCGAACATTTTCTTCTTTTTCTATTGGGGTCTCAAGATGTTCCAGGAGATCCAAGCCAAGATAAGAAAAGCGCTCCCACGTCTCTATACCTGCCTCTGCCTCTGTGGCGATCCTCGACGTTATGAAAGAGAAATCGAGCAGCACCGTATAACTCTCGAAAATGAAAACCTTAAAGAAGACTTCTTCAAAAGTAACATCCTTTCCTCTCTTTGATATAATATATATAAATAGGCTTGAACCAAGTGAAGTCGCTTTACAAGGAAGGCAAACTGGTCTTGACTCAGAAGAACATCAAGCGGATACAGCAGTACCTTGATTCAATGAAGGTGCTCAAAGTGGCAGGCATGAACACGACTGCCAAACCGGAGGATCAAGTGAAGGGACATCTTAAGGGTTCAAGGGGCGGCAAAGGAAAAGATAGTGAGATCGAAAATGAGTATTAGAAGTATGAGGGGGAACTCCGTAGATAAGCATAGGGAAAGATTGGTGTTCGAAATTCGCAGTAGCCGCCGAAAAAGAAGTAGATTGAGGAGATTTGTGTTGAAGAAAACGATCCCCGATTCACGACAATAAACATGGACAATAGTATTGTTGATCTCAATAATAGCACAATATTCCATGATGAAAGTGCGTCAAATGATATTCTTGCGATGACTTAGGCAAAGAATTTCTAGGAAAGAGTTTATGCGGTTCCTGAATCGAGCAGTTCTAAACCTTTATCCTAAATGTCTCTTACGCTTAAGCCAATGGATCTTGAAGGACAGAGCAATAGTGAATCTGATCTTATGACACCTTAAAGCAAGCAAAGTCGCTTATTTGTCAAGCAATAGATGCCAAAAGAGAACTTAGTCGAGAAGAACAGCAACGGTTTAACTGATTTTGATGAAGACAATATATTCTCAGAGAGAAATTAAGATGGAGGTGCCGGCACTAAGCCATCAGCAGACTAAGGCATCAGAGAGATTGGTGAAGATTAGCAAAATGAAAATGAAATTGACGATCTTATATTCCAAGAGAGCGAGTTCAGCGGATTATCAAATAGCAATGCCAATCATGGAAACTCGTAAAATCAACAAGCGAGAGAGAACTTCAACCATTTCTCTCTGCTTAATTGATTATTATTATTAAATATTTACATAATCTACTTTTTGATTTTTTTTGATTTTTTGGGGTTTTGGGGTTTTGGGG
>VFQS010003614.1_pt1 | contig 11712 bp, 7 predicted proteins | sample 3512361 | NCBI WGS metagenome assembly VFQS01 (sample SAMN10412375, study PRJNA504923) | tailings metagenome | isolation source: Relicate 1 Philex TSF3 active mining | place: Philippines | reverse complement strand
AGAATTTCGTGAGCGATACGAGCAAGTGCTCGAGAAATATCAGATGATTCAAGAACTATTCGTTCCAGATGACGAGAATTTGCACTCATTGTGCTTCTCGACCTCCTTCTCCGCCTCTCGGGACGGTCTTAAAGGATGTCTTACTAAATCGTTAGATTAGCAGATTAAATTAACTTTCATCTGCACCAGTTCCAACTTTATGCACGCGCATGCCGTTTGTAGTTCCAGGAACTCCAGGTGGAACTCCTGCCACAACTACAACTAATTCACCATATTTAGCAAAATCATTTTCAGTTAAGTACCGATCAACTTGAGCAACCATTTCATCAGTGTGTTTGACGGTATCTGCGTGGAAAACTTGACATCCCCAAATTAAAGACAGTTGTCTTTGGACAGATTGATCAGTGGTGAAAGCAAGAATTGGAGTGGTTGATCTATGTCTTGCCATTAATCGAACACTTCTTCCCGTTTCCGTAAATCCGATTAAATATTTTGCCATGATTGCTTTACCAACTGCCACTGCTGCAGTTGTTAAAGCTCGGCCTGTGCTTCCTTGGGTTTCTATTTCTAATTTTGGTAACTGTTCTAAGGCTTCTTCTTCTACGTGTTCAATTATTTTGGCCATAGTTTCTACTACAAGTAATGGATTTTCACCCACACTGGTTTCGCCACTTAACATCAATGCATCAGCACCATCTAATACCGCATTTGCCACATCACTTGCTTCTGCTCTTGTTGGTCTTGAAGCGGAAATCATTGATTCCAACATTTGTGTCGCCACAATTACTGGCTTACCTACTTGTCTTGCTAATTGAATCGCATTTTTTTGAACAAGTGGAACCTCTTCTAAAGGTAATTCCACGCCAAGATCGCCTCGCGCAATCATGATTGCATCAAAACTTTGCAAAATTTGCTCCAAGTTATCAACAGCCTGTGGTTTCTCAATTTTTGCCACTACAGGAATTTTTCTTCCGGCTTTTTCCATTATTTTATGAACATCTTCAATATCTTTTGCATTTCTTACAAATGACAAAGCAATCAAATCACAACCATTTTCTAAAGCCCACACTAAATCTTTTTCATCTTTTTCAGAAAGGGCTGGGATGTTTACCGCTACACCAGGTAAGTTAATTCCTTTATTGTTAGAAATCGTTCCACCTTCAATTACTTTGGTGATTACATCCTTACCCTTTACTTCAATGGCCTCTAAACGAATCTTTCCGTCATCTATTAAAAGTGCATCACCTTTTTTAACATCACCACATAAACCCTTGTAAGTAGTAGAAACTTTTTCTTTGTCACCTGGATATTCATCGACTGTTATTGTGAAAGTTTGACCATTGATGAGTGAAACAGGTCCATTACTGAATGTTCCAACTCTAATTTTTGGCCCCTGAAGATCTGCCAGAACTGCCACTTCTTGACCCAGTTCTTTCGAAGCGCTTCTAACTAAATCTAATCTTCTCTTATGATCTTGGTGATCTCCATGTGACATGTTTAATCTTGCAACATTGAGCCCTGAATTTATTAATTTTTTTACAACATCAATATTGTCGGTTGAAGGTCCAAGTGTGGCAACAATCTTAGCTCTTCTCATATATTTATATTCTATTCAATCGATCAATTTAAACAGTGAGCGGTCTTGAAGTTGCTTCTATTGGTGAAGGCAAGTTAGTTTCTCCGATTAAAAATTTATCAACGTGCGCAGCGACAGATCTTCCTTCTGCGATAGCCCAAACTATTAATGATTGTCCACGCCCTGCGTCTCCACAAACATAAACAGCATCAACATTTGTTTTAAAGTTTTCATCTCTTGCAATATTTCCTCGTTGGTCAAGTTCTAGATTTAATTGATCTATGAATGCAGCTTTTTCAGGTCCAACAAATCCTAACGCCAAAAGTACTAAATCTGCTGGAATTATTTTTTCTGATCCTTTAATTGGTTCAAATTTTCCATTTTTTTGTTCAACTTGAATCAATTCCATTCCCGTTACTTTTCCATTACTACCAATGAATTTGTTTGTGTTAACACTGTAAATTCTTTCTCCACCTTCTTCATGTGCGCTTGTTACTCGATAGATCATTGGGTAAGTTGGCCAAGGTTGTGCATCGCGAATATCTTTTGGCATTGGCAAAATTTCTAACTGGGTAACAGATTTAGCGCCTTGTCTGTGTGCAGTTCCCAAACAATCAGCACCAGTGTCACCTCCGCCAATAATCACAACATCTTTACCTTTTGCATCAATTGGTGAAATTGCTAATTCACCTAATGCGACTTTGTTTGCGGGAGGTAAATATTCCATTGCTTGATAAATTCCACTTAAGTCCCTTCCTTCAATAGGAAGATCTCGCCAAGCTGTTGCACCAACTGCAATAACAATTGCATCATATTTTTTTCTTAATTCTTTAGCATCAATATCAATTCCAACTTCAACACCGGTTCTAAACTTTATTCCTTCATTTGCTAATTGCTCTAATCTTCTATCAATGTGGATTTTTTCCATTTTGAATTCTGGAATGCCATATCGCAGTAGTCCTCCAAGTTTGTCTGCCCTTTCATAAATTGCAACCGTGTGTCCTGCTCTTGCTAACTGTTGCGCAGCTGCAAGTCCAGCTGGACCTGAACCAATTACCGCTACAGTTTTTCCACTTAATCTTGCAGGTGATTGAGCGGTGACTAAACCTTGTGCAAATGCTCTGTCCGCAATTTCAACTTCAATTTGTTTAATTGTTACTGCATCTTGATTAATTGCTACCACGCATGCAGATTCACACGGAGCAGGACACAAACGTCCTGTGAATTCAGGAAAATTGTTTGTTGCATGTAAACGTTCAGAAGCTTCTTTCCAGTTATCTCTGAAAACTAAGTCATTCCATTCAGGAATTAAATTTCCAAGAGGACATCCGTTATGGCAAAACGGAATTCCACAATCCATGCATCTTCCGGCTTGAGCTCTTAATTTGTTTGAATCGAAAGGTTCATACACTTCACGCCAATCCATGAGTCTTAAATCAACGGGTCTACGTTTAGGTGTTTCTCGTTTGGTATTTATAAATCCCCTTGGATCACCCACGGCTTGCCTCCATGATTGCTTTCAGTGGATCGATTCCTTCTTGTTCGGCTTTTTCTTTAGCTAACAAAACTCGTTTGTATTCTTTCGGCATTATTTTATTAAATTTATTTATATTTTGATTTTGAATAATGCTTTTTGCCAAATTTGAATCTGTTTCTTCTACATATTCATTTAATATTTGTGTCAGAAAATCAACATCTTCTTGATTCAATTCCTCTATTTCCACCATTTCAGGGTTAATATTTTCTGAATTTGCTTCATAAAGATAAGCAATTCCACCACTCATTCCTGCTGCAAAATTTCTTCCAGTCAAACCAAGCACAACAACTCGTCCACCAGTCATGTACTCGCAACCGTGATCTCCTACACCTTCAACTACGGCAGTCGCTCCTGAGTTTCTTACGCAAAACCGTTCCCCCACTAATCCATTTACAAATAAGTTTCCTGAAGTTGCTCCATATGCTGCAACGTTTCCGGCGATTACATTTTTGCTTGCTTCAAATTTGGTTTTTCGATCTGGTCGAACTATAACTTTGCCTCCAGATAATCCTTTTGCTAAATAGTCATTTGAATCTCCTTCTAATCGAAGTGTGATTCCTTTTGGTACAAATGCGCCAAAAGATTGACCTGCAGATCCAACAAACGTTAAATCTATTGTTCCTTCAGGTAAACCTTTACCACCGTATTTTCTGGTTACTTCACTACCTAGCATTGTGCCCACAGTTCTATTTACGTTTCTAATCTCAAATTGAGCACGTACTAACTCTTGTTTTTCCAGCGCAGGTTTACATATTTTTATCAATTCTTGATCTAGTGCTTTTTCTAAACCATGCTCTTGATCTTTCACATGGTGAAGATTTGTGTTGTTTGGGATTACTTGATGCAAAATTGGCTCCAGATTTAATCCAGATGCTTTCCAATGATCTATAGCTTTTTTCGTGTCTAATATTTCAGAATGACCAATTGCTTCTTCTAATGTTTTAAAACCAAGTTGAGCTAAGTATTCTCTTACTTCTTGCGCAATGAATTTGAAGAAGTTTTCAACAAATTCTGGTTTACCGCTGAATTTCTCTCTTAATACAGGATTTTGGGTTGCTACACCAACAGGACAAGTATCAAGATGACAAACTCTCATCATGATGCATCCCATAACAACTAATGGGGCTGTAGCAAAACCAAATTCTTCAGCACCAAGCAAAGCAGCTATTACAACATCTCTACCGGTTTTTAATTGACCATCAGTTTGAACAACAATTCGATCTCTCAGTCCGTTAATTAAAAGTGTTTGTTGAGTTTCCGCTAAACCAATTTCCCAAGGAGCACCTGCATGTTTCAAAGAAGTAAGTGGACTTGCACCCGTGCCACCGTCATGACCAGAAATTAAAACTACGTCTGCATGAGCCTTGGCGACACCTGCAGCAACTGTGCCAACTCCAACTTCAGCAACTAATTTGACATGAATTCTCGCTTTATTGTTTGCATTTTTTAAATCATGAATTAACTGTTTTAAATCTTCAATTGAATAAATATCGTGATGCGGTGGAGGTGATATTAGTCCGACGCCTGGCGTTGAATGTCTTGTTTTTGCAACCCACGGATAGACCTTGTGTCCTGGAAGTTGTCCACCTTCACCAGGTTTTGCTCCTTGTGCCATTTTTATTTGAATGTCGTCAGCATTTACTAGATACTCACTGGTTACACCAAATCTTCCACTTGCAACTTGTTTAATTGCAGATCTCTTTGAATCTCCATTACTTTCAGTGACAAATCTTTCAGGATCTTCTCCACCTTCGCCTGTATTTGATTTCGCACCTAATCTGTTCATAGCAATTGCTAATGTTTCGTGGGCTTCTTGTGAAATTGAACCGTAAGACATAGCTCCTGTGCTGAATCTTTTCAAAATTGCTTCAATAGGTTCTACTTCATCAATTGAAATGGGATTTCTATTTGTTTTGATGTCAAACAAACCTCTTAAAGTCATCAACCTTTTTGATTGTTCATTTACTAAATCGGTATATTTTTTAAATATTTCATATTGACCGGTTTTAGTTGAGTGTTGTAATCTAAAAACAGTTTCTGGGTCAAATAAGTGGGGCTCGCCTTCACGACGCCATTGATATTCCCCACCGATTGAAAGTTGTCGGTGTGCTGGAGAAATTCCTGTTGGCGGATATGCAATTTCGTGTCTTTTAATTACTTCTTGAGCAATTACGTCAAGTCCCACTCCGCCTAGCCGAGATACTGTTCCGGTGAAATATTTATCAACTAATTCTTGAGAAAGTCCAATCGCTTCAAATATTTGCGCTCCTCTGTATGAAGCAACTGTGGATACTCCCATTTTGCTCATTACTTTTAGAACGCCTTTACCTAAAGCCTTAACTAAATTTCTCACAGCTTTTTCAGGAGTTATTCCCACTAAACGATTTTGTCGAACCATATCTTCAACAGTTTCCATTGCCAGATAAGGATTAACTGCTGCAGCACCATAGCCAATCAATAACGCAACGTGGTGAACTTCTCGAACGTCTCCTGCTTCAACAATTAATCCAACTTGCATACGTTGTTTAGTTCTGACTAAGTGATGATGGACTGCTGATAAAAGTAATAGCGAAGGAATCGGTGCTTCGTCAGCATCAGAATCCCTATCACTTAAAACAAGTAATCTTTTTCCGTTTTTAATCGCCTCGTCAATTTCATCAAAAATCTCCTGAATTCTTTTAGCTAAACCTTTTTCAGCTTCGGCTACTTTAAATAATCCAGAGAATTTTTGTGCAGCAAAGCCTGGTTTATCCCCATCGCGATTGATGTGAATCAACTTAGCTAGTTCGTCATTGTCAATTACTGGAAATGGCAAAACCACTTGTCTAGTGTGAGCAGGTGTTGCTGAAAGTAAATTACTTTCTTCACCAATTGAGGAAGATAATGAAGTTACTATTTCTTCTCTGATTGCATCTAGCGGAGGATTTGTAACTTGCGCAAAAAGTTGAGTGAAATAATCAAAAATTAATCGGGGTCTTTTACTTAAAACAGCAATTGGTGTGTCTGTTCCCATAGAACCAATTGGTTCAGCCGCCGTACTTGCCATTGGAGTCAATAAGATTTTTAGTTCTTCTTCTGTATAGCCAAAAGTTTGCTGCCTTCTTAATACAGATGAATGAGTATGAACTATGTGTTCTCGATCAGGCAATTCTTCTAAATGAACAAGTCCTGCGTGAAGCCAATCTTGATAAGGTTGCTCATTTGCTAAATCATTTTTTATTTCATCATCTTCAATAATTCTTCCAGCGACAGTGTCTACTAAAAACATTTTGCCTGGCTGTAATCTTCCTTTTCTTATTATTCTTGAAGATTCAATCGGTAACACGCCAGTTTCACTTGCCAATATGACTAGTCCATCTTCAGTTACCCAAAATCTTCCTGGCCTTAAACCATTTCTATCTAGGACTGCACCAATTAAAGTTCCGTCTGTAAACGTCACACATGCAGGTCCATCCCAAGGTTCCATGAAAGAGGCGTGAAATTCATAAAAAGCTCTTCGTTTTGAATCCATATTTGGATTGTTTTCCCATGCTTCTGGAATCATCATTAAAACTGCATGGGGCAAAGATCTTCCACCCAAGTGGATTAGTTCTAACACTTCATCAAAAGAAGCGGAATCACTTGCTCCATTTGCACAAATTGGAAAAACTCTTGATAAATCACCTGGAATTAAATCGGTTTTTAATAAATTTTCGCGTGCTTGCATCCAATTACGATTACCTTTAACAGTATTAATTTCACCGTTATGAGCAATAAAGCGATAAGGATGAGCTAATGGCCACGACGGAAAAGTATTGGTACTAAATCTTGAATGCACCAACGCAATAGTTGATTCAACTTTTTCATCTGATAAATCTTTATAAAAATCTTGAAGTTGCCCTGTTGTTAACATCCCTTTGTAAACCAATGTTCGCGAAGAAAGAGAAGCGAAATAAACTTGACTTTCTTTTTCAACAATTTTTCTAAACGGATAGATTAAGCGGTCTAAATCAATACCTGAAGCATTTGAATTTAGCACTTTGATAAAGAGCATTTCGAATATTGGCATAACACTTTTTGCAGTCTTACCTAAGGAAGATTCATCTGTTGGAACTTCTCGCCAACCCAAAATTTCAAGATTTTCTTTTTTTGCTACTTCTTTTATTTTGTCTTTTGCTTGATCATATTGTTTTTTTTCTCTAGGAAGAAAGGCAATTCCAACTGCATATTGACCTTTGGAGGGTAAATCAAAATTCACTTGCGAACGTAAAAACTTATCTGGAATTTGAATTAATATTCCGGCACCATCTCCAGAATCTGGTTCACTTCCACTTGCACCACGATGTTCTAAATTTCTTAAGGCTTCAAGTCCTTTTTCAACAATCTCATGATTGGCTGATTTATTTAAAGTTGCTACAAGTGCTACGCCACAAGCATCATGTTCAAATGCGGGATCATAAAGACCTTGATTAACTGGTTCAGCCACTTTTAAATTTGTCCCTTAGAGAAATTGTGTGGGACGACTTTGGCCCTGATAAATAAATACTATCCTAATCGAAATTCTATAAAACTGAACCTATGGAATTGCCTAATATCCAAGTGATGGCGGCTGCGCCACTTCCAATTAATAGTTGTCTAGTACCTGAATACCACCATGTTCGAGTAGTTACCAATGAAACAACTGCTCCTGCTAAAAATAGTCCGATTAAAGAAACAACAAGTGAATACACCAAGTTATTAAAACCAAACAGGAATGGCAACAAAGGCACCATCGCGCCTAGCCCAAAAGAAATAAATGATGAAACGGCCGCCAATTTAGCAGACGGTAACTCTTTAGTTGAGACACCAAATTCCTCTAGAGAGTGTGCATCAATAAATTCATTTTCATTCTTACTTAACTCTTGCGAAAATTTCAGGGCAGTTTCATGACTTACCCCTCTTGCAACATAAACTTGTGCAAGTTCTTCGATCTCACGATTTAAATCTTCTTTGATTTCCTTCTTTTCAAGTTCGATTTCTGCTATACCAAGCTCTGCTTGACTGGCAACTGATGTGTATTCACCAGCGGCCATTGAAAATGCTCCAGCTAAAAGCCCTGCAAAACCAGCTAACACGATTGCTTTTGTGCTTTCTACTCCAGCAGCTTGTGTTCCACCAGCAACGCCAATCATTAATGCAAAGTTTGAAACTAATCCATCCATTGCTCCAAATACTGCAGGACGAAGCCAACCACCGCTTACATTTCTATGTAGATTCTCTAAGTTCAAACTTTTTTGACCGGCTGGCATATCTAACTCCTAGATAAATTAATTTCTCGTCCAGGTTTAACCCTGTTTGAAACTAAGAAATATACAACTCCGCCAACTATAACAATTAAACTCGGCCAAATATTAAATCGAAGACCTAAAAGTATTCGAGATTCATCGATTCTGAAAGATTCAACAAATAATCTACCCACGCTATAAAGTGAAACGTACAAAGCAAATACTCTCCCGTGTCCTAATTTGAGTTTTTTATCTAAATAAATTAAAACAAAACCAAATAACACACTCCATAAAAGTTCATATAAAAAAGTTGGATGAAAAGTGGTAAACATTTCATATCCTGAAGGTCTATTTTTTTCTGCAATTTCTATTCCCCAAGAAACATTAGTAGGGCGTCCAAATAGTTCTTGATTAAAATAATTTCCTAATCGACCAATAGCTTGAGCAAAAATTATGCCTGGAGCAATAGCATCTGCAAATGGTGGCAGCTTAATTTTATAAATGCGGCAAGCAATCCAAGCACCGATTCCTCCGAAAAATATCGCACCCCAAATTCCTAAACCACCATTCCAAATTTTTAACGCATCAATTGCATTACGACCTGGTCCAAAATATTTTTCAAAATCAGTTGCTACATGATAAATTCGTCCACCGATAATTCCAAAGGGAACGGCAAATAACGCAACATCGCTTACTTGACCTGCTTTCCCTCCCCTTGCAATCCATCTTTTATTTCCTAACCAAATTGCTAAAAATATTCCAATAATAATAAAAAATGAATAAGCACGTATCGGTAAAGGACCAAGATAAATTACACCAGTGCTTGGACTTGGAATGCTTAAAGAAATCAAATTCTATTTCTTTGCAGCAGCAACAGCTTCAGCAAAACCAGCTGGATCATAAATTGCTTTAGCATCCAAAGCTTTGTCGTTTAAGAAAATAGAAGGTGTACCTTGCACTCCTCTATCCTTTGCATGCAATTCAGAGTTTTGAGCCCATGCTTTGTACTTATTACTTGTATAACAAGTTTCAAATTCTGTATAGGCTTCATTTTCAATTCCGACTTTTTTGGCTAAATCAAGTAACTGCTGATCAGAATAGCCGTCACCTTCTCTTGCAGGTTGCATCGCAAATATTCCTGAGTGATACTCAATTGTTTTTCCAGCATCAACTGCGCAACCAAAAGCCATAGTGGCTCTTAAGGAAGACAATTTAGATTCAGGAAAGTTTCTATCTAAGAAAATCATCGGGTGAAGAGTTAAATTTATTTCACCTTTTTCTGCAGCTGCAAAAACATTTGCGGCATTTGTAACTTCAAACTGGCCACATGCTGGACATTGAAAATCTTCATAAAGTTCAGCTCTAGGTGCATTTGGATCTTGTGTACCTACCGGAACTCCATAACCTTCAGTTGCACTAACACCTTTAGGAAGTGCGGCGCCTGTGTCATATTCAGTTATTGCTTCTGGCACAACTATGTCATTTTCAGATTGATTTTTTGCAAAAAAACCAACACCAATAATCGCGACAACAACGATTGCTACAAAAAGTCCCCCAATAATCTGAATTGTTTTCGCTTTTCGAGCATCTGTACCAGCATTAGCTCTTACTTGAGCTGCTTTATTTTTAATGTCGTCAGGATTGGCCATTTAAATTCTCCATGTTTTTTCTTTTAATCTAGTAAATGCATGATCTCTACGCATCTTTTGGCTAGTTTCTTCGCATGGATCTAGCCAAATCTTTTGCTAGTTGACCAACAGCCCCCACAGATTTAGACAAGTCATTTGTTTCAAGAATTAACTTGATAAAGGCACTTCCAACGATGACTCCGTCTGCGTAGCGAGAAACTTCTTTGGCCTGTTCCGGCGTAGAGACGCCTAATCCCACTGCGATTGGCAGATCTGTTACTTCTCTAAGTCTTTTTACTAAAGTTTCAGCACTCTGAGATATTTCATTTCTAGTACCAGTAACACCCATCAAACTCGCAGCATAAACAAAACCTGAAACTTTTGAAGTGACAAGTTTAAGTCTTTCTTCACTTGTTGAAGGTGCGACAACAAATATTCTGTCAATATTCTCTTCATTTGTTTTATCAATCCATTCTTGTGATTCATCTGGCGGAAGGTCAGGAGTAATAACACCAGAACCACCAGCATTTTTAAAATCTTTGACATATTTTTGAATACCCCATTTTTCAATAGGTGACCAATAAGTCATTGTTAAAACTGGATGGTTATTTTCCGAAACTTTTTTTACAACATGCATAACTTCATTAATTCCAGTTTTATGTTTTAATGCGATATCTACTGCTTCTTGAATCACTGGACCATCCATCAATGGATCGCTATATGGAACTCCAACTTCAATGACATCAACGCCGTTTTTGAACATTTCATTAATAATTAGTATGGAACCTTCAAGAGTCGGGAAACCTGCAGGCAAATATGCAATTAAGGCAGCCCTATTTTCACTTTTTGCTTTAGCAAAAGTATCTTTTAAATTGTTCATTAATTAAGTTTGAACCACTTCGCGGCGGTTTCAACATCTTTATCTCCACGGCCACTGCAATTGACGATAATGACCGCGTCTTTTCCAAGTTCTTTACCCAATTTCATAGTGCCAGCTATGGCATGCGCAGTTTCAATTGCAGGAATAATTCCTTCGGTCTTAGATAAAATTTCGAAAGCTTCCATCGCTTCTGAGTCAGTAATCGGATGATATTTAGCTCTATTTGTTTCTTTCAACCACGCATGTTCAGGACCAACACCTGGATAATCTAAACCTGCAGAGATTGAATGACTGGCTAAAGTTTGACCATTTTCATCTTGCAAAACATACGATCTAGTTCCGTGCAGAATTCCAATAGTTCCGCCAGAAAGAGTTGCTGCATGTCTACCAGTTTCTATTCCATCCCCAGCAGCTTCATAACCATGAATTTGAACTTGAGTATCCAAAATAAATGGATGAAACAATCCAATTGCATTTGAACCTCCACCCACACACGCAGTGACTGCTGTTGGAAGTTTTCCAATTCTTTCTAAGATTTGTTTTTTTGCTTCTATTCCAATAATGCTATGAAAATTTCTACCAATTGTTGGGAATGGATGTGGCCCTGCAACTGTTCCTAGTAAGTAATGAGTTGAATCGACATTTGTTACCCAATCCCTCATTGCTTCATTAATAGCATCTTTTAAAGTTTTTGTTCCAGTTTTTACAGGATTAACTTTGGCACCTAACAATTTCATCCGAGCAACATTTAAAGCTTGTCTAATGGTGTCTTCTTCTCCCATATAGATTTCACATTCCAAACCAAGTAAAGCCGCAGCTGTTGCAGTAGCAACACCATGTTGTCCTGC
>VFQS010003613.1_pt1 | contig 11713 bp, 3 predicted proteins | sample 3512361 | NCBI WGS metagenome assembly VFQS01 (sample SAMN10412375, study PRJNA504923) | tailings metagenome | isolation source: Relicate 1 Philex TSF3 active mining | place: Philippines | reverse complement strand
GGTGTAATTGGCGTGTTGCAGCTCGTATAAACTTCGATTACAGGATCATAAAGTGCGGATGCATAAACAGATATATTTTCTTTTGTAGTGGTTGCTGTAAATTTATACCATACATCATCATTAGCTGCTCCTGCGCTTCCACTGCATGGGCTAAATGATTGTGTTGCATAGGTTCCGTCTCCGATGACTTCTTCACAATTTGTTGATGGAATAAGTGTTGTAGCATTAATACAATCATTGTTAATTATTGGATTAACGACACAAGTACTGATTATCATGGTGTCTTCATTCACTCCATCTTTATCATACACTCTGTAGTAATATGTATTTCCTGGAGTTAGTCCTGTAATGATTTTAGTTCCAAATTTACCAATCGGAAAGGCATTATCCTCACAGAGTAAATTAGGTGCAGGACTTGCAGGACAATTATTGAAAACTTCGATTACAGGATCATAGGTTTTATCTTTTGGAGTTACAGAGATGAATAAGCTATCATTATTTGCAGTGAATTTAAACCAAACATCATCATTTGCCATTGAACCACAAGCACCTTTTGCGAACGACTCTGTTGAATACATAGCATCAGAAATGATTTCATTACAAGTTAAACCTGGGGATACGTTTAACGCATTGTTACAATTATCATTTTCAACAGAGGAAACAACACAAGTTTTTATCGTCATCGTATCTTGTTTCGTTGAAGCTTTGTCATAAATCCTGTAGTAATACGTATTTCCTTTTATAAGATTTGAAACCAATGCAGTTCCAAAATTCCCTTTGCTATACAAATTATCTTCACAAAAAGCAGGAGTTATTGGTGTGCCACATCCACTAAAAACCTGAACTACTGGGTCATATTGACTATCATCTGGTGTAACGGAAATGAATGCATTATTTGAAGTTGCAGTAAATTTATACCAAATATCATCATCATTACTTGCAGCAGAGCCACTACATGCATTTTCTATTGACTGAGTAGCATATTTACCATCTCCTGTAGTTTCTTCGCAAGTATTATTTACATAAAGTAATTTTGCATTGTTACAGTCATCATTTGATGGAGCAGTCGTAACACATGTTGTAAATGTCATCGTTTGAGGATTAACACTTTCTTTATCATAAACTCGATAATAGTAGGTGTTCCCTACAGTTAAACCATTAATTTTAGCTGTATAACTTCCTCCAATAGGAAATAATGCATCTTCATATAAACTGCTTGTACCTGTTGTCGGAGTCATACATCCACTAAATAATTGCACAATAGGATCGTATTTTAAAGAGGCGTTAACAGTAATATTGTGAGATGAACTTGTTGCTGTAAACTTGTACCATACATCGTCATTAGCATCTCCTTTTCCTCCGGTAGATGGTGTACTTTGAGTTGTATAGGTACCATCACCAGTTGTTTCAATACAAGTTAAACCAGGTGTAATTTTAGTTGCTTTTTCACAATCATCATTTGAGGCAGGTCTTACAACACAGGTTGTAAATGACATCATATCTTTAGGAACATTTGATTTTTCATAAACCCTATAGTAGTAGGTATTTCCCTTTATCAATCCTTTAATGATTGCTGTTCCAAAAACACCCTGAGCGTAACTATTATCATCATAAAAAGTTGATATGCCACTAGCTGGGGTACCACAACCAGAGAATAATTGAACAACAGGATCGTAATCCATAGATGGTTGTACACTTATAAATGCAACACTTGTATCTGGAGTGAATTTAAACCAAACATCATCAGAAGCATCACCCATATTTGAACCTGCTACAAGTGATTGAGTTGCATAAGTTCCGTCGGTAAATTCAGATGTACATGTATTTCCAAATTTAATTTCGGTAGCGTTTGCGCAATCATCATTAGTCGGAGGGGTTGTAACACAGATATTGAAATATGGAGTAGTAGATCCTGTTGTTCCATTATCATATACCCTAGCATAATACCATTCTCCAACTGTTAAATTTGTTAGTTTGATAGATTCAATTCCACCAGCAGTTGAATTATTTATACAGTTTAAAGAGATTAGATTATTACAATCCCCTTTAAAAATTTGTAATACTGCATTAAAACTGGCATCACCATCTACTTCTATGAAATGAGTTGCATTGGTTGCCTTAAATTTATACCAAACATCATCTTCTGCAATTCCAGTACATCCCTGCATTGATTGAGTTGCTCCTGAAGTTCTTCCTCTAACACCACCGCAGGGTTCTCCTGGTGAAGATGGTGAAATCTCAATTGCTCCAATACAATCATTATTCAACATGTAATTTTCTACACAGGTCTCAAATTCTTTTGTTGTGGGTAATGTTGACCCATTGTGGTAAACCCTATAAAAATAGGTTTGTCCAACATTTAAACCACTCAATGTGGCTGTTGTTCCTGGTGTTGTTCCTGCGAAGTTTGCAATAGATGTGAGAGCACCACATGTTCCTGTGTAAACTTGAAAAGAGGCTTTGAAATCTCCAGAACTAATTACAGTCAAATAATGAATTGATGTCACAGCGGTAAATGAATACCAAACGTCAAAAAACGAATTTGAAGGAGTGAGATTTGATTTGCTAGATCCCGTGAGATCACCAACAGTACCTGAGCAACTTTGATAGGGAGTAACAATTACAGGATTGCTACAGTCATCATTTGAAGGTTGAGCAAATAAATTATTGAAATAAAAAAATATAAAAGTGAGGTATATTAGTCTTTTTAGAAAATTCATGTCTAAATTTTAGATAAAGACACGAATTTACTAAAAAAGTTGCCTATTTTAAAAGAGTTACGTGTCCTGTTTTAACATGTTTATTCTCTTCTAATTTTTCTTTAAATTCTAATTTCCAAATATATGTGTCGTTTTTAACTAATTCACTTCCAAAGGTACCGTCCCATCCAATTTTTGTATCATGTGATTCAAAGATGAGCTCACCCCAACGATTATAAATATAAAACGAATAATTTTGAGGGTCATAACCATAAGTGAAAATAGGTTGAATCAATTACCCATGTATCGTTGTAATCATCTCCATTTGGAGTAAACGTATTTGGTATAAAATAAATTACAGGTTCTGGAATAAAAACTGAGCTAGAAAATGTTACAGCACATTTTCCAATCATATTAGATACAGTTAGATCAATAATATATTCTCCAGGAATTTCGGGAAATTTATGTTTTGGATTTTTATAGGTAGAGGTAGAACCATCGCCGAAATTCCATAGATAGTAAGCTGCATTTGTCTTTGTTTGAAATTGTACCTCAGGATTATAAAAATCTATTTTTGTTTCACTTTGAGAAAATTCGGCATTTGAAGGTAAATCGACAATTTTTATATGTTGTTTTCGAGTGCTCGAATTAGAACAAATACCAAGCTTTGCAGTAAGTGTTAAATCATAAGTACCTGATTTTGGGTATAAATAATTTGTTTTTTGACCTGAGAAATTTTGACCATTATTAAAATCCCATAAATAAATTGCATTTGGATTAGGATTTAATACTTGTGCTATCAACGTGTCGGTTATACATAGTATCCTTTCTTTAACCATAAATGAGGTGTCTGGTGTAGGGTATACGAATACAACTTTAGATAAAGTTGAAGGACAAACTCTTTTAGGAATAATTGTTTTTGTGCTGTATGTTACTACAACTTTATAATATTGGTCTGGTAGTGATTTACTTGGATCGAAAACCCCTGTAAAAGGATTTTGAATACTTACATTGTCATCTGAAGTCCATGTTCCTCCTGGTATATTCACTGAAGGTAAATTGAAAACAGAACTATTTTTACAAGTTGGATTTATATCAATGAATTGAATATTATCTATAGGATTTACATTTACTAAAAGATTAAAAGAATTTGAACAATTATTTTGATCAGTTATTGTCAGTGTATAATTCCCTTTTGCGTTTATTGAAACGTTGCTAATGGTTGGTTTCTGTAAAGTAGAAGAGAAGCCATTTGGGCCAATCCAATCATACGATTTTACAGAAGTAATTCCTGCATCTAATTTTAATGAATCTTGTTCACATGGAATATTTGCTGTTGGGCTCGTTTGAGGAAGATTCACTAATTTAATTGTCCCAGATATGTCTGCTATTGGACATCCTCCTATCAAGTTTATTCCATAGCTGTAAGTTTGAGCAATACCAGTAGGTGAACCAGTAATTGAAATTAAATTGTTTGTCCAATTTGCTACTACTCCATTGGGTAATCCTGAAATGTTTGCGCCAGTAGCACCTGTGGTTTTATAGTTTATATTAGTTAGATTAGAACCAAGACAGATTGTTTGATTATCACTTCCTGCAGTTGAAGTAAGAGTAATTGTATTATCTGCTAGTAAATCTATAGTTCCTGATTTTGAAATATTTCCACATCCTCCGGTTAATAGGATAGTATATTTAAAAGGATTGCCAGTTATTGCTGTTAAATTGCCGTTTATGTTTATTTGATCATTTAACCATTGTCCAGATATTCCTGAGGGAAGGCCTGTAATGGTTGCTCCAGTAGCACCTGTAGTTTCATAGGAAATTTGAGTAATAGTGTTGTTTTTACAAACTTTTTGATTATCGGTTCCTATAGAAGAAGTCAAATTTATTGTGTTTAATGAATTTATTATTATGATTCCCGTAGTTGATATATTTCCACAACCACCAGTTAGATTTATCAAATAATTGTAATTTGCAGAACTGTTTTGACTTGGTGTTCCAGTAATAGTTATAATGTTATTACTCCATGAACCATTTATTCCAGCTGGTAGTCCACTAAAAGTTGCTCCAGTAGCACCAGTTGTAGTATATGTAATATTTGTTAGAGGTGAATTAACGCAAATTGTTTGTTTGTCAGTACCTGAACTTGAAGTTAAAGTAATTGTATTTATTGGTGAAATAGTTATTTTACCTGATTTAGTTACTGTTCCACAACCTCCAGTTAGAGCAATATTATAATTAAAAGGACTTCCTGTTGTTGAGTTTGGTGTACCTAAAATTGTAATTGTGTTATTTACCCAATTACCACTAACACCATCGGGAAGCCCAGTAATTGTTGCTCCAGTAGCGCCTGTTGTTGAATAGGTGATCGTATTTATTGAATTACCTTCACAAATACTTTGGTTGTCACTTCCTGAGCTAGAAGTTAGCGTGATCGTATTAATTGTAATTACAGATATCACACCAGTTTTAGTGACTGTTCCGCAACCACCAGTTAGTGTGATTGTGTAATTATAGGGAGAGTTTGTGTTTGCTGTCGGTGAACCACTTATTGTAATTGAGTTATTATTCCAAACACCATTAACACCATTAGGAAGACCGCTAAAAGTAGCTCCCGTTGCGCCAGTTGTTGAATAGGTAATATTCGTTAATGGTGTATTTATACAAATCGATTGATTATCAGAATTAATGGAAGAAGTTAGTGTGATTGTATTTATTGGATTTATATTTATATTTCCACTTTTAGAGACTGTTCCACAACCACCTGTTAATTCAATATTATAATTAAACGGACTCCCGATTTCTGAAGTAGCAGTTCCTGATATTGTAATTATACCACTTGCGAAATTTCCACTTATACCTGCTGGTAAGCCTGTAAAATTAGCTCCTGTAGCACCTGTTGTATTATATGTAATATTAGTTAATTTACTGTTGACACAAATAGTCTGATTATCACTTCCAACCGCAGAACTAAGCGTAATTGTGTTATTCGGATTTACCTTTATTGTCCCTGTTTTTGTAATTGTTCCACAACCTCCAGTTAATGTAATTGTATAGGTATATGGAGTGTTGTTTGAAGTTGTAGGGGTTCCACTTATTGTTATAATGTTATTATTCCAATTACCTGTAACACCTGTAGGAAGTCCAGAAAAAGTTGCTCCTGTAGCTCCAGTTGTAGCGTAATAAATATCACTAATTGGAGAATTATTACATACTGTTTGTGCATCAGTTCCTGTAGTAGAAGTTAATGTGATTGTATTGAGCGGATTTATCGTAATTGTAAAGTTGGTAACAGGACCAGTACATCCTGATTGAGTTGCAGTGACTGAAATTGTAGCTATTTGTTGGGTTGTTACTGTCGATGAGGTAAAAGTAGGTATGTTACCTTTTCCTGATGCAGCTAATCCGATTGATGTATTGTTGTTTGTCCAGTCAAAAGTCACTGTTCCTTGAGGACTGGTAAAGTTAATAGCAGTAACAGCCGTATTGCTACATTCTGTTATTGAATTTACAGCATCAACCTTTGGAGTACCACAGTTTACAGCAGTACATGTAAATGTCTCGGGATCAACACAAGTTCCTCCAACAGGTGTAATTGTTATGGTTACTTTGTCACCGGGATTCAATGAAGATTTCGTAAAGTCAGTTGATCCGATTGGTAGAGTTCCTGTGGTAGCAGTTCCTGTATTATTAACTAAATAGCTGTAATTATAAGTTGCATTTGGTATGTTTGTCCAAGTAAACTGAACGGAACTACTTGTTGTTGTGCCACAGGTAATTCCTAATGTTTGTTTTGGATTAACATTAATAGTTCCTGTTTTTGTTACAGTTCCACAACCGCCAGTAAGTGTTATAGTGTAAGTAAAAGGAGAACCAGTATTTGTTGAAGGAGTTCCACTAATTGTAACTACGTTAGCGCTCCAAGAACCTGTAACTCCAGTTGGTAGACCTGTAATATTTGCTCTGGTTGCTCCAGTAGTACTATAAGTTATATTTGTAAGTTGTTTATTTACACAAAGGGTTTGATTATCAGTTCCAGAAGCAGAGGTAAGTGTAATTGTATTTAAATTGTTTATTGTTATTTTACCAGTTTTAGTTACTGTCCCACATCCACCAGTTAATGTAATAGTATAGTTATATGGACTATTTGTATTAACAGAAGGCGTACCAGAAATAATAATCTTGTCAGCACTCCATGTTCCTGTAACTCCTGTAGGTAAACCAGTAAAGGTAGCTCCAGTAGCTCCAGTAGTTGAATAAGTAATATTTGTAATAGCTGTATTTAAACAAACTGTTTGATCATCAGTTCCTACAGCAGATGTTAAGGTTATTGCGTTTGAATTAGTAACGTTTACGTCAACTTTTGTTCTGGTACTCTCACAGCCTCCTGAAACTTGAGAAACGTAATAAGATGTGGCAGTGTTTAAATTTGGAGTTGTAAAAGATCCATTAGTACCTGATCCGGGAATGGTTGTAGTAGTTGTATTATCTGCATACCATTTAAAAGTAGCACCGCTATTTCCTGTCGCTGTTAGTGTTGCAGATTGTCCTACACAAACCGTTTTATCATTGCAGGTTGGTGGATTAGGAGTTGAAATTGAAACTGTGATTTGTTTTTTTGAAGTACACCCCCCTTTATCTGTAACTGTAAGTGTTAATGTTTCTGCAGTTGATGTTTTGGCAGTTGCTGTACCAGAATTAGTGTTCGTTCCTGTGTATGCTATACTAGAAAGGTTCGTAGTTGGAGACCAAGCTATTGTTTGTATCAAGTTTGGTGTATCTGATTGGAAATCGATTGACCATCCAGTGATACTTGATGTACCGATAGAAGCGTATTCAGAAATTGCACCAATTAATTTCCAGGTTCCATTAGGATTTGTACAACTTAAAAGATTTGAATTCCATTGACTTATGTCTGTTGCTTTATATGGTCCTACACCAATAGGTGTTGTCCCTGTAAGAGTTGCTGTAGCCGTTGGTGTAAACATAGTTCCATTTAATCCACCTGTACCAGAAAGTCCTGTCGGTTGATTAATCAATTTGATTCTTTGACCACAGGGAGTTTCTAAATACAAAATGGTGTATTTAAGTTTCGTCGTTGGAACATTTAAAGTTATTGAATTTATTTTCCAATTCGAACTATTTAGTCCAGACACAACAATTGGAGAAACTGCTGCTTTTGTAGCTGAATTTAAACCAGTTCCAATGGTCCCATCCCAAGTAGTTGGTGCAGTACCATAGGTAAACCCATCATCAGGAAAAGTAACGGTTCCAGTAGACGAAAACACCTTTGAACCGCTAATATTACCAGTTACATTTGCAGTTGCACTTAGTGTTAATTGATTTCCAGGACAAGTTTGTGCTGGGTCAGGGGAAATAGTTATAGCTGCTCCTAGAACAGATACTTTTTGAGAGAATATATTGGTACAACCACCACCAGATACAGTAAGTTTTGCAGTATAATCACCAGGGTTTGCATATGTATGATTCGTAGGTGTCCCAGTACCTATTGTACCATCTCCAAAATCCCAAGTCAAACCGGATAAACCAGCTGTAGTACATGTGAAAACAGTAGGATTTCCAACACATACAGAAGGTGCAGTGAAATCGGCATTAATACCGTTTACAGTTACTAAGGTGTTTTTAACACTTAAACATCCTCCAGCATCATAAGTAGTTAATATAATTGGGAATGTACCTGTTTTGTTAAAAGTTTGTGAAAATGGTCCAATTGATGTTTGTGATGTAGGGGAAGCTTCAGATGGTAAGTCCCATTTAAATGAATTGTAATCTGTCGATGAAGTCCCATTTACTGTTATACTCTCTCCAACACAAATGGTGCTTTTATCAACAGTAATTTTAGATTCCGGACCAACAAATGTACTTGTTCCTCCCCATTTTACTGAGAAACCACTTGAGGCTACATCATTGTTTACAAAAAGAACATACGACTTACCATCGACTATATTTATAGTATTATTATACCCATTTGATGGAGATGTGCAGCCTCCTGGTTCACTATCTTTAGTAATATTTTTTGATGCATCGATTTTACCTGCTGCATCTTCTCCACTTCTAATTCCTGTAAATCTAGGATTACCTGAAGATTGACTAGGGTCTCCATTAATGTCACAACTAGCAATATTACAGCTTAAAACAGTTTTTGTAGCACAATTCCTCATAGCTGGAATTTCCATTAGCATCCAATCTATATCATCATCTACTTTGGCACCATTTATATCAAATTCTAGTGTGCCTGAAGTTTTACACTTAAAGGTTAGCCAATTCGAATTACTTTCTGATGAAACAGAGAAACATCCAAGATTCACTTCAGGATTGTTATAAGTATTATCTGAACCAGCCCCATTAAAAGTTCCAACACTAACAGCGTCTTTGTTACAAATAATAGTTGCATTTTTGCAATCATTTGGGTCATTTGGATTTGGTACAGTAGTGTAATTATTGATGCATAAATCAAATTTACCTTTATTTGCTGATGATGAAGCTATTCTGATAAAGTAAGTGCTTCCAGGTTTTAATGTTCCATCATATAGAGTTACATAGTTTTTAGAAGTTGATTTAGTAGTGTTACATTTCATTTCAGTTATAGAAGCACCACACTCTGATGAAGATAGAACAATTTCTGGCATTTTCATTGTTGCTCCTGTTGAACTACCTGAACCGTTAACAGTAATCAATACTTCCGTACCTACTGCAATAAATTTGAACCAAACATCTGTCGTACTAGTTGATGACCAACAAGATGATACTGCATAACTGCTTGCAGTTGCAGTTGCATTTGAATATGCTCCATTTGTAGAACAGAAATTAGATAAGTTGGTTAATTGTAGAGCAGTTGCACAGTCATCTCCTTGAGAAAAAGTTAATTGACTTAATACTGAAAAGATTAGTAAAGATATTATTTTTTTCATTTGATTAAGAATGATTCGAATATATTGACTTGTTAGCTAGTTTTTAGTTGCCTAAATTCTATCTGATAATTTAAATTCGCTTGTTTTGTGGAAAGTGATATCTGGATAATCTTTTTCTGCCATTTGAAGAAGGAAAGTTGTTTCAGCAAGAAAAACGTAATTATCGTCTTTGTCTTTAGCAATGTTTCCTGATTTCGTTGAAAGGAATTTTTTTAACTCAGCTTCATTTTCTGTAGTTAACCAACAAGCTTTGAAGTAATTTTTAGGAGTGAATCGACAAGAAGCACCGTATTCATTTTGTAAGCGATAAGCAATAACTTCAAATTGTAGTTGTCCAACAGTACCAATAATTTTACGATTACCTGGTTGTTGAACAAATAATTGCGCTACTCCTTCATCAGTTAGCTGGCTAATTCCTTTTTCGAGTTGTTTTGATTTAAGTGGGTCTAAATTTTCTAATTCTTGGAATAATTCGGGAGAAAAACTAGGGATTCCCTTAAACATGAACTTTTCTCCTTCATTTAATGTATCACCAATTTTAAAGTTTCCCGTATCATATAAACCTACAACATCCCCTGGAAATGCTTCATCAATTACACTTTTGTCTTGAGCCATAAAAGAAGTTGGGTTTGGGAATTTGAATTTTTTACCTAGTCTAACATGGTTATAAAAGGTATTTCGCTCGAATTTTCCAGAAACGACTCTTAAAAAAGCTATACGGTCTCTATGTTTAGGATCTAAGTTAGCATGTATTTTGAAAACAAAACCTGAAAATTTATCTTCCGTTGGCTCAATTGTTCTTAAATCAGTATCTCTCGAACGAGGAGTAGGGGAGATTTCGATAAACGTATCTAATAATTCTTGTACACCAAAATTATTTACTGCAGAACCGAAAAACACAGGAGCATATTCTCCAGATAAGTAAGTTTCACGGTCAAAAGGGTTGTACACTCCTTCAATCATTTCTAATTCACTTCTTAATTCATTCGCTGGTGCCTCACCAACAATTTCATCTAATTCAGGTGAATTAATATCATCTAATGAAACAATTTCTTTTGCTATTTTAGTTTTGTTTGCTTGAAATAAATTTAGATTTTTTCTGTAAATGTTATAAACTCCTTTAAATCTATCGCCCATTCCAATTGGCCAAGCTAATGGACATACTTTGATATTTAATTTTGATTCAATTTCATCCAATAACGTGAAAGGATCTTGTCCCTCTCTATCCATTTTGTTAATGAAAATAATTACCGGAGTATTTCGCATACGACAAACTTCCATCAGTTTTTCCGTTTGTTGCTCTACACCATTAGCACAGTCGATCACGAGTATCACACTGTCAACTGCAGTTAAGGTTCTGTATGTATCTTCTGCAAAATCTTTGTGACCTGGTGTATCAAGAATGTTAATTTGTTTTCCGCGATATTCAAAAGCCATAACAGAAGTGGCAACAGAGATACCTCTTTGCTTTTCTATTTCCATAAAATCAGAAGTCGCTGTTTTTTTGATTTTGTTATTTTTAACAGCACCAGCGGTTTGAATAGCACCTCCAAATAAAAGCAATTTCTCCGTTAGAGTTGTTTTTCCAGCATCGGGGTGAGAAATAATACCAAATGTTCTTCTTTTTTCTAGCGCTTCTAAATTCTTCATGATGTAGTTTTGATTCAATAACTAACAAAGATAAGCAAATGAAATTTAGTATGAAAGGAATGTTAATAAACGAAAAAAGCTGTCTAGAAGACAGCTTTTTTAGGGAGGAAGATGGGTCTCGAACCCACGACCTTCGGAACCACAATCCGACGCTCTAACCTACTGAGCTACAACCTCCGTGTTTCTGAGTGCAAATATAATGAATTTTTTTATATTGCAAATTGATACAAGTTTTTTTTAAGATCTTATTTTTAAGGTGCTGGTTATTATGTTATTTGATGTTGAATTCAAACATTTTTTTATCCTCCAAAAAGCCAATTAATTGATCACCAATTTTTACAGGACCAACTCCTGATGGAGTTCCTGTATATATTAAATCGCCTACTTTCAATGTTATAAATTGAGAAACATATGCAATGATTTGGTCAATAG
>VFQS010003610.1_pt1 | contig 11715 bp, 10 predicted proteins | sample 3512361 | NCBI WGS metagenome assembly VFQS01 (sample SAMN10412375, study PRJNA504923) | tailings metagenome | isolation source: Relicate 1 Philex TSF3 active mining | place: Philippines | reverse complement strand
GATAAAAAGAGCATTTTGCCGCTACAACCCAAAATCAAGGTAGTCAAAAAAAGGCAAAAAATGGGGACTAAAGCCACAAGCTTTGGTCAATTCAATACTTAGGGAGTTTTTCAACTAGAAGGTAGGGAACAAGATGAAAAAAGGTATGAAATTACAAGCTGTGTTGCGTCCAACAATTTTAGCAAGTTTAGTCGCTGCGTCATTTAGCGTTTCAGCGGCGGATCGTATTGATCTAGGCTCGATGAATTCAGCAAAAGCGAAGACTTTTAATTCTGCATCCAATAATGCTTCGGCAAGAGCGCACGAAGTTCTAGGCTTGAATGTCGGTGATTTGAAAGCCTTGCGCAGCCAAAAATACGGTAACAAACTTGTTACTCGCTATGAACAATTGCATCAAGGTGTGCCAGTTTGGGGTGAAGTAATCGTTGAACATTCCGATGAGACGCAATCGATTGTTTCTTCTTCTGCGCGTTCATTCCACGGTGCCATGCTAAGCAATTTGGCAAATGATTTGCCATCAGTGAAGCCTTTATACTCCGCAAGCCAAGCGTTAGGTTTATTGAAAAATGCAAAGCGCGCAAGCAACACATCAAACGAACAAACAAAACTATTTGTGAAGCAAGCGTCAAATGGCGTGGCTAAATTGGTTTATTTAGCCTCTTATGTCACGATCGCTGCGGATGGTACACCAAGCCGCCCACACGCTTTGATTGATGCGAACACAGGTGCGGTGTTGGAGCAATGGGAAGGTATTACGCATCTAGATGCTGGTGGTCCTGGTGGTAATCAGCGTATCGGTCGTTATACTTACGGTGCTGCGGGTAGCGGATCTACTTATGGCCCATTGAATGTGTCTAGCACATGTCAAATGACCAGCCCAAATGTCGATACTTACAATATGAATCATGCGACATCTGGCAGCGGCACTTTGTATAAATTCACTTGCCCTACCAATACATTTAAAGAAATTAATGGTGCTTATTCTCCATTGAATGACGGTCATTTCTTCGGCAATGTCGTGTTTAATATGTATCAAGCATGGCTGGGCATTCGTCCAATTTCTGGCAAGTTGCAAATGCGTATTCACTACGGCAACAACTATGAAAATGCATTTTGGGATGGTTCTGCAATGAGCTATGGTGATGGCGGCACTACTTTCCATCCTTTGGTTTCTTTGGGCGTAACTGCACATGAAGTTAGTCACGGCTTTACTGAACAAAATTCTGGTTTGGTGTATTCAGGTATGTCAGGCGGCATGAACGAAGCCTTCTCTGATATGGCTGGTGAAGCGGCCTCATGGTATATGCGTGGCACAGGAACTTTTATGGTCGGTGACGACATCAAAAAAGGTTCTGGCGCAATGCGTTACATGTATAACCCAGAGTTAGATGGTCGTTCAATTGGTCATGCAAGCAAGTTTACTAGCAGCATGGACGTGCATCACTCCAGCGGCGTATTCAACAAAGCCTTCCATATCTTGGCAACCTCATCTGGTTGGACTGTACGTAAAGCATTTGAAATCATGGCTGATGCAAATCGCTTGTACTGGACTGCCAACAGCACATTTAACCAAGGTGCTTGTGGTGTAGAAAAAGCCGCGATCAATCGTGGATATGCAGTTGCTGATGTTACAGCAGCATTTGCAGCAGTTGGCGTTACTGGTGGTTGTGGAACTACGACGCCGCCACCGACTGGCAGTGTATTGACGAAAGATGTTGCGGTCACTTTCTCTGCAGCAGCAGGTCAAAGCGCGACTTACACATTTGCAGTACCAACTGGCGCGACGAGTCTCACATTCAAGATGTCTGGTGGCACTGGTGATGGCGATTTGTACACCAAGTTAGGTTCTGCTCCAACGACAACTTCTTACTTGTCGAAATCTGATGGGTCAACGAATGCTGAAACAATCACTATCGCTGCACCAACAGCAGGAACGTACTACTTGTTGGCAAATGCGTACGCAGCTGTCAACGGTGCTTCGATTGTTGCGAGCTACCAAACTGGTACAACGCCACCAAGTGGTAATGTGTTGGTAAGCGGTGTTGCGCAAAGTGTGTCATTAGCGAAAAGTGCATCCAAGGTTTACAGCATTGTCGTTCCTTCAGGTAAAACAAGCTTAACCTTCACATTATCTGGTGGCACTGGCGATGGTGATTTGTATGCACGTATGACAACAGCACCAACAACAACTAGCTATACTAAGAAATCTGATGGTTCTACAAACACAGAAACTATCACTTTCAGTGCACCAACAGCTGGTACTTACTATTTATTGGTGAATGCTTATGCTGCGGTGTCAAACGCAAGTGTTAAGGCTGTTGTGCAATAAGAGCTGGAATGATCAAACGAACTCGATTGATTCCAATTATTTGAATTGAGTTGAAACGAGTTTGTTTGATTAAGGTTCGAGAAATTGTTTGAAATAGAAAAGCCGTCGAGAAATCTGACGGCTTTTTTTATGTAGAAGGTGGATTTTGTGTTATTTGAGTCGCAAGCGCCACAGCGATGTAATTTCGGCCGCGCGTGCTTGATGTAAAGGATCGCTGCTGTCGTTCACTTTTGCATGGCTAGGCCGTATATCCATTTTTCCGATGACTTCAAGTCCATTCAGATCTATCCAGCTCCAAAATTCTTGGGCGCTTCGTAATCCTAAGTGTTCCGCTAAATCTGACATGATGAGCCAGGCTTCGCCGTTTGGTGCTAAGTGCTTTGATAGCCCCATTAAAAAGCCGCGTAGCATTTGACTGCCTTGATCATAGACCGCATATTCGATAGCCGCGTTTGGTCTAGCCGGAATCCACGGTGGATTACAGACGATTAGCGCAGCTTGACCATCTGGAAATAGATTGGTTTTGATGAGATCGACTTGGGACAAAAGATTGAGTTTAGTTAAGTTCTCTTTGGCGCAGGCGAGTGCTCGGTCATCTTGATCTGTCGCGATGATTTTTTTAATGCCACGTTTGGCTAAAATTGCCGCGATAACGCCCGATCCAGTACCAATATCAAAAGCGAGTTCTAGGTTTGGCAGGGGTGCTTTTGCAACCAGATCAAGATACTCGCCACGCACAGGAGAGAAGACGCCGTAATGCGGATGAATTTTGTCTCCCAACGCGGGAATTTCAATGCCGTTTTTTCTCCATTGATGGGCACCAATGATTCCCAGTAGCTCACGTAAAGAAATCGCAAAATCTCGATCTATCTGTCCGTAAGCTTCTAAACAGGCTTGTTTCACATCTGGTGCGCGGCGCAAGGGAATTGTGAAATCCGCATTGATCGGAATAAGTAGCATACCTAAAACACGAGCTCGTTGTGCCTGTGCTTGACGATGTATATGAAAAGCGTCGGATGCTGTTACAGGTGAGTTTACTGATTTCTTGACTCGTGAGCGCTTCTTGTCGATTCTTCTTGTGATTGCCTGTAACAAGTTCTTTGCATTTTGAAAATCACCACGCCATAGCAGTGCAGTTCCTTCACAAGCCAATTTATATGCGGCATCGGCATTTAAGGTATCGTCTGCGATTTGTGTTCGCTTGGGTGCTGGACTGGCGTTTTCAGAGTGCCAAAGCAAGGTCAGTGTTTCTTGATTTTCTAGCCAACTTATAACGGGATGTGGAGCATGCATGGGGACAATGGGTGAGGTGAGTCAGAACGATATGCCCGAAGTTTAACAAATGCAGCGCTTGAAAAGGGATAAAGATGTCAAGTGAGTCGCTGATACTCCTGCTCATATTTAGTTTCGCAGGTAGTTTCAATTAAAACGACAGTGTATGCAGCAAATTGACTAACATAATCGACAAGTGCCGATAGAAATCTTATCGGCACTAGTAAAGTACATCAATAGCTTTGATTTGATTAATCCAGTAATTTAGTCTTAATAACCCCAAGGCGTAGGTGGAATGCTTGTTGTTTTTGTTAAATCAAAGTTCATTCTAAATTCGCGTCCTTCGCGAATGAGTCGGTAGCTAAAAGTATTCGGGTAAATAAATATTTGCCAAGTATTTGTGATTGATTGAGCGCTGCCTAAACGTGCGAATAGTTCTTTGGAATACTGGTCAGCAGGAAATGATTGGATATTCTTCCATCCGCCATCAAGGGTGTGCCCACCATACATGGTTTGTGCATCGTGACTGCCATCGGCATGTCGGTGATCATGTTTGAGTGAGAGACCTGAACCCGTTTTTGTGATTATCCAAGTACGTGAATGATTGTCACCAACATGAAATGGGATTTGTAATTGTGTGTCGCTGCATTTCCGTACATGCATGACGAGTTTTCCTTCAAACCCATCTGATTTTGGATTATCAACGACGACCTTTCCCTCGAAGGCTTTGCCACATAATTGTTTTAATTGATCAAAGAAAGCATCATGAGTGGGTATAGAAACCAATGGTGCTTCTTGTTTGATCTGTGCTTGAACCGGGCTGATCTGTGCAATGCTGATTGCAAAGATGGCGGTGAATAAATGTTTCTTCATAGAGTGAGTCGATTTAGATTGATGAACGTGGAATATCGGATTGAGTGAAACAAATAAAGGCGATGTTCGTTTTAGATCCCACCCCATGCAGCGCTAATTACAGTAATCGCGGCTAATCCTGCGGTTTCGGTTCTGAGCACGCGCGGACCTAAACTTAACATAAGTGCTCCTTGATTTACTGCTAGTTGCTCTTCTTGTTCTGAGAATCCGCCCTCCGGTCCGATTGCGATGGTTAATGCTTGCGCGGGGTGATGCTTTGCCCAATCAGCTAATGATTGATTCGCACGAGGTGAGAGCAAGATGCGTTTGTGCATATCTTGTTGCGTCATCCACTTTTGTGCATCGATTAATTCAGCCAGATGTGCAAGGCGTTTTCGCCCACATTGTTCGGTAGCACTTTGGATAATACCTTGCCAGTGCACCATTTTCTTCTCTGCTCGTTCTTGGTTCAACTTCACGACGCTACGTTGTGCGGCAAGCGGTTGGATGTGATTCACGCCAAGCTCTATCGCTTTTTCGATAATCCAATCCATTTTGGAGCCTTCTGGTAAGGCTTGCGCCAGACTCAAATGAAATGGTAGTTCGACTTCCTCTGGCAAGAAAAGCTTCACTTCAGCAGTGACGTGTTTTTTACTTATTGCTGTCAGTGTTGCTAAATAACTGCCGCCTTCGCCATTAAAAAGCTCGACGCGATCGCCGACGTTTAAGCGTAGAACAAAAATATGATGTGCGGTATCGCTTGGTAGATCGACGATCGCGCCCACAGACAAGGGCAGAGAGCAATAAAAACGAGGCATGTGATGACAGTAAATGTACGAGCTAGTAGGGGGCAGGTAGAGCGCGTTTGTACAAGTGGCGCTCTAACAATCTTTATGAATTCATCGATGCAAAATAGCGATGTAAATTAATAGGTTTGGCAAGCGGCATTGAGTATGCCCATACCTAAGCTTAAGGCGCCCAGAAAAATGCCAGAAGCAAGTTTGTTATTCGGTACGTCTTTGATTAAGTCTGGTAGCAAGATACGTGCAATTACAAACGCGAGTAATTGAATGACCAAAGCAATTGCGCTCCAGATAAGCATGTCGGGTAAATCGACGCTATGCGCAACCGATGAGGCTAAGGCAATGCAATAACCAAGTACTGCACCTGATAGGCTGGCAGACGCGGCGGTATTGCCTTCGCGGATTAAGGCAATTTCTTTATAGGGCGTGATACGAATATAGATCGCAATAAAGAGAAATAAAAAAGCGAGTGCGGAACCAAAGTGGCTGATAAATGCTGGAAAGCCATAGGCTAAAAATTGTGCGCTCATGAGGTACTTTCTAATCGATGAATAAAATGTGTTGGGGGATAAAACTTAATCGACAAAATAATGTGGAATAAAACGGCTAGTGTCTTTTGTGATAAGCGTTTCGTCTTCGCGTATTCCGATTCCAGCTGCCTCATCGCCTACCACCCATGAACCAATCGAGGTATAGGCTGGTGTAATGCCATCATCAAACTTTGGTTGTGGCGCATAGGCTTGATAAATGAAACCTTCTTGTCCATATTCGCCTTCAGTATGTATGACATTTCCATCTGCATAAATCGAAATATTTTCACCTTCACGTGATAGCAGCGGTTTCTTCACAAAATTACCGCTGATGCGCCATGCTTCGGTATAGGCAGGCAGCAAATTCGGATGATCTGGAAAGAGTTCCCATAGTACAGGCAAGATTGCTTTATTTGATAAAAGCATTTTCCATGCAGGCTCAACAATGCGAGCAGGGCGGCTTAATAAATGGCTAGAAAATTGTTCGCGACATAGCCATTCCCACGGGTAGAGCTTGAATAAATTATCGATTTTGACATCATTGTCATCGACCAATTCGGCGTTGGCTTCATCCCAGCCAAGTTCGTTGATGCTCATTTGCTTGGTTGCGAATCCAGCTTGAATTGCTGTATCGCGCAAGTAAGAAAGATTGCCAACATCTTCTTCACTATCCGCGCAAACAAAATGCACAACACCTTTCGCGTCGAACTTTTTCCATTGATCGATTAGTTTTTCGTGCAAAGAGTTAAATTGATCCGCATTTGGATAGACATCCTGCATCCAATACCATTGCGCGACTGAGGATTCCACCAAGCCAGTCGGTGTATCTGCGTTGTATTCCAACATTTTTGGCGCGCCGGTACCGTTCCAACTTAAGTCAAAACGACCAAATAGCGAGAACTCTTTTTCGCGCCAGCTCTCTTCTACGTAGGACCAAAAGCTTTGTGGAATCGCAAATCGTTCAAATTGACCATGACGAATAACGTGCTCAACTGCTTGCAAACTCATTTGATGCAAATCGATGGTGGCTTGTTCTAGTATGTCAATTTGATCTGCGGTAAAACGATAAGCGTAGCGTTCATCCCAATATAATCCATCAATGGAGTGGTAGCTAAAACCAAGATCCTCGAATTGACGTTGCCACGCCGTGCGTGGGGTTAATGATTCTCGAATCATTCGGTTTAGCCTCCGCCAGAAAAACCACGTGAGCTTGATCCGAAACCGCCACGGCTAACACTGCGTGTGATGCTGCGGCTAACAGCGCGGTCGCTCAATTGCGCAGCACTGCCATTAAATCGACTACCTAAAAAATTACGTTGAGCGGCATCTCGTTGCCCCTCATAGTAAGTCGGCCCCCAATAACGTCCGGTGTAGATGTGTCCGCCAGAGCTATTGCCAGTGGTTGGAATTAAATTTGAACTTGGTGGTGCTGGCTGCGGTTGGCAGGGATCAGTACTTCCCCAATCCTCTTTGCAATCTTCTAAACTTTGGTATTCATCACGTACACTGGTGAGATGCGCGTTTGGGTCATTGCTGCCACAGCCCGTCAAGCTCGCGACGGTGGCTGAAGTGACTAACATCAGTGGCAAACTTTGTGAGGCGCGACGTTTATGTTTTTGCTGTGTGCTCATCAGCATTCCTTCTTGATATTCTGAGACATTCAAATTGTTTGAGTTGCCATTGTAATACTGCCTATCTGACTTGTGACGGTCTTCGTCTTTTTGTTTTACCGTTGTCAGTAACTTGTTGTTTCTTTGAACGTCGTGCTTAGGCTTCAAGGTCTTTCAATTCAAGAGACGAGTTCTTTATGCTAGCAAGCGGTGATGTAGTTCGGCGTTGTAAAACTGTAGTTGATTAAGTTCGAGTTGCTGAATGCGTTGATTGATTTGTTGTTTGGATAACTGAAAATAATTCTGCGTAGGCATATGTTGCGCATCTTTAGCTGCCATCGCCATGCCCCACATCGCGCCATAAAGTGGAATAAAAACGTCGAAGGTCTGTACATGATCGAAGCTTGCGCGCAGACGCGCTAAGCTTGTCTGGTAACGCTCTGCGTGATAAAACGCGCTGCCTAAATGCAAGACGATGAGGCCATGTTCATTTAGACGTTGATAGCAAGACTGAAAAAAAGACTCAGTCATACAAGACTGCGCCAAATTGCTACCATTTGCCGTAATTGGATCAGTCAGATCTAAGAGAATTAAATCGTACTGATCGGAAGATTCCTCAATGTAGGCGAAGCCATCGCGATGAATGATATTGACCTTGATTGAGTTAAATGCGTTTTGGTGTATTGAGGCTAGGTGTTGCTTCGATAGCTTAATGACTTCTTCATCAATTTCGCACAAGGTGATGTGTTGAATACTTTTGTATTTGAGTAGCTCTTCCGTGGAGCCACCGTCGCCTCCGCCGATAATTAAGGCGGTTTTCGGCTCGCCGTGTGTGATTGCGGCTGGATGGACTAAAGCTTCGTGATAGTAAAACTCATCTTTTTCTGAAGTCATCATGGCGCCATCGATGCGCATGATCTTGCCGAATTCCGGCGAGATGGCGATTTGGATGTGCTGAAATGGGCTTTGTACCTCTGCGACAACTTCAGTGATTTGGGTTTGCATCGCCGTGTGCGCACTTAAATACTCTATTGCCATACTTTTTGTTGTTTCGCTGGGTGCTCCCCTTTGCAGGCTTTGTCGCGAGACTTGTTGCGGTTGAAATGCAGTCACCAGACGTTCAACGATTTCTATGGCTTTTGCGTTATTGTCATTTTCAAAATTACAAACGTACACATCCAAGGTGACGGCTTGGCGTTCTGGCCAAGTGTGAATTGCTACATGTGATTCTGCTAATAAAAGAGTTCCGGTAATTCCCGCTGGACTACTATCCGGATGCGTAAAGCCGTGAAATTTTTCTCCTACTATTGTTAAACCTGCCTGCAAAGTTGTTTGGCGAACTAAATTGCTTAAGCGATCTTCTTCTATTAAAAGTGCTGGATTGCATTGGCACATAAAGCAATCTGCGGTGAGGTGCAAACCTTCCATAAATCTTAGTAAGAATGATGTGAAAGTCGCAATTGTATTCTGTGGCGCGCTGCTCTGGTAAAATAACGGACTTTATTACGTAAAACGATCACTTTGGCTAATGCTTGGTATTTGGTAGCACTGGGTAATCCGAGCCGTATAAGACCTAATCGTTTTGCGTTTCGCAAGATTTTTATAAACTTTTCTCCTCTGCCGCTATGACATCCACATTCCAGCCTGAAAATACTTCTAAGATGGCCAATGCAATTCGCGCATTGTCTATGGACGCTGTTCAAAAAGCCAATTCTGGTCATCCAGGTGCGCCTATGGGCATGGCAGAAATCGCGGTGGCATTGTGGGCGGGGCACTATCGTCACAACCCTACCAATCCATCATGGGTGAATCGTGATCGTTTCGTTTTGTCGAATGGTCACGGCTCGATGTTGCATTATTCATTGTTGCATCTGACAGGCTACGATTTGCCGATGTCTGAGATCAGCAATTTCCGTCAATTGCATTCCAAAACGGCTGGTCATCCAGAAGTGCACATCACACCAGGCGTAGAGACAACTACTGGTCCACTTGGTCAAGGCATCACCAATGCAGTTGGTATGGCATTAGCAGAAAAATTATTGGCTGCAGAGTTCAATGTGGATGGCGCGAATATTGTTGACCATCGTACGTATGTGTTCATGGGCGACGGCTGCTTGATGGAAGGCATCTCGCACGAAGCTTGTTCTTTGGCTGGCACATGGAAGCTGAACAAATTAACCGCATTCTGGGACGACAACGGTATTTCTATCGATGGTCACGTAGAAGGTTGGTTCACCGATGATACGCCAGCACGCTTTGAATCTTATGGCTGGAATGTGATTCGCGGTGTCGATGGTCATAACGTCGCTGCCGTCAATCAAGCAATTATTGCAGCCAAAGCATCTGACAAACCAACTTTGATTTGCTGCCGTACCGTGATCGGTAAAGGCTCTCCAAATATGGAAGGTACGCACAATGTGCACGGTGCTGCACTTGGCGATAAAGAAGTCGCTGCCGTGCGTGCAAACATCGATTGGAACTATCCACCATTCGAAGTGCCAGCCGATGTGTACAGTGCATGGGATGCGAAAGTCGATGGTGCGAAAGCAGAAGCAGAATGGAATGCCGCATTTGCTGCGTACAGTGCTGCGCATCCAGCCAAAGCTGCCGAACTGACACGTCGTATGAACAATGGTTTGCCAGCGAATTTCGATGAAGTAGTGAAGGCAGCGATTGCGACAACAGTCGAGAAAAAAGAAACGATTGCAACCCGTAAAGCTAGCCAAAATGCGATTCAAGCATTCGCTCCAAGCTTGCCAGAATTCCTCGGCGGTTCTGCCGATTTGACAGGTTCCAATTTAACGAACTGGAAAGAGTGCGTCGCGGTGCGCGCTAACCAGGCAGGTAATCACATCAACTATGGCGTGCGCGAATTTGGTATGAGCGCAATCATGAATGGTATCGCTTTGCATGGTGGTTACTTGCCATTCGGCGCGACTTTCTTAACCTTCTCTGACTATAGCCGCAATGCAATTCGTATGGCGGCTTTGATGAAGATTCGTAGCTTGTTTGTCTTCACGCATGACTCCATCGGTCTCGGTGAAGATGGTCCTACACATCAATCGGTTGAGCATATTTCCAGCATGCGTTTGATTCCAAATTTGGATAACTGGCGTCCATGTGATACGACTGAATCCACAGTTGCTTGGGCAGAGGCGATCAAGCGTACCGATGGTCCATCGACCTTGATTTTCTCACGTCAAAACTTGCCTTTCCAAGAGCGTAGCGCACAGCAAGTTGCTGATATCGCTCGCGGTGGCTACATCTTGCAAGATGCAGCAGATGCGAAAGTGGTGTTGATTGCGACTGGTTCTGAAATTGAACTCGCGGTGAAGTCAGCAGCAGAATTAGCTGTGCAAGGCATTCCAGCACGTGTGGTGTCTATGCCTTCAACCGATGTATTTGATCGCCAAGATAAAGCTTATCAATTGAGCGTGTTGGGTAAAGGCTTGCCACGTGTCGCGATCGAAGCTGGTGTTACAGCGTTCTGGCATAAGTATGTTGGCTTAGAAGGTGCGGTAGTTGGTATCGATACTTTCGGTGAATCTGCTCCTGCAGGCGTGTTGTTTAAACACTTTGGCTTCACGGTAGAAAACGTGGTCGCGAAAGTGAAAACCGTTTTAGCGTGAGTAGATTGAATAATTTAGTATATTTTGACTACGCGCAAGTGAACCCAACTCAATATGAATAAAATCAAGGAAATCCAATTACGTCGTGCCACAGTCGCAGATGCGGAAGCGATCGCAGCAATCCGCATTGAGGGCTGGCGCACGACTTATCGTGGCATGATTCCTGATAGTTATCTCAACGAGATGGACATGAACGAAAACGTACTACACTGGCGTACGATTTTGCAGGCGTTGCCAGCGAAAGAAGATAGCTTGTGTGCGTATGTGGCGATTAGTGATAATGAGATCGTTGGTTTCGTCTCAGCGATGAAATTATCAGAGCCTAAGCTGGGCAAAGATGGCGAAATCAATGCGATTTATATTCGTCCGCAATGGCAACGTTGCGGTATCGGTAAGCGCATGTTGCATAAGGCAGCCCGTTCTCTACAAGCGATGGGCTGCACGAGTTGCGTGATCTGGGTGATTGACGGCAATGCACAAGCGCGCAATTTTTACGAAGAACTCGGAGGAGAGATCCTCATCGAGCAAGATTTTAGTTGGGATGGATTAGATCTGACCGAGGTGGGTTACGGTTGGAATGATTTGAGCTTGATGATGGCATCGGCGGATGCCATGCAGTTTCCGCGTGCTATGCAATAGCGGTTTATATAAACCTCATATTCGAGCGCATCGCGTTGTTGCAATTCCTCG
>VFQS010003609.1_pt1 | contig 11721 bp, 11 predicted proteins | sample 3512361 | NCBI WGS metagenome assembly VFQS01 (sample SAMN10412375, study PRJNA504923) | tailings metagenome | isolation source: Relicate 1 Philex TSF3 active mining | place: Philippines | reverse complement strand
CGGCGGCCCCGAGCAGGTGGTGGAGTTTCTGGTGAAGGCCGAGGCCAACCCCAGCAGCATCGTGAACTGCATCGCCCTGGCCCGGGAGAACGCCCGCCAGATCCGCGATGTGATCACCACGGAGATGTGGGAGCAGATCAACGGTCTCTATTGGACCCTGCTGGAGAGCGAGAGCTTCTGGCACCAGCCGCCCCAGGAACAGCTGCGCGAGATCCGGCGGGGTTGCCAACTCTTCTATGGCATCACCGATGCCACCCTCAGCCGCGATCTCTCCTGGCAGTTCAGCCGTTTGGGCCGCTTGATCGAGCGCGCCGATAAAACCACGCGCATCCTCGATGTGAAGTACTTCCTGCTGCTGCCCAGCCCGGAGGAAGTGGGTGGCGTGCTGGATGAACTGCAGTGGATCTCCCTACTGCGCACCGCCGGCGCTTATCAGATGTTCCGGCAGTCGCAGCAGGGCGTGATCACCCCGCGGGCTGTGGCGGCGTTCCTGTTGCTGGATCCGAGCTTCCCCCGCTCGGTGCGCTACTGCCTCGATCGCATCCACGAAACCCTGCAGGTGGTGGCGGCCAGCCCGGTGCCCGGCAAGCCCGACGCCCTCGAATGCCTCAGCGGCCTCACCCGCGCCCGCTGGAGTTACACCGGGATCGATGAGTTGATCGCCGGCGGCCTGCACGAGGCGATCGACGCCCTTCAGCAAGATCTCAATAACCTTCATGAGCTGATCCACTCGCGCTACTTCGTGTTGCCGAGCCTGGCCCCAGCAGCAACCGCCACCAGTGACGACCTGGCATGCGCGCCCGCCTGATCCACCGGTTCGACTACCGCTACACCAAGCCCGTGGTGCTGGGTCCGCATCGCTTCTGCCTGCGACCACGGCCCCATGGCTTTCAGCGCTTGATCGACTTCCGCCTCGAAATCTCTCCCGATCCCAGCCAGCTCTATGAGCTGATGGCCGCCGGCGGCGACACGATCACCCGGGCCCGCTTCCTCGGGGAGAGCGATCACCTGCTGGTGGTGGCCACCAGTGAGCTGGAAACCTTCAACCCACCGCTGCTGGAGGCCTGCCTCGATGAGCAGATGGCCCAGCTGCCCGTGCAGATCGGCAAGCTCAACCCCGATCTCTTGAGCAACCTGCAGGGCTGGCTGCCCAACGGTCAGCACGATGCGGCGGCCGTGGATCTGGCCCAGGAAGCGCTGATGGGCAGCGATGGGCGCAGCCTCAACTTCCTGCAGCAGCTGATCGAGGTGATCCAGGACCGGGTGAAGTACACCCAACGCCACGTGGGTCCGGCGTGGCCCGCCGGCCGCACCCTCAAGGAACGGGTGGGCTCCTGCCGCGATCTGGCGATGCTGATGATCGAGTGCTGCCGCAGCGTGGGGCTGCCCGCCCGCTTTGTGAGCGGCTACCACCTGGTGGAGCCCAAACCCGAGCGCTACGACCTGCACGCCTGGGCCGAGGTGTACCTGCAGGGGGCGGGCTGGCGCGGCTTTGACCCCAGCGGCAAGGGCGCCGTGGACGACCGCTACATCCCGGTGGCCACCTCCTCCCGCTCCGATCTCACCGCGGCGGTGAGCGGCACCTTCTCCGGTCCACCCGGGGTGGAAAGCACGCTGGAGTGGGAGATCAACGCAGAAATCTTCAGTTCTGCGTTGCGGTAGCCGTTGGTGCTGCCGGATCAACAGAGCCGCGCGAGGACAGGGCCAGCCACCGCTGGCCGTGACCACCGCCAACCTCGCCACCAGGACCGCCGCCGCCGTTGAGGCCCGCCTGAAGAAAGCCGGCATCCAGCTCACCATGGGCGGTGAGCCCACGCTGGTGCCTATCGATCCGCAGGGCGCCGAGTGGAGCGTGGCCGCTGATGGGCCCACCAAACTCCGCTATGCGCGCCGGCTGGCGGCCGAGATCAAGCGCCGGGCCTGGCCGGGCAGCACCGTGCTCTACTGCCCCGGCAAGCAGTACGACGGCGAGGTCAATCCCCGTTGGGCCCTGCGCCTGATCACCGGCAAGAACGGTGATCCCTTGGTGCCACTGCCCCCGGCGGGCGCCACCACAGCCCACCACGTCCCCGACGCCACGGAGCTGAGCCGCCTGCTGGCCGCGATGGGCCGGGATCTGGGCTGCACGCTGCAGGCCCTGCCGCTACGGGATCCGTTGCAAGCCGATCGCCAGGTGTGGGCCATCCCGCTCACCTGCCAGGAGAGGCAGTGGCGCTCGCTGGCCTGGCCGCTCGAGGAAGGGCTACGGGAGCTGAGCGGTGCTCCTGGCCCAGCCGGCCTGCGCCTGCCGCTGCAGCACTTCCCTGCCGGAGAGCTCCGGCAGGTGCTCACCCTGGAGCGCGACCCCAACGGCTGGGCTCTGTTTCTGCCACCGCTGGAGCGGGAGCCCCTGGAGCAGCTGCTGCAACGGATTGCCGCCCACAGCCAGGGTTGGCAGGAGCCGGAGCTGAGCGGGGTGCTGCCCTGGGATGCGACGGAGCACTGGCAGGTGCTCGGCCTCACGGCCGATCCCGGCGTCCTGGAAGTGAACCTGCCGGTGTGCCACAGCTGGCACGACTACGCCGGCTGGATGCAGCTGCTGGAGGAGGCCGGTGCGGCCGTGGGCCTGCGCAGCTGGAAGCAACAGGGGAAACACACGGAGGGCACCGGCGGCGGCAACCACCTGCTGCTGGGGGGACCCAGCCTGGATGAGCACCCCTTTTTCACACGGCCGGACTGGCTCGTGGGGCTGCTGCGCTACTGGCAGCACCATCCCTGCCTGGCCTATCTGTTCAGCGGCCGCAGTGTGGGGCCTGCCTCCCAGGCACCCCGGCCCGATGAAGGCAGCGCCAGCCTGCTTGATCTGGAGCTGGCCCATGCCGCCCTGGAGCAGCTGCCCGCCGGGGACCAACGGGTGGCCATCGGCGAAACCCTGCGCCATCTGCACGCCGATCGCAGCGGCAACACCCACCGCAGCGAGATCAGCCTCGACAAGTTCTGGAACCCTGCCTGGACGGCCGGCTGCCAGGGGCTGCTGGAGTTCCGCGCCCTGGAATCGCTCCCCGATCACTGCTGGACCAGCACCGTGGCGCTGTTGTTCCGCGCCCTGGCGGTGCGGCTGCTGAACCCGCAGCACCGGCCCGGGGCCCTACGACCCTGGGGAGCGGAGCTGCACGATCGGGCCCTGCTGCCCTCCGCCCTCTGGGCCGACCTGGAACTGGTGCTGGCCGACCTGGCTGCCGATGGATTGCCCCTGGATCCCACCCCCCTGCGGGCCATCTGGCAGTGGCGCTTCCCCCAGCTGCTGCACTGGCAGCACGGGCAGGCCGAGCTGAGCATCCGCCAGGCCCTTGAACCCTGGCCCCTGCTCTGCGACACACCCGTGGAGGGCGGCACCACCAGCCGCTTTGTGGACAGTTCGCTGCGGCGCTTCGAGCTGATCGCGAACCCCAGCTTCCGGCAGAACTACCGGCTGGTGCTCCAGGGCCGCCCGCTCCCGTGGCCGCGCAACCCTGAGCATCCGGTGGCGGTGCGCTTCCGCCAGGAAGCACTGTTTCCCTGCCTGCACCCCTGCCTGCCGGTGGATGTTCCCCTGCAGCTGGAGCTGCACAACGCCGACGGCGGAACGCCCTTGGCGCGGTGGCAACTGCTGCACGAGTCCAGCGGTTTTGAGCTCCTCACCGAAACTGCGGAGGAGCCGGCCATGGCCGAGTCCGAGCCAACCTGCTCTCCAACACCGCTGCACGGAGCCGGGGATCACTGCAGCACAGTGGATCTCCGCCTCTGAATCAGCTGAAATCCAAAGGAAATCGGGTGCCGGTTTCAGCTTTTGCTCCCAAGTCTCAAGATTGATTGCGTGCGCAAAAACACACATGCCAGCCCGGCTTGAGCAGACGTAGAAACTGATCAGTACGGAGCAGATCCATGGGCGGCCAGCTGCACCTTGTCGGGCTCACAGGCGATGGATGCCGGATTGCACGCGACGGTGCCGGCGGCTATGTGGTGAACCATGTCGAGGTGGAGGGCGCCTGGCAGCGGGTCGCCAATCTGCCCGCTGCCTACGCCGTCTGCGAGCGCTTCAACCAGCGCGATGTGATTCCCCTGCCCCGCCGGCGCGAACAGGCCTGAGGCCGCTGGCTACCAGCTCACGCCGTGCAGCTTGGGCAGGGGCGCTGTTTTGAAGGTGGTGGCAAACAGCCGCGGAATCAGGCGGCTGTTGTACACGCGAAACTCGCGCACCACACTGGCGCCCTGCTCGCGCACGGCCTGATTGAGCACCACCGATCCGTCCGGATCCGACACTGAGCGGTGAAAGGTGCCGGGCGGGATGCGGAGGATGTCGCCGCCGGTTTCCAGGCGAACAATGTGATACGGGTAGTTCCAGCCGAAATTCACCAGATAAAAGGTGCGGCCACCGTGCAGAGCCAGCAGGTTGTCTTCCTGGTGGGGGTGCAGATAGAACTGCCAGGCACCGGTGCTCTCCTCATCCGGCGGACTCACGGCAGGGCCGGAGTGAATCACCAGATCACGGGCATTGGATGCGGCAACCGTGATGTCGAAGAAGCGCACCGCGGGAGTATCGCGGAACTTCTCGTAAGGGATGAGCTCAAACATCGGAGATCGCTCCGAAGCGATGGACTCCCGCGATCGACCCTCACGCTCGCGTGAATCCTGCTGCAGGGGAAGAGCTGACATGGCGAAGCAACCGGCGGGAACAGTGGGATTGGCCAATGAACCGCACTTGCCGGTGCTTCAACGTTCGCAGCACTACGTAATCAACCTTTCCATAGACCAGTGCTTCAGGTGGTTTTGCCGTTCGTAGCTTTGGTTACCTGTTTGCACCGATGGTGATGACGGCTCCAGCCAGCAGCTGCACCCATCAGGCCTGGCGCTCCGGGGTGACGAGCGCTGCTTTCAGTGCTCGCAAACAACAAGCGTTGGTGCTGTTGCTGGCACAACAGCTCAGCGAAGCCCAGTTCCGGCTGGCTGATCGCCCTGGCAGCGAGCGGCTCTGGCAGGAAGTGGCGGCACTGGAGATCGATCCGGATCGGATCGTGCACCTGATGTACAGCGGCCTCGATGGCAGCGACCGGCCCGCGCTGATCGCGGAAGACGACGCCTGGATCCGCCGGACCACCCAGGCATCCCAACGCCGTTGGGGCCTGCTGCATCTGCACCGCAACCGCCGGGCGCTGCGGCCCGCGCCAAGCCTCAACCCTGTTTGAGCGGGATCGGCATCTCCACCGCCGCCGGTTCCGGCGCACAGCTCTCCACCCGCTGATTCACCACTTCACCGATCACCACGATGGAGGGGGAGGCGAGATCAGCCTGGCGCACGGCCGCGGCCAAGCCCTGCAGATCAGCGATCACAGCACGCTGACCGCGCACGGTGCCCTGCTGCACCGCGGCGGCTGGGGTGGTGGGAGCCAAACCACCCGCGATCAACTCCTCACAGATGTGGGGCAGATTGTGCAGCCCCATGTAGATCACCAGCCCATCACTGCTGCGAGCCAGGGCCCGCCAATCCACGCTGGGGCGACCCTTGTCGATCTCCTCGTGACCGGTCACGAAGGTGACCGAACTACCGGCGCGGCGGTGGGTCACCGGGATGCCCACATAGGCGGGGGCGGCGATCCCCGCCGTCACACCCGGCACCACTTCCACAGGCACGCCGTGGCGCTCCAGATGCGCCGCCTCTTCTCCACCACGGCCGAACAGGAAAGGATCCCCCCCCTTGAGCCGCACCACACAGCGGTGCCGGCCCGCCAGCTCCACCAGCACGGCATTGGTGCTCGGCTGGGGCACGGAGTGATGGCCGCGCCGTTTCCCCACGAAGTGCTTCTCGGCCGTCTCCGGCACCAGGGCCAACACCTCACGGGGCACGAGCGAGTCGTACACCAGGGCATCGCAGCTGCTCAGCAGCCGATGGGCCTTGAGGGTGAGCAGATCGGGATCACCGGGGCCGGCCCCCACCAGATAGACCTTGCCGGTGGGTTCAACAGGAGCGCTCATGGCAACGCCTCCAACTGGGTGAGCAGAAAATCACGCACAGGAGGCAGATCCAGCAGCGGGGGCAGCACCTCAACCGATGCCGCTCGTGCACCCATGTTGAGGGATTCACTGAGCCGATTGGGAGCGAGGGTGAGCGGGGCCAGCAGAGCCGACTGCTGGAGCTGGGCAGCCAACGCGGTGTGGGGATCGCTGTAGGGGGCAGCCACGCCGCGATACCCCACCACGGCAGCCAGGTGCTCGAGATAACGGGCACTCAGGGCACCCTGCAGGGGGTGATGCAGCCAGACCAACGGCCGCTCAGCAGCCCGCTCAGCCCAGAGATCCGCCAGCAGGCGCTGCCAATGGGTCCAGGCACCCAGAAATGGCAGCCGCCGCACCGTCACTTCCGCCGGCTCGATGGGGGACTGGGCAGCCCGTTGCCGCCACAGGCCGGCGAGAGCAGGGATGTCGCTGCGGACATGATCACCGGGGAGCAGCAGCAGGGGCACCAGGGTGATGGAGCCGGCACGCCGGGCCGCCAGCCAGAAGCGGCCATCGCCTTCGGGTGGGGCAGCCGTGAGGGCCTGAACCAGCACCGGTGCTGAACGGCGCCGCTCCAGCTCAGCCGCCAGCTGCTGCAACACCTCCGGAATCACCCCGGCCTGACGGCCGTGCACCACCAGCACCAGGGGTGCGCGCTGCAACCGGCGGCGCCACCGCTCGGCCACGCTCGGCTCCAGGGCTCGGCCCTGCAGTTGCCGCAGCCGCTGCTGCCCGTCGGGCAGACGGCCCAGCAGGTCCACCGCCTGGGCTGCGAGGCCAGGATCGAGATCGGCGACAAGCTGCTGCAACCCCTCAGCCAGGGGGGCCAGCGGCCAGGCCGACAGACCCAGCGCCAACCCTTCCAAGGCCGCGCGGCGCCAGGCCTGCGGCAGCGGCGCCTGGGCCAGGCGCAGCAGCAGGGTTGCGTCCTGGGGTTGGCGTTGTTGCCCGAGCAGGGGCAACAAGCGCAGGGCATCCGCCTGGGCGGGATCGGCCGGATCCACACCATCCACAACCAGGCGCAGACGGGCCGCCACCCGCGCATCGCGGAAGTAGCCGAGGATCTCCAGCCAGGGCAACGACGGCGGCTGGGCCAGCAGCGGCTCCAGCCAGGCCTGCTTCACCTCAAGCGTGCCGGCGAGCAGCGGCAGTTCCCGGCGCGCGGCCTCCAACAGCGTCGCGGCATCGCGGCCGACAGGGCCAGCCAGCAACTGCTCCACGCCAGCGCGATCCAGCTGACCGATCAGCGCAGCCAGCAGATCGCTACAGGCCGGGCTGGCCTCCTGCTCGAGCTGCTGCAGCCAGGGCTGCACGGGCAAGCGGCCGCGCCGCAACAGCTGCAGTTGCTGCCAGCGATCCGTGGAGTCGCTCAGCCCCAAAGGCGCAGAGATCACCGTTGGCTCCACCCTGGCAGGTCTTGGTTCGGCAAGGCCTCAGGCCGCCGCGCGGCGCCGCGCCCCGAAGCGCTCCACCAGCAGCTGCTCGAGCACATCCGGCAGCAGGGCCAGGGGAACGCCCTTGTCATGCAGTTCGGCCAGTTTCGGATCGGCGCCCATGTCACCGCCGAGGAAGATCTTCACCGCTTCCACCATCTGGCCCTCATGGCGGGCCTTGGCACCCATCAGACCGATCTCACCCATGTAGGGCTGACCGCAGGCGTTGGGGCAGCCGGTCCAGTGGCTGCGCACCGGATGGGGCAGCTCCAGGCGGCGCTCCAACTCCTCCACCACCGCCTGAGCTGTGGTTTTGGTGGGGATCAGGGCAAAGCTGCAGTACCGATTGCCGGTGCAACTCACCGCCTCGGCCATCAGGGCACCGGGTTCAGACGGGAAGCGCTGCAGCAGCGGTTCGGCCAGCAGGCTCTCCACCCGCTCGGCCGGCACATTCACGATCAACACGTTCTGGGCTTCGGTGAAGCGCAGTTCACCGCTGCCGTAGCGGCGAGCCAGCGCAGCCAGCTCCGCCATGGATGCCGCATCGAGGCGGCCCACCGGCACACTCAGCCCCACCCAGCAGAGACCCTCCTGCTTCTGAGGATTCACGCCCAGCGCCGCACGCGGTGCGCACTTCACATGGTGCTCACCGTTGTGGAAAGCGGCCTCACCACCGAGGGCAGTGAACTCCTGGAGCACCGCCTCGCGGTAACCCTCCAGGCCCAGCTCATCCACCAGATACATCAGGCGGCTCTTGTTGCGGGCCTGGCGATTGCCGCAGCGCTCAAAGTGGCGCAGGGTGGCCAGGCTGTAGTCGGCCAGCTGATCGGCGCGCAGCCATAACCCCAGGGGGATGGCCAGCTCATTGCGCTGGGCGGAGAAGAAGCCGCCCACCATCACCGTGAAGCCGAGCTCACCGTTGTGATCGGCCGGCAGGAAGGCCAGATCGTTGTGCAGCAGGAAGCTGTCGGGGGCGCCGCCCACGGCGATGTTGAACTTGCGGGGCAGGTTGCGGGGAGCATCGGCAGCCAGCAGGCGCTGCTGAATCGCCTCCACCAGCGGCCGCGTATCCACGAGCTCCTCGGGATCGAGTCCGGCCAGGGGATTGCCGGTGATGTTGCGGGGGTTGTCATGGCCGGACTGACGGCTGGTGAGCCCCACGACCTGCATCGCCTCCATCAGCGGTGCCATGTCTTCCAGCAGCAGGCCGCGCAGCTGAAGGTTCTGACGGGTGGTGATGTCGGCGGAGCCATGCTCGCCGCAGCGATCCACCGCATCGGCGAGCACCTCCAGCTGATCGGCGCTGATCACGCCATTGGGCAGGCGCAGCCGCACCATGAACCGCCCGGGCGTCACCGGCCGAAAGAAGATCCCCAACCACTTCAGACGGATGGTGAGGGTGGCCTCATCGAGGTTGTCCCAACCCTGAGCCGCCAGTTCGCCCAGGCGTGGCGCCAGCTCCAGACCGCAGAGCTCCGCCTTGGCCTGCTCGATCTTGCTCAGGGTGACGGCCATGGCTGCAGCAACAACGCAGGGAGGCCACAGGGTGCTCAACCGGCAGCACCCGTCAGTGTCGCCATCGTTACCAAACCAACGTTCCTGGGCGTCAGAGCCAGACCCTCACCACTTCTTATAAGCAAGAAATTTTCCGCACATCGTCACCTTGACGCGATCACCCGCCGGATCGGGCACCTTGTCCACATCGAGGCTGAAATCGATGGCGCTCATGATCCCGTCGCCGAACTTCTCCTGGATCACATCCTTGAGGGCCATGCCATACACCTGGATGATTTCGTAAAAGCGATAGAGCAACGGATCAGTGGGAATCACCGGATCCAGGCAACCTTTGGTGGGATAGGCCTGCAGCGCTTCGCTGATGGATGAATCGAGTCCGAGCAGATCGGTGAGCTGGCTGGCCTCCTCCGGCGAAGCCGTGGACTGGCCATAAAACAGCGAGGCGATCCAGACCTCATCGCGGCCCATCGCCCGCTCCAGATCCGCAAAGCTGAGGCCCTTGGCGCGCTTGGCGGCCATCAAGGTGGCGGTGAGGGCGGAGCCTGAGGTCATGGTGGGACGCTGAACAGCAACAGCGCCACCCTCCGCGGCTGCACCATCGCAGCAAGCAACGCTTGCTACAGACCAGAGGTGCCTCCGCTACATCGCGATGGCCGATCCAGCCGTGATTCAGAATTGACTCACGTTGTGCCCAGCGGGCTGCATGGTGGCGACCCTCTCCACACAGCCAGGAGCAGCGCCATCAGGGTCAACGGAACCGCTCACCGAGCAGCGCGCCCGCTTTCGCACCTATCTGGGCAAGGTGGGCAGCGGCGAGCACACCAGCAGTGGCCTCAGCCGCGAGGAAGCCGCTGAAGCCATGGAGCTGATGCTGGATGGCATCGCCACACCGGCCCAGATCGGCGCCTTTCTGATCGCGCATCGCATCCGCAGACCGGAACCCCAGGAGCTGACGGGGATGCTGGATGTGTATCGGCGCCGCGGGCCGGTGCTCACCAGCCGCGCACCTGCGCTGTGCTTCGGCATGCCCTTCGACGGGCGCAGCCGCACGGCACCGATTTATCCACTGACAGCCCTGGTGCTGGCCGCGGCCAACATTCCCGTGGTGCTGCAGGGCTCCGGCCGCATGCCGGTGAAATACGGCGTGACCGGCGCCGAGCTGTTTGCCAGCCTTGGCCTCGCGCTCACCGGACGCAGCCTGGAGTGGGCGCAGGCCAGCCTGGATCGCTTCAACCTGACCCTGCTGCATCAGCCGGATCACTTCCCCGCCGCGGAACAGCTGATCCCTTACCGCGATGAAATCGGTAAACGGCCGCCGCTGGCCAGCCTCGAACTGATGTGGACGGCCCACCATGGACCCCACCTGCTGGTGAGCGGCTTCGTGCATCCGCCCACCGAAGCCAGGGCCTGGGCCGCGCTGCAGCTGGCCGGTGAAACCAACGTGTTCACCGTGAAAGGCCTGGAAGGCAGCACCGACCTGCCCATCAGCCGGGCCTGTGTGACCGGGCGCGTACAAGCCGGCCAACCACCCGAGCGCCTGGTGCTGCATCCACGCGATCACGGCTGCTACGGCGCGGATCCCGCCTGGAACAACCTGGAACAGTGGAGCCAACAGGCCCTGGCCGGCCTGGGCGGACAGGGCGAGCTGGCAACCTCCCTGCGCTGGAACGCCGGCACCTACCTGTGGCAGGCCGGAGCGGCCCCGAGCCTGCCCCAGGGCGTGGAGCAGGCCGAAGCACTGCTGCAGAGCGGAGCCGGCCTGCGGCAACTCGAGCGGATGCGTGAGTGGCTGAGCTGAGTGGCGGTGCCAACCCCACGGATCCAAGCCAGCCACTGCTTTGCCTTTGAGCACGACTTCGTGGGCTCGTGGCGCTGCATCCCCCTCTGCGTGCGCCGCAAATTGGACCTGATCGGGCTCAAGCTCAAACTCAGCCACTGGCTGGAGCTGAGCCAGGCCCAACGCCAGCAGCTGGTCGACTGGCCGGATCAGCCCGAGGCCCTGCAGCAGCTGCGCGAGCAGCTGCTGGCCTGGACACGACCCATGGCCGACGGGGAAGCCCGCCCGCTGCCCGTTGCCGTGGCGGAACCCTGGCAACAGCTGGAGACGGTGGCCGCTGAGGTGCAGCGGGCAGCACAACAACGCAATAGGGAACTCAGCCGCGAGCAGTGGGCCGAACTGGGGGAACTGGGGCGCTTTGCCCTCTGCAAACTGGCGCGCCCGGGACACGACCACCACAATCTCGAAGCCGCTTTTGCGGAGCTGCTGCTGCCATACGCACCATCGGATGGTTCACCGGAATACCAAGAAGCAGCGCAACCTGACATTCCGTAGCAACGGGCACCAGCGGCGATCAACCGTGCGTGATCTCTTTAGTGCCGTTGGTCAGCATGTGCGCCAGCGCGTTATTCCTTCCCGACGGCCGCCCTTTGTTGTGAGCGCCTCCTGGGTTACGGCTGCCATGCCGCCGCTGGCTTCTGGCGTCCGTTGTTCTCTTCGTTCATTCACCCAGACGCATCGCGCCCATGTCGAACCTGTCGCGCCGCAAATTTCTGATCACCGCCGCCGGTTCCGCAGCCGGTGCCATGTGGCTCGCCGCCTGCGGCGGCAGCAAGAAGCCCGCTGCTCAGAGCACCGCCAGCGGCGCTGACGCCCCCGAAGTGGCCGGCGCCACCCTGGGCTTCATCGCCCTCACCGACAGCGCTCCTCTGATCATCGCCAAGGAGAAGGGCCTGTTCGCCAAGCACGGCATGCCCGACGTGA
>VFQS010003608.1_pt1 | contig 11724 bp, 8 predicted proteins | sample 3512361 | NCBI WGS metagenome assembly VFQS01 (sample SAMN10412375, study PRJNA504923) | tailings metagenome | isolation source: Relicate 1 Philex TSF3 active mining | place: Philippines | reverse complement strand
GTACATACTGCCCTACGTCGAGAGCGTTGTATTCCGAGTAGCGGGCCGGGAACTCAAAGAAGGTCAGCAGGTCATTTTTTTCGGAGACGGCCTGCCGGATGGCTTGTATGTTGGCACAATCCCGGGTATTATCTGCCAGGAGGCGGAAAGAAGAGGGGCTGGGTTCAAAGGCGAGTACGGTGCCGTGGTCTCCGACGAGGCGCGCGGCCAGCAGGGAGAAAAAGCCGAAATGGGCACCGATATCCACGAACCCATCGCCTGCTTTAAGCGAGCGGATGAGGTAGCGGGCGAGGCGTATCTCGGAGGGGTGGGTTTTAGTGCCGGTGAGGAAGATATCCAGGCCGCCGGGGAGTGCCACGCGCATATCTTGCTGAAAAAAGGCCGTGGCGCGGGTATGCCAGGCGCGGGGCAGGAGCGGGTATACCAGGTGGGTAAAGCCGGTGCCCAGCAGGTAGCGCAGCGGGGCGGCCAGGAATCGGCCCAGTCGGTCTGTTCGGGCCAGTGCTTCCGCTTTCTCTAATTGTGCGAGCAGTGCGTCCATCAGTTGAGCGTAAATTCGATGCCCAGGCGTTCGAGTTCCCGGGTGAAGGCAGTATCCACGTGTACTTTGCGTTCGTTGGACAACATACCCACCTTGATGCGTTGCAGGGGGTCTATGAGTTCCATGCGCAGCTTGTGTTGTCCGCGGTGGTTTTGGCAGAGCAGGTCCAGTTGTTCGATGAGGTCCTGGGAGAGCAGGTCCACGATGAGTTTGAGGGTGATGGCTTCCGTCAGTTTTTGGCCCACGGATTCCAGGAGGAGAATTTCGGTGGGTTTGAACTCGGTTTCTGCGTCGTTGCGCCAGCTGCGCTGGAAGCGTCCTTTCAGGAAGAGGGCGATATTTTCGACGAGCAGGTGGCGGAACTTCTGGTATTCTTCCCCGAAGAGGCGGATTTCGAGGCTTCCGGAGTAATCGCTGATTTCGAGGATGCCCCATCCGTTGCCGTTTTTGCCGATTTTGTGGGTGACGCGGGTGACGAGGCCGGCCAGGGTGAGGGTGGGTTTGGCCTGATGTTCCTGCAGTTCGCTCAGGGGGCAGGTGACGAAGCGTTTCAGTTCGAGCTGGTAATCGTCCAGCGGGTGTCCGCTGATGAAGATACCGGTCACCTCTTTTTCGCGGTTGAGGAGTTCGACCAGGGTCCAGGCTTCGCATTCGGGGATGGGCGGCGTGGGGATATCCACTTCCTGCCCGACGCTGCCGAAGAGCGAGTGGGAGGCATGTTGTTTTTGGCTGCGGTAGGCTGCGCCGTAGCGCAGCGCGTGTTCGAGCAGGGAGTCGTACTTATCGGAGGGGGCGAAGTACTGGGCGCGATGAATGCCTTCAAAGCAGTCGAAGGCACCGCCCAGGACCAGGCTTTCCAGTACTTTTTTGTTGACGGCGCGCATGTTAAGTCGGCGCACGAGGTCGAAGACGCTTTGGTAGGGGCCTTGTTGGCTTCGTTCTTCGAGGATTTCCTCGACGGGGCCTTCGCCCACGCCTTTGAGGGCGGAGAGCCCAAAGCGGATACAGCCGTCTTTATTGACGGAGAAGTCGGAGGCGCTTTCATTGATGTGAGGGCCGAGGACCTGGATACCCATGCGGCGGCACTCCTCTAGGAAGAAGGTCAGATCGGTGATATTGCTCTTGTTGTGGGTCAGCACCGAGGCCATGAACTCTGCCGGATAGTGGGCTTTGAGATAGGCGGTCTGAAAAGCCACGAAAGCATAGCAGGTGGAGTGCGATTTGTTGAAGGCGTAGGAGGCGAACGCTTCCCAATCCTTCCAGATTTTTTCCAGTTTATCTTTAGGGTGGCCATTTTTAGTACCACCTTCGAGGAATTTGGGCCAGAGGGCGTCCAGTTCGGCTTTCAGTTTTTTCCCCATCGCTTTGCGCAGCTTGTCGGCCTGGCCTTTGGTGAACCCGGCCAGTTTTTGGGACAGCAGCATCACCTGTTCCTGATAGACGGTTACCCCATAGGTGTCCTTGAGGTATTCTGCCATATCGGGGAGGTCGTAGGTGATGGGCTCGCGGCCGTGTTTGCGGGCGATGAAGTTGGGGATATAGTCCAGGGGCCCCGGCCGGTAGAGGGCGTTCATGGCGATGAGGTCTTCAAAAGTGGTGGGGGCGAGTTCTTTCAGGTACTTCTGCATCCCTGCACTTTCGTACTGGAAGATGCCGACGGTTTCGCCGCGCTGAAAGAGCTGGTAGGTCTTTTCATCTTCGAGCGGCACCTCATCGGGGTCGAGTTCGACGTGCCGGTTTTCCTGGACCATGGCTACGGCGTCTTTGATGATGGTGAGGGTTTTGAGGCCCAGGAAGTCCATTTTGAGGAGCCCGGCGGTCTCGGCCACACTGTTGTCGAACTGGGTGACGAGCATGTCCGACTCCTTGTCTATTTTGACGGGTACGTAGCGCGTGATTTCGTCGGGGGTGATGACGACGCCGCAGGCATGGATACCGGTGTTGCGCACTGAGCCTTCGAGGCGGCGGGCAGTCTGAATCATTTTTCCGATTTCGGTATCGCTGTCGGCCAGGGTTCGGAACTGATAGGCTTTTTCGAGTTCGTCGCTGTTGAGGTCCTCTTTTATTTTGGGGTCCACGTCGCCGTCGGCTAAAATATTGGCGAGGGAGGCCTTGAGGTGGGCTGGGAACGTCTTGGCTACGCGGTCCACTTCCGGCAGGGGGATGTCCATTACGCGGCCTACGTCGCGGATGGACGATTTGGCGGCCATGGTGCCGTACGTGACGATTTGGGCGACCTGGTTTCTGCCGTATTTTTGGATGACGTAGTCAATCACCTTATCGCGGCCCACGTCGTCGAAGTCAATATCAATATCGGGCATGGAGACCCGCTCCGGGTTGAGGAAGCGCTCGAAGAGGAGGTCGTAGCGGATAGGATCCACGTTGGTGATACCGATGCAGTAGGCCACTGCCGAGCCGGCGGCCGAGCCTCTGCCCGGCCCTACGGAGACGCCCATTTTGCGCGCGGTGGAGGTGAGGTCCTGCACGATGAGGAAGTAGCCGGGGTAGCCGGACTGGCGGATGACCTCCAGTTCGAATTGGAGGCGTTCCTCGATTTCTCGGGTCAGAGAACCGTAGCGTTTGCGGGCGCCCTCAAAGGTGAGGTGTCGCAGGTACTCGTCCTGGGAGGCAAAGCCCGGGGGCAGGGGGAAGGCTGGCAGCAGGACGTCGCGGGCCAGGTCCAGAGACTCCACTTTGTCGAAGATTTCGAGGGTGGTATCCACCGCATGGGGTACGTCGAAGAAGAGGCGGTTCATCTCTTCCCGGGTCTTGAAGTAAAAATCGGAGCTGGGGAACTTGAAGCGGTCCCGGTCGTCGAGGTGGGTACCCGTATTGATGCAGAGCAGTATATCGTGGGGCAGTGCGTCTTTTTCCTCGACGTAGTGCGAGTCGTTGGTACAGATGACTTTGAGCTGGTATTTTTCAGCGAGTTGGAGCAGGGTCTGGTTGATGTCTTCCTGACTTTTCCCGGTGCCGTCGATATTTTCCAGTCCGCGGTGTCGTTGCAGTTCGATGTAAAAATCTTCGCCGAAGAGGTCTATCCACCAGCGGAGCTTGGCTTCGGCTTCTTCCAGGCGGCCGTGGAGGATGGCCTGCGGGATTTCCGCGCCGATGCAGCAACTGGTGGCGATGAGGCCTTCGTGGTATTTTTCGAGGAGTTCCTTGTCTATGCGCGGGTATTTGCCGTAGAGGCCCTCAATGAAGCCCAGGGAGCAGAGCTTGGACAGGTTCTCGTAGCCTGTCTTGTTTTTGGCGAGCAGGAGCTGGTGGTAGCGGATATCCTGTTCGCCTTTCGCCCGGGAGAAGACCTTTTTATGCCGGTCGGATACGAGGTAGAACTCGCACCCCACAATGGGCTTGAGCTGTCGTTTTTTGGCTTCCGACACAAACTTGAATGCGCCGAACATATTGCCGTGGTCGGTGAGGGCGACTCCTTTCTGGCCGTCGCGCACCGCTTTGTTCATCATTTCGGTGATACTCGATGCTCCATCGAGCAGGGAGTACTGGGTATGGCAATGCAGGTGGACGAAATCCGGCATGGTACTGGCTTATGAGATTTGTGGCAAGGGGGACCTCGAAGTACAAAAATCTACAATTTATAGTTTGGCTCGAGGTGTCCCGTATTTTTATAATGTTCCTCTATAATGCGGAGCACTTCGCGGGGGTCATCCACGATGGGGAGCAGGTCCATATCCTGTGGGGAGATGTAGTGTCCTTCCTCCAGGAGGGTATGCTGAATCCATTCTTTGAGGCCGCTCCAGTAGGAAGCCCCGACGAGGATAACCGGGAATCGGGTGATTTTGTTGGTCTGCATGAGGGTGAGCACTTCGAACAGTTCGTCGAGGGTGCCGAAGCCGCCGGGCAGGGCGATGAAGGCCTGGGCATATTTCACGAACATGACCTTTCGCACGAAGAAGTAGCGGAAGTTGAGGTTTTTATCCGGGTCTATGTACGGGTTGGAGAGCTGTTCGAAGTGCAGGTTGATGTTGAGACCCGCCGAGCGCCCGCCGTAGAGGAAGGCGCCTTTATTAGCGGCTTCCATGATGCCGGGGCCACCGCCAGTGATGATGCCGTAGCCCTCTTCCGTGAGCACGCGGGCGATTTCGACGGCCAGTTTGTAGTAAGGGTGGTCGGGCTTTATGCGGGCGGAGCCGAAAATAGAGACACAGGGCCCTATTTGGTTGAGGGTTTCAAACCCGTCCACGAATTCCGAGATGACCTTGAACATGGTCCAGGAGTTCTCCGCCTTGATTTGGCGGGACCATTCTTTTTGCGGGTGTTTATGGTGTTCTTGCGGCGTTTGCGGTTCCATTGCTGTGTTTGGTGATACATAAGACTTGTTGCGGGAGGATTGTCAAGGGGTCAAAAAAGACTCTTTCCCCTCTCCCTGACCTCTCGCAACGAGTCTGATAGGGAGAGAGCCGATGCTATTCGAAGGCTCGCGATTTGTCCGGCTGCCATCCCGAAGAATGCCCCTTTAGGACGACCCTTTGAATAGCAGCCGTAAGATAGAGATTCCTTTATGATTAATACAGGGAGGGTGAAATTAGTTTTTTTGGAAGGCGGAAAATTCTGCTTCGATGAATTGGTGGAGGGCTTCGCGGTTGGGAAAGCGGCTGAAGAGCTCGGGCAGGTTGAGGCTGGGTTGGGATGGTGTTGGGACGGCGTACTGGAGTACGTCTTCGCGGGAGATGGGCTTTCCCCCGAGGATGACGAGGCGTTCGACCACGTTGCGCAATTCGCGGATATTGCCGCTCCAGTGGTGGTGTTGCAGAGCCTGTACGGCCTCTGGCCGTATGGATTTCAAGGCCATCCCGTATTCCTGGCAGACCAGTTTGAGGAAATGGTCCACCAAGGCGGGGATATCCTCCTTTCGATCCGCCAGAGCAGGTGCTTCGACCAGGATGACGGCGAGGCGGTGGTAGAGGTCTTCGCGGAAGCGGCCTGCGGCGATTTCGCGGCGCAGGTCTTTGTTGGTAGCGGCGACGACGCGCACGTCCACCCGGATCTCCTTGTCGCCGCCGACGCGGGTGATTTTCTGTTCTTGCAGGGCGCGCAGAACTTTCGCTTGTGCGGAAAGGCTCATATCGCCGATTTCATCGAGGAAGAGCGTGCCCCCGTTGGCCTGCTCGAATTTGCCAATGCGCTGTTTGATGGCTGAGGTGAAAGCGCCCTTTTCGTGTCCGAACAGCTCACTTTCGATGAGTTCGGACGGTATGGCGGCGCAATTGACCTCCACGATAGGATGCTGAGCGCGGGGGCTGAGTTCGTGCAGCCACCGCGCGATGAGCTCCTTGCCCGCCCCGTTAGGGCCGGTGATGAGTACGCGCGCCTCGGTGGGCGCGACGCGGGAGAGGGTGTCTTTGAGCCGCGTCACGGCCTCTGAGCTGCCGATGATTTCCTGGAGGCCTGCCTTTGCCACTTTGCGTTTGAGCTGCCGGGTTTCCTGCAGCAGACTGGACTTGTCCATCGCGTTGCGGATGGTGATGAGGAGGCGGTTCAGGTCCGGGGGCTTGCTGATGAAATCAAAGGCCCCGCGCTTCACCGATTCGACAGCAGTATCTATGGTGGCGTGCCCGCTGATCATCACCACGGAAGTGCCGGGGCACAGCTCGTGTACTTTATCTAAGGCGTCCATCCCGTCCATCCGCGGCATTTTGATGTCCATCAATACGACGTCGAAGGCGCTTTGGCGGAGCTTGGCAAGCCCTTCCATTCCGTCGGCGGCTTCTTCCACTTCAAATTTTTCAAATTCCAGTATCTCGCGCAAGGTGCGGCGGATGCTGCTCTCGTCGTCCACAATGAGGATTCTTGCCATATCGGGTAGCGTTGGACAGGGTGTGGCTTTTTTTTGCAATATTACATATTTTTTTAATATAAAATCCGGAAACAAGCATCAGGGTTCGTACAGATAGGGAAAAATCGTTTTCACAAACACCGCCACGAGGAGGATGGCCGTCAGGTTGAGAAGGATACCGGCCCGGGCCATTTGCATCATCGTCAGGTGGCCCCGGGCGAAGACGATAGCGTTGGGCGGGGTGGACATGGGCAGCATGAAGCCTGCACTGGCAGCCAAGGTCACGGGGATGCACATCTCCTCCGGGGGAATGCCCATACTGACTGCAATCCCACCGACGACGGGCAGAAAGATAGTGACCTGCGCCACGTTGGACATGACTTCCGAGAGGAAGACTGTCACGGCGGCCAGCCCCAGGATCACGAGCCAGCCGGACACGGCGAGCCCTCGGAACTGGTCGCCGATGAGGTCAATGATGCCTGTGCGGGCCAGGGCATCGGCCAGGCTGAGCCCGCCGCCGAAGAGCAGCAGGATGCCCCAGGGAAGGCGCTCGGTGTCTTTCCAGTCCAGCAGGAACTTATGCCGGGACCACTCGATTGGGATGACGAAGAGGAGGACGGCAGCCAGCAGCGCCACTGCCGTATCGGAGATGCTGATAAAGGGCAGCAGGCTTTTGATGGGGCTTTGGAAAATCCAGCAGAAAGCAGCGAAGACGAACACGGCGAGGGTGCGTTTCTCCCCTTTCTGCATGGGTCCCAGTTCATCGAGTTCGGCTTGTATGAGTTCGCGGGCGCCGGCAAACTGCCCCAGGCGACTGGGGTACATCCATTTTACGAGGATGAGGTAGGAGGCCAGCAGCAGCAGGAGCGCAAAGGGGAAGCCCACGGCAAACCACTCTGCAAAGCTCACTTCGATTTGGTGCGCTTCGCGCATGTACGCAGCGAAGACCACGTTGGGCGGCGTGCCGATGATAGTCGCCATACCGCCAATGCTCGAAGCGTACGCCACGGCCAGCATCATCGTCAGGGCAAAGCGCTCCATGCCCTGTTCCCTGCCCTCCCCGACGCGCCTGCGCAACAGGTCAATGACCGAGGAAGCGATGGGCAGCATCATGATAGCCGTAGCGGTATTGCTGATCCACATACTGATGAACGCCGTGGCCAGGAAGAATCCCAGCACGATGCCGTCGGCGTTGGTGCCCGTGAGGCGGATGATGTTCAAGGCGATGCGGCGGTGCAGATTCCAGCGCTCCATCGCCAACGCAATCACGAAGCCCCCCATGAAGAGGTACACCACCGGATTGGCATAGGGTGCCGCTGCTTCATCGAGCTTTGCGACCCCCAGCATGGGCAGCAACAGCATGGGCAGCAGTGCCGTGACCGCCATCGGCACGGCTTCGGTAACCCACCAGGAGAGCATGAGGGCCGCCAGTGCCATCACTTTCCATCCTTCCGGGCTTAGTCCCGGCGGACAGGGAAGCAGCAGCAGCAACAGGAAAAGCAGTGGGCCAATCAGAAGCCCGATTCGTTTTAGGTGCATAATGGCCAGGTTTTGTGTATTCAGTCTGCAAGGTAAGCGCATATTCGGAATTTTTTGTTGCGAACCCCTGCCGAAACGGGCGACTAATAGCTGTTTTTTACCCTACTCTAAAACTTTTGCCCGGGTGTACTGTATCTTAATGTACAAAAGATTTGTTGTGCAGGATTATCGAGGGTCAAAAAGGCCCTTTTTCGCCCACTTCAGGCCTTTTTTCGGTCATCTAACGACGTTAGACTCCCTCAAAAAGCCTTCGTGTGGACAAAAGACGATTCTTTTTTCCCTCCTCGCTGACCCCGCGCAACAAGTCTAATTCCCTATGGTATGGCAAAAAAACAAAAACAACCGAATCGTTTGAATTTGGCTTTTTTTGCCAAACTAAGTTCGTTTGCGTGTTTTGTGCTTTGCCTGTGGTGGGCTTCCTCCGCGCAGGCCCAAAAATTCGAAGATCCGAAGTTCAGTTCGCTCAGCCAGCGGCAGTTTGATATCCCCTTCGAGTACGAGAACAACTTCATCATCGTCAAGGTAGTATTCAACAACGTGTTCCCCCTGCGCTTCATTTTCGACACGGGGGCGGAGTACACGATTTTGTCGAAACGGGAAATCACGGATTTGCTGCAGGTGGACTATCACAAGCGCTTCACGCTACAGGGAGCCGACATGCGTACGGACCTCTACGCCTATCTGGCGCGGGGCATCACGATGAACATCGGCAACACGCGCCATATCAACCGTTCCATACTGGTGTTGGAGGAAGATTACTTCCGTTTTGAGGAATTTTCAGGGATACAGGTACACGGTATTTTGGGGGCGGATTTATTCAAGCGTTTTGTGGTAAAAATCAATTACAAGCGGCGTATCATCACGCTGCTGGAACCCGATTCTTTCCGTCCTGCGCGCACGGGCAGCACGTTTGAATACCCCCTGGAGATGCAGCGCAACAAGCCCTACATATCTGTACCGATACGGCTGGCGGGGGATACGATTATCCGGACCAAGCTATTGCTCGATACGGGAGCGAGTATGTCTCTGTTGCTGTACACCAACACCCACCCGGGGCTACACCTGCCGGAAAAGACGATCCCCAGCAACATAGGCATGGGGCTGGGCGGGTTTCTCCAGGGCTACCTCGGGCGGATACCCCGCCTGGAGATACAGGACGTGGCCTTCCACGAGGTGATTACCAACTTTCAGGAATTGCCGCCGGGAGTTGACACGGCGAACATGGTGCGGCGCAACGGCATCCTGGGGAACCCCATCCTCAGCCGCTTCATCCTCACGCTGGACTATCCGCGGGAGCGCTTGTACCTCACCCCCGTACCCGGCTACCGGAGCAAGTTCGAGTACGACCGCAGCGGGTTGGTGATTATCGCCTCCGGCCCCAACCTGACGAAGTTCACCGTGTTCGACGTCATACCGAACAGCCCGGCGGCGCGGGCGGGACTGATGCGGGGCGACGAGCTGCGGCGCATCAACGGCTTTCCCGCAGTCCTGATGTCGCTGGCCGAGGTTAACGCGCGATTCCGGCGCAAACCCGGCACGAAGATTCGCCTGCAAGTCGAGCGAAATAGCGTCCGCATGGAAAGGCGCTTCCAGTTGGAACAACTGATCTGAGGCTCACAGCTTTTTTTTGCGCTTCATTCGACAGGAAAGCAAAAAAATATTATTTTTGCAGCCGATTTATTCATACCAAAATAGTTTACCATGTTCGCAATTGTAACGATAGCTGGTCAGCAGTTCAAAGTCGAGGAAGGGCAGGAGCTCTTCGTCCACCAGCTAGCCGCTGCTGAGGGCGATGCCGTAACGTTTGACCAGGTACACCTGGTGGACCGCGACGGGAACGTCCAGGTGGGTAAGCCGGTGCTTCCCATCCAGGTCAAGGCTACGGTCCTGGGCCATCAAAAAGGGGACAAAGTGATTGTCTTCAAGAAAAAGCGCCGCAAGGGCTACCGCGTGAAGAACGGGCACCGCCAGTCCTTCACCAAAATCAAAATTGACGCTATTGCCTAATCCCGCCAGTCGGATTTGGTTTTTTTCATCACGATCAAAAAAAGCACGATACCATGGCACACAAGAAAGGCGTAGGTAGTTCGGATAACGGGCGGGACAGTAAAAGTAAGCGTCTCGGCGTAAAATTATTCGGTGGCCAGCTCGCACAAGCCGGCAACATCATCGTCCGCCAGCGCGGCACTAAGTTCCACCCGGGCGAGAACGTATATATGGGCCGCGACTTCACGCTCCACGCGGGCATCGAAGGGCGTGTACACTTCAAGCGCCACAAGCAGGACCGCACCTTCGTGAGTATCCTGCCGTTGGAAACAGCTGCTCCGGTAGCCCGCCAGGCTGCCCCCGTGGCTGCAGCTGCCCCCGTCGTAGCCGCCGCCGCAGCTCCGACATCCAAAGCAGGCACACACACGCTGCCTTCCGGCAAAAAAGTCAAAGACAACGACTTGAGAGCCATCGAGGGCATCGGCCCTAAAATCGAAGAGCTGCTGCATAATGCCGGCATCACCACCTGGGCACAGTTAGCCGGCAGCACCGCGGAAGCCCTCAAAGAAGTCCTGGAGCAGGGCGGCAGCAAATTCGCTATGCACGACCCGTCCACCTGGCCCAAGCAGGCACAGCTGGCCGCTGACGGCGAATGGGAAGCCCTGGAGACGTACCAGGACCAACTCAAGGGAGGCAAAGAGGATTGATAGACTTCTTGCGAGGGATGCGTGAAATGTTTATGCTCCGCCCCCTGCCAGAATGTTCTTCTCCCAAAAGAGCCTGAAAGGCGGGTTTTCGCTTTGCGAAAACCCGCCTTTCAGGCTCTTTTGCATTAAAAGGATTGAGGAAGCAACCCGATAGCAACAAGCCTGTTTTCCTAATTAAAAAAACAAAGCACATATATTCAATAAGATATGTCTAAATCTACCGATTTTTAACCCATTTTTTTTCGATCTGGCAGGCTGTAAACTGTCCCTTGACGGCGAGCGGTAGTTTCCCGTTCTTTGCGGGATGAAGAAGGATACTAAACCACACGACACCTTTATGAAGACCCTGCTCTCGGACAAGCCCCGGGCACAGGTATTCCTGCAGTGCATGCTGCCTGCCGAACTGGCGGAGCAGTTAGACCTCGGCACCCTGGAGCCCATAGACCGCCTGCAGCTCCCGGAATCTGGTCACGAACACTATGTGGATGCACTGTTCCGGGTTCGTCTGCGCACTTCAGCACATGAGGACGAGGCCCTTGTCAGCATCCTGTTGGAGCACAAGAGCTATGCCGACAGATGGGTATCCCTGCAGCTACTGTACTACATCGCCGCAGCGTACTATTCCCGACACAATACCCACCAGCCGCTTCAACTCGTCATCCCGTATTTATTAGACTTGTTGCGCGGGGAATCATCAAGGGGTCAAAAAGGCCCTTTTTCGCCCATACTGTGCCTTTTTTCGGTCATATAGCGAGGCTATACTCCCTCAAAAAGCCTTCGTATGGACAAAAAATGACTCTTTTTTCCCTCCTCGCTGACCCCGCGCAACAAGTCTATTCTACCACGGTGTGGGGAGCTGGTCCTTCCAGTCGCCCCGGGAGCTGTTTGAAGAAAAATTCAGAGACCACCTGGATTACGTCCCGAACTTTAAGATCCTGTCCACCGACATGTCGAATATCCCGGAGGACTTTATAGAAAGCCTACCGGAACCCTGGCTGCGCTCGGCACTGCAGGTCCAAAAGTACAGCCGTCGCCCCTCGGAGTTGTTGCGCCGTTTTGAGCAGATTTTCTCCTCGCTGCCGGATACAGAGGAGGGGAACTTTTTCGAAGCGCTGGTAGTTTATTTTCTTAGAATAGACTTGTTGCGAGGGGTC
>VFQS010003607.1_pt1 | contig 11724 bp, 13 predicted proteins | sample 3512361 | NCBI WGS metagenome assembly VFQS01 (sample SAMN10412375, study PRJNA504923) | tailings metagenome | isolation source: Relicate 1 Philex TSF3 active mining | place: Philippines | reverse complement strand
GCGGATTATGAGTCCGCTGCATTCACCAGATTGCTAGACCCCCGCCGCTGCGCGGCGGTTCCTGATTACCACAGGCCGCGCACGGGCAGCAGGCTGGTGTAGGGGGAAGCCCCCGGCGCGTAGGCGGGCAGGGCCGGGGCGGCGCAGGAGAGCGGGTCGGCGGCGGGGCAGGTGGCGGAGGCCGGCGACACCAGGCTGGCGTTGATGCCGGAGGAGACGTCGGCGGTGCGCAGCGGCAGGGGATCGGACTGGGCGTCGAGCAGGCCGGCGGCGGTGTTCTGCAGGGCGGTTCCGTCCCAGATGATCGCCTGATCGGGGAAGCCGAAGCCCATCAGCCGCTCGGGGCCACCGCCGCCGCCGCCGAAGGCGATGCCGAGCAGGTCGGTGATCTGGTGGCGCACATCAACGCCAGCGGGGAAGCTGGCGCGCCAGGTGTAGAAGCGCTGCTCCACCAGATTCGGTGGGGTGATCACCGGCGCGCAGCGGGTGACCTCCACCGTGCCCACAGCACCCGCCACCCCCTCGGTGGTGGTGAGGCAGCGCACGGGGCCGGCGGCGGCGGGCGACGGCAGGAGCAGGGAGAGGGCCGCGAGGGCCGGCAGGCCGAGGGCCCCGGCGGCGGGCGCGTTCAGGAACGGCATCGGCGGCGGCGACGGAGCGGTCGGTGCGGACGCAAACTAGCCAGATCGGCCGGGAAGCACCAGTGCGCCCGGTCCACCCCGCCCAACCGGCCATGCCCCTGACCCTTCCCGCCAGCTCCGCGGAGCGCCACGCCCTGCTGCTGAAGCTGCTGGCCGAGCGCGCCTACCGCCACGGCAACTTCACCCTCGCCTCGGGCCGCAGCAGCCACCACTACGTGAACTGCAAGCCGGTGAGCCTGAGCGGCATCGGTCTGGCCCTGCTGGGTGAGGCGATGCTGGCGGAGGTGGAGGAGGGGGCCGCCGCCGTGGCCGGCCTCACCCTGGGCGCCGATCCGCTGGTGAGCGCCGTGGCCCAGGCGGCCGCCCTGCAGGGCCGGGAGCTCGATGCGCTGATCGTGCGCAAGGAGGCCAAGGGCCACGGCACCGGCGCCTGGCTGGAGGGTCCGCTGCCGGCCGCCGGCAGCCTGATCACCGTGCTGGAAGACGTGGTGACCACCGGCGGCTCCTCGCTCAAGGCGGTGCGCCAGCTGCGCGAGGCGGGCTACACCGTGCGGCGCGTGGTGACGATCGTGGACCGCCACGAGGGCGGCCTCGAGGCGATGACCGCCGAGAACCTGGAGCTGCGCAGCCTGTTCCCGCTGGCGGCCGTGGCCGCCGCCAGCGGCGCGCCCGTGGCGCCATGAGCGGCGTGGGACGCGCCCCCGGGCCCTGGAGCTTGCCGGCGCCGGGTCGCAGCGAGCGGGCGGTGGCGGTGCTGCGCCTCACGGGCGCCGATGCCCTGCGGGTGCTGCACGGCCAGACGAGCCAGGCCATCCAGCCGGCGGCCCGGCCGGGCGACCGGCTGCTCACCTGCTGCATCACCCCCACGGCCCGGCTGCGGGCCCTGGCCCAGGTGCTGGTGGAGGAGAACGGCGCCTGGCTGCTGATCGAGGCCGGCGATCCGGCCGGGGTGCGCCTGGCCCTCGACCGGGTGCTCTTCCCCGCCGACGCGGTGACCCTGGGCCCCCTGCAGCCGGCCCTGCTGGTGCGCCCGGTGGGCACGGCCGGCGACGCGGGGGCGGGAGCTGGGGCGGCGCCAGGCCGCTGGCAGCCCCTGCGCGACGGCGAACCGCCCGAGCAGGGCGGCTGGCGCTTCGACGACGGCAGCGTGCTGCTGCCCCTGCCCGCGCACCCCAGCGAGGCCGAGGCCAGCCGCACAGCGGCGCTGGCGCTGCTTCCGGCCGAGCTGGCGGCCCTGCCGCCGCTGGGGGCCGACGCCCTGGAGCTGGAGCGGATCCGGCGGGGCGAACCGGCGGTGCCGGGCGAGATCCACGACGACCACAACCCGTTCGAGCTGGGCCTGGCCGATCGGGTGAGCCTCACCAAGGGCTGCTACGTGGGCCAGGAAACCCTGGCGCGCCTCGCCACCTACGACGGCGTGCGCCAGCAGCTGCGCCGCTGGTGGCTGCCGGCGGGCGCTGCAGGTGGCGACGCGGCGGGAGGAGCGGCGACACCGCCGGAACCGGGCGAGACCCTGCACGATGCGGCAGGCGAGCGGGCCGGCCGGATCAGCTCGGTGCTGGCCGTGGAGGGCGGCTGGGTGGGCCTGGCCCTGGTGCGGCGGGCGGCCCTGGCGGCGGATCAGCTGCTGCGGGCCGGCGGCGAGGCCGTGGCTGTGTCGGAGCCGGCCGGCTTCGTGGCGCCGCCGGTGGGGGCCGGTGGGGCCGGCGGGGCCGGGCCGTCCTGATCCAGCAGCCAGCGGGCCACGGCCCAGGTGGCGCGCCCGTCGTCGCGGTTGTAAAGAAAGATCCGGCCGAACAGGTGGGCGGCGGCCCGGCGGCGGCCGGGTTCGCGGCCCCAGCGGCGCCACTGGCGCCACCACAGCAGGCAGCGGGCCCCCTCCACCCCGGCGGTGCTCCAGCGGAAGCCGAGCCAACCCGCCACCGCCTTGAGGCCGTAGCTGTTCACCGGCAGCCGCCAGTGCTGGCGCAGGCGCTGGTGCACATCGATCAGGCGGGCCCGCAGCCGCTGGCGCTCGGCCTCGCCCACCCCCTGGCGCTCAGCGAGCCGCAGCAGGCCCACCGCCTCGGTTTCACCCCAGTGCAGCAGCGGCCAGTCGGGGTAGCGGGCGAGCAGGGCGGCCATGCGGGCCCAGAGGCGCGCTTCGCCGTGCTCCTGCAGGGCCAGCAGCGGGTGGTAGCGGCCGCTGGCGGCATCGGCGGGCCAGGCGCCATCGGCCTGGCGGGCCAGCAGCACCAGGCCGTGCAGGAAGTCGTCGCGGGCGTCGGGATCGGCCTCGATGTCGTAGATGAGCACCCCCGGGGCGCGGGCCAGCTCGGGCAGGGCGGGCCCGGCTTCGAGGCGGCGCGGCTGGCCGGCCCGCTGCACCCGGGCCTGATCCACCAGCTGGGGCGCCACGGCCCGGTGCTGCTCGCCATGCACCGCCAGCCGCTCGGCCAGGTGCTCCGGATCGCTGGCGGCCAGCTGATCGAGGCTGGTGATGCCCAGCTCCAGCAGCAATTCACGGCGGCGGCCGCCGATGCCGCTCACCTCGCTCAGGTGGCCGGCGGCCGTGGCTTCGGCATCGCAGAGGCCGCGCCAGCTGCAGAGGCTGCACTTGCGGCGGTCGTTGATCAGCGGCGGCGGCTCGCTGCGCTCCAGATCGCCGGCGAGGCGGCCGAGGCTGTCCTCGAGCTGGCGATCGAGGCCGCTGCTGAGGCTGAGCCGCTCCGGCGGCTGGCCGCGGCCGGCGCCGGCCAGCACCAGGCCCTGGCGCACCGGCTCGCCCTGGTGCTCGCCGAGCAGCCGGCCCCAGAGGGCCAGCAGCAGCCGGTGCTCGCGGGTGGTGTTGTGGCCCTGGCGGGCCAGCACGGGCTGGTAGGCGTGGGCGCCCCAGCGGCTGTGGCCGGGCTGGCGCAGCAGCAGGCTGGGGTGGGCCTCCACCGGCTGGCCGGCGGCGCTGCCGTACAGGCGCAGGCCCACCACCCCCTCGGCGCCGGCGGCGCAGGCCGCCTCGCCACGGCCGGGCCGCTGCGGCAACAGCTCCTGGAAGCCGAGCAGCTGGTCGTGCAGGGCCAGGGCGCGGTGGGCGCTCCAGAGCCGCTCCGCCGGCGGGCCGTGGCGGTCGAGCCAGGCGCGGCGGCGGCAGCGCAACCAGCTGCGCAGCAGCCTGTCGGTGAGGGGAGTGGGCGCCATCGCGGCCACGCTAGGCGGGGGTGGTCTGACGCCAGGCCGGCACCCGCCGCGGCCGCCGCCCCCCCGCGGCCTGCTAGCAGGGGGCTGGAACCCTTCGATGCGCCGCGGCCATGGCCTCAGCCCCCCTGCCCCTGGAGGCCAGCCCGATCGCCTTCGGCACCGATGGCTGGCGCGGCATCCTCGGCGTGGACATCACCGTGGAGCGGCTGCTGCCGGTGGCGGCGGCGGCGGCCAGCGAGCTGGAGAGCAGCGCCCCCGCCGGCCTGAGCAGCCGCGAGGTGGTGATCGGCTACGACCGCCGCTTCCTGGCGCCGGAGCTGGCCGAGGCGATCTGCGCGGCGGTGCGGGGCGTGGAGCTGGAGCCGGTGCTGGCCGAATCGGCCACGCCCACGCCGGCCTCGAGCTGGGCGGTGGTGGAGCGCGGCGCCCTGGGGGCACTGGTGATCACCGCCAGCCACAACCCGCCCGAATGGCTCGGTCTGAAGATCAAGGGTCCATTCGGCGGCTCGGTGGAGGGCGACTTCACCGCCCGGGTGGAGCGGCGCCTGGCCGCCGGCGGCGTGAGCGTGCCGATCGGCGGGGCGATCCAGCGCTTCGATGCCCTGGGGGCCTATGTGGCCGGCCTGCGCGCCAAGGTGAACACCGATGCCCTGGCCGCCGGCCTGGAGCGGCTCGGCCTGCGGGTGATCGTGGATCCGATGCACGGCTCGGCCGCCGGCGTGCTGCCGGCGCTGCTGGGCGAGGCGGCGGTGGCCTCAGGGGCGATCGGCGAGATCCGCAGCCAGCGCGATCCGCTCTTCGGCGGCCATCCGCCCGAGCCGCTGGCGCCCTACCTGGGCGAGCTGATCGAGGCGGTGCGGGCCTCCACCGCAGCCGGCCGGCCGGCGATGGGCATCGTGTTCGACGGCGACGGCGACCGCATCGCCGCCGTGGATGAGCGGGGCCGCTTCTGCAGCACCCAGCTGCTGATGCCGCTGTTCATCGACCACCTGGCCCGGGCCCGCGGCCTGGCCGGCAGCGTGATCAAGACGGTGAGCGGCTCCGATCTGATGGCCCTGGTGGCCGAGGGGCTGGGCCGCACGGTGCTGGAGATGCCGGTGGGCTTCAAGTACATCGCCGCCGAGATGCTGGCGGGCGAGGTGCTGGTGGGCGGCGAGGAATCGGGCGGCGTGGGCTTCGGCATGCACCTGCCCGAGCGCGATGCGCCCTTCGCCGCCCTGCTGCTGATCGAGGCGCTGGTGGAGGGCGGCGTGCCCCTGGGCGAGCGGATCGATGCCCTGCAGCAGCGCCACGGCGGGGCCGCCGCCTACGACCGGCTCGACCTGCGCCTCCCCGACATGGCCGCCCGCACCGCCCTGGAGGCGCGCCTGGCCGAGGCCCCGCCGAGCGCGGTGGCCGGCGTGGCTGTGGCCGAGGTGATCCGCACCGATGGCGTGAAGCTGCGGCTGGGGCCGAGCCACTGGCTGATGCTGCGCTTCTCCGGCACCGAACCGCTGCTGCGCCTCTACTGCGAGGCCCCCACGGGGGAGCGGGTGGCGGAGGTGCTGGCCTGGGCGCGGGGGTACGCGCTGGAGGGCTGAGGCGGCCGATCGCGGCCCATTGACGCCGCCGGACCGGCTGCACACACTCGGGGCCCAGGCGATGGCCCATGGCCCCGGTTCCGTTCAATCCCGAGGTCCTGATCTGCGAGCCGATCGGCCAGTTCTCGGCGGATGAGCTGAATCGCCTGATCGGCGATCCGATGGCCATCGGCTCGATCTCCGTCTACGACCTCTTCAACGAAGACGGCCTGCTGGCGCCCTTTGACGCCTCATCGGCGGCCCGGACCTCGGGCACTGGGGGCTCGATGGGGGCGCGCAATGGGGTGAGCCTGTATCGCCTCACCTACGACACACCGATCGCCGAGCTCAACAGAACGGAACGGGTGAGCGGCCTGCTGGCGATCCCGGATCTCGATGGCCTGGCCGGGCGCACGCTGCCCCTGCTCTCCTGGCAGCACGGCACGCTGCTCGACCCGGCGGATGCCCCCTCGAACCTGTGCGCGGCCGGCACGCTGCAGCGCGACCCGCATGGGATCCCGCGCAGCGCTGAAACGCTGTTCAACGTGGTGCGCTGCGCCGGCAACGGCTTCGTGGTGACGGCCGCCGACTACGTGGGCAACGGCCTCTCCAGCCCCGCCGGCACCACCCAGGCCTATGCCGTGAAAGACGCCACGGTGCAGACCCTGCTGGACCAGCTGGCGGCGACGCAGCTGGTGCTGCAGCAACGGGGGATCACACCGGGGCCGCTGGAGCTGCACGGCTGGTCGCAGGGGGGGCTGAACACCCAGTGGCTGGCCTGGGCCCTGCAGGAGCGGGGCACCCCCCCGGATCGCGTCGCGGCGGTGGCCGCCCCCACCGATCTGCCCCTGCTGGTGGGCTACTGGATGAACAACTACCCCGGCACGCCCAACTGGCTCACGGCGGCGATGCCGCTGCTGATGGGCAGCCACGAGACCTACTACGGGCTTGAGGGCCTGATGGCCGAGGCGATCCGGCCCGAGTTCCTGCCGATCGCCCAGGCGATCCACGCCAAGACCTACGACTGGGACAGCGTGAACTGGCAGGACGCCAAGCCCGTGGGCCTGCCGGTGGTGGGCAGGGAAATGCTGAATCCGGCGTTTCTGGCGGCCTGCAACCGCGGCGACCACCCCTTCATCGCGCGGATCAGGGCCAACACCGCCCTGCAGGGGCGCTTCAGCATGCCCTGCCGCTTCTACGGCGGCAGCGGCGATGCGGTGGTACCTGCCTGGTGCTCGCTGCTGCGACCGGTGGAGCATCAACGGCTGCTGGGCAGCACCCTGGCCAGCGGCATGCCGGTGCAGCTGGGCGACACCCACACCCCTGCCGGAGCCCCCAGGCCCGGTGGCACCCACCGCAGCGCCTTCCTGGCCAGCCTGTTTGATCCGGGCCTGAGCATCCAGCCCTGGTTCGCGGAAGCCTGCCGGTAGCGCCTCAGCCCTCGCCCGGCACCACCAGATCCGGGTGACTGGCGGCCAGCGCCCTGAGGCGGGCCAGCAGGTGCTGGCGCAGGGCCTGCAGCTTGGGGTGATCGATGAACTCCCGGCGCACCACCAGCGCCTCGCCGGAGCGGATGGGCAGCTCCAGCGGCAGCCGCACCAGGGTGCCGCCGCTCACCGCCAGGCTCAGGGGCGTGCCGTAACCCACGGTGAGCTCGGTTTCGGCGCGCCCCTCCCAGCGGTCGCGGCGGTAGCGCTGCATCCGCACCGGATCGTTCCACAGCCCGATGGCGCGCAACGCCTGCTCCACCCGGGGGTAGGAGCCCTCGGGAAGCCCCAGGGAGGGAAAGCCGGCGATCTCCTCGAGGCTGAGCCGGTCGCGGCCCACCAGGGGATGGTCGGGCCGGGCCACGAAGAACACAGGCATCGACGACAGCACGATGGCGGTGAGATCGGGATCGTCCGGCTCGGGCAGGTCGGGCAGGCCCGCCACGAAGGCATCCACGATCCGCTCGCGCAGCAGCTGAAGATTGCGGGCCAGCCCCACGATGTTGGCCAGGCCGAGGATCCAGGGCGCGGGCGTGGGCGTGCACAGCAGCGGCCCCGACCAGTAGGTGGCCTCCAGCCGCAGCGGCCGCAGCCCCTCCCAGCGGGCGTGCTGGTGCACCCGCCGCTGGAGCTGCAGCAGCCGGGTGTCGCCGACCACGCACCACTCACCATCCACGCGCCGCATCTCCACGCCGAACAGCTCGAGGCAGCGGTGGCACCAGCGGCTGGTGAGGCTCTGGCCGAAGCCGAAGCGCTGCCTCACCTCCTGGCCGGTGCGCAGCCACTGCATCGCATCGAGAGCGGCGAGACTGTCCTGATCGATCAAGGGCTCAGGAGGGGGGCCGCCCATCCTGGAGGAGCCAGCGGATCTGCCGCGGAACGGCAGCTGGGGCAGGGCCGGCGTCCGCCACCAGCGCCGACAGGATGCGGGCAGCAGGGAGCGACGCCATGGGCACCGAACGCGAAACCAACCTGGCCAGCCGCAGCTTCTCCGAATCGGAGGATCAGGGGTGGTGCTCCGATGAGAGGAACCTCGACGATCCGCGGCCGCTGGAGCAACCGATGCGGATCGTGGGCCGCGAGCGCGGCTGGGGGTTCCATCGCCGCGCCGAACTGCTCAATGGCCGCCTGGCCATGGTGGGCTTCGCGGCCGGCGTGGTGCTGGAGCTGCTCACGGGCCAGGGGATCCTGCACCAGATCGGCCTGAAGGCCCTGCTGCATCACCCCTGAGGCTCCGGGCGTCGCGGGCCGCCTCAGCGGCGGCCGAGCAGGTCCTCCCAGCTGGGCGCGGGCTGGGGCCGGGGCAGGGGGCGCTGGGCGCCGGTGGGGCGTGGACGGTGGGTGGTTGTGGTGGTCATGGACATCGTGAATCTGGGATATGCATCGCGCACGAACCGCTGGCCTGTCGGTGCCGCAGCACACGACGGAGGCGGAGGTGTTCAGAGAGGCGGGGGAGGGGCGAGTCGGGTCCTCAGGCTCCGCTCCCGTTTCTGATTCCGGAGGCCGGGTCCCCTTGTCACTGGGACCCGTGCGCCAGCACCGGATTGAGAAACCATAGCCCCACCGCGGCGCAACGGCCCGATCCCGGGGAGCGGGGCGGCGGTGGGGATTGCCGATCAGACCGAGGCGCCACGCCGCGCTTTTCCATCAATTCTGCGGAGGCTGATCATCAGCGAGCGGCAGAAGTTGCCGACGCCGGCAACAGCCAGGAACGGCGGTTCAGGCATCCATGCAGCAGCATGTTGCCACCGTTCCAGAGGCTGCACAGACTGCAGAAGCCACCTTGCCGATTCCCCTGTTTCACCATGCACAGGCGTCTCCCATTCCTGCGCTCCGGCAGCATTGGCGCTGCCGTTTCGCTGGCGTTGCTGTCAACGCCCCTGCCCAGCCGCAGCGAAGTTCTCTACACCCTCAGCACCTTCTGCAGCCTCAAGGGAGCAGAACCGGTGGCCTGCAGCGTGGAAGCGGTGAATGCGGGGGAGGCGGCCACGCTCTATCGCCACCTGATCGGCAAGGAGCGACACACGGTGCGCATCACCGACAAACCGATCCGCATGGCGGTGTGGGATCTGGAGCGCAAGCAGTGGCGCAACCTGGAGCGGGCGGAGGCGCGCTTCTCCACCAACACGGTCTGCTTCAACGACCGTGAGCTGTGCGTGGTGAATCCCAACTACCTCAACAGCGTCAAGGAAGACAACCCGGCCACCACCGCCGGGCGCGACCTGGTGAAGGTGCACTTCGGCGCCGATGGTCGGATCGATGCCAGCTGCTACGACGCCGGCTGCGAGGTGGTGCGCCGATGACCACCCTCAAGGGAGTGCTCGGGGCCTGCTGCGGCGGTCTGCTGCTGCTGCCGGGCCTGGCTGTGCCGCTTGAGGCGGCCCAGCGCGCTCCGCTCGCGGCGGCCACTGCGGCGGCTGAAGCGGCGGACACCAGCTGGCTGGCCCGCGGCGGCGGCGGCCGGGGCGGTGGCGGTGGCGGCGCCCGCAGCGGTGGTGGCGGCAGGGGCGGTGGCGGTGGCGCCCGCAGTGGCAGTGGCGGCGGTCACCGCAGCGCCGCTGGCGGGCGGGGCGGCCAGACGGGCTTCCAGAACGCCGGCGGCGGCCTCAACCGGGGCTCGAACCGCCCCACCGGCGGCTGGGGCGAGCGGGTGGGCTCGGATCGGGCCCGGCCCAGCCTGGATCGGCCGGTGAGCCGCCGCGACGGCAACCGCACGCCGGGCAGCCGGGAGCTCGGAAACCGAGAGCTGGGCAACCGGGATCTCGGCAACCGGAGCATCGATCGCAATGTCGACCGGAACATCAACCGCGACGTCAACCGCAACATCAACCGGAATTTCGACGGCTCCGTCAACCGCGACTGGGGCCGCTCGATCGACATCGGCGATGTGAACCTCTATCCGGGCTGGGCGCGGCCCGGCTGGGGTGTGGCGCGGCCCTGGAACTGGGGCTGGTATGGCGGCTGGGCCACGCCCAGCTGGGGCTGGTGGGGTGCCCGGGCGGCGGCCTGGGGCATCGGCAGCCTGGCCACGGCAGCGATCATCAACGACGCCGTCGACGATGCGGTGAACGACAACGTGACCTACATCGTGGTGCCGAACAGCAACTACCAACTGCTCTACGGCACGGTGTCGCCCTCGGGCAGCAGCGCGGTGAGCTTCGACGTGACCGCCGATGGCAGCACCTACCGGCTCACGGCCGACTGCAAGGCCGGCACGCTGAACGGCCGGGACCCGGGCACGGCGGCGGAGGCCGAGCTGCTCAACGCGGCCTGCCAGGTGGCCTACGGGGCGGTGTGAGGGGCGGTGTGAGGACGGTGTGAGGGCCGGCCTGGGGCATGCTGAGGCCACCCAGCCCAGCCTGCCCCGGATGGCCTCCGCCCCCCTGCCGCTCGTGATCGCCAGTGGCAACGCCGGCAAGATCCGCGAGTTCGCCGCCCTGCTGGCGGATCTGCCGCTGGCGGTGCGGCCGCAGCCGGCGGACATGGAGGTGGAGGAAACGGGCAGCACCTTCGCCGCCAACGCCCGGCTCAAGGCGGAGGCGGTGGCGCTGGCCTGCGGCTGCTGGGCCCTGGCCGACGATTCGGGGCTGGAGGTGAGCGCCCTGGGCGGCGCCCCCGGCGTGCACTCGGCCCGCTGGGCCGAGAACGACGCGGCCCGGATCGCCCGGCTGCTGGGGGAGCTGGCGGCGGCGAACGCGCAGCGCCGCGCCGAAGGCCTGGCGGACGACCGCAGCGCCCGCTTCAGCGCCGCCCTGGCGGTGGCCGATCCCCAGGGCCGGATCCGGCTGGAGGTGGAAGGCCACTGCCCCGGCACGATCCTGGAGGCGCCGCGCGGCAGCGGCGGCTTCGGCTACGACCCGGTGTTTCTGGTGCCCGAGCTGGGCCTCAGCTTCGCCGAGATGGACAAGGCCACCAAGGCCCGGGTGGGTCACCGCGGCCAGGCCTTCGCCCTGCTGGAGCCGCGGCTGCGGGAGCTGCTGGGGGGCACAGGCGGCTGAGGCCAGGGCGGCCTCAGGGGAAGGCGCCCAGAGCCTGGCGCTGGCTCTCGACAACCGGCTTTCAGTTCTGGGGCAGTAGAGCCTCAAGGCGACGCTGCATGTCGTCGCGCACCTCGGGGTCGCCCACGAGGCGCAGCTCGCCGGTGCCGGGCCACCAGTTGAGCTTGAGGTTGCTGACGCCGTCGTCGAAGGTGGCCATCTGAAAGGCGCCGCGGTGCTGCCAGCGGCAGGGCACCCCGAGCTGGGCCACGAGCTGCTGCAGCTCCTCCAGAGATCCCTGAAAGTTCATGGAGCGGCCGGGTTGTAGGCGTGATGTCCTGTCTAAACAGAGGGGATGGCAGCGTCAAGGCACCCAGAGCGGCAGCGGCCACGCCGGCGGATCCCCGGGCTGCGGCTGGCGCTGGTGGTGGCGATCGATCTGGGCTGGTGGCTGCTGCTGGAGCAGCTGGTGGCCCCGCTGCTGCTGCCGCTGCTGGGGCGGCCCGAAGCGAACGGCCTCCGCCTGCTGGATCACCAGCTGGCACCGATGCTCTGGAGCGGCTACGGGCTGCTCTACGCCGGGCAGCTCTGGTGGCTGCAGGTGGTGGCCCGCCGCCGCGCCAGCGGGGAGGCGGGCCGGCGCTGGTGGCAGGGACTGGCCGTGCTGTCGGTGCTCACGCTGTCGCTGCGCTGGTGGTGGCTGTGGCGGCTGGAGGGCCTGGTGCCCTGGCCGGCGGAAGCCTTTCTGTTGCTGCTGCAGGCGATCGACCTGGTGGTGATCTACTGGCTGCCCACCGCCGTGCTTGCCCGGCCGCCACTGCAACGGGCGGTGCCGGGGTGGCAGGCGCTGATGCTGTTGCGGTGGCGGTGATGCGGTGGTGGTGAT
>VFQS010003604.1_pt1 | contig 11731 bp, 9 predicted proteins | sample 3512361 | NCBI WGS metagenome assembly VFQS01 (sample SAMN10412375, study PRJNA504923) | tailings metagenome | isolation source: Relicate 1 Philex TSF3 active mining | place: Philippines | reverse complement strand
AGAACCAGTAACTAAAAAAGTTCATGCCAAAGGCCAACAGTAGCGCCATCAACATGCCTTGCTCGCCACCAATCATTCCGCCAACAATAATAAATAGGGCAGTAATGCCTGCCATTAATATGGCTGTTTTAAACCAATTAAACATCTTGCAAATCTCCGCTAGGTGAATTTGTATAAATTCTAGATTCAGAAATTAGCTCTAGCATCATGTGTGTGTAATTGTTGATTTATTCAAGGGGTTGTTAATTTAAAAGGTCTCCAACTTGCCAGCCCATGGCTTTGGCAAGTTGCTCTGCTGAGGCTTTTTTACCTCCTGGTTTTTGCAACTCTTTCAAAGAAATGCAGCCAAGTCCAGTAGCTACTTCAACGCCATCACGATTGATATCAGTAATTGTTCCAGGAGTACTGGAATGATTACTCAATGAAATAGCTGATGACCAAACCTTAATCATCGCACCATTTTTTTCAAATATGGCGCCTGGAAAAGGGTTGAATGCCCTGATCTTTTGATCTATGCCTTTTGCATCACTTTTCCAATCTATCCTGGCTTCCTCTTTTAATATTTTTTTAGCGTAAGTAATGCCATCAACTGCTTGTGGCTTAGAGGCCAATCGACCATTAAGCTCATAGTTATTCAATGCTCTAACAATCATTTCACCGCCAAGGATCGCTAATGAGTCATGTAATGATGCGGTGGTTTCTTTATTTGAAATGGGTATCTGCTTCATGGATATCACAGGCCCCGTATCCAAGCCCAAATCCATTTGCATGATGGCCACCCCCGTGACCTCATCACCAGCCTCAATGGCTCTGTGTATTGGAGCGGCACCTCTCCACCTAGGGAGTAATGATGCATGAATATTTAAACAACCCGCTCTACTTGGTTTTTCTGCAATCTCGAAAACCTCTTTGGGCAAAATCAAACCGTATGCAGCAACAACCATGACATCAAAGTCGCACTCACCTAACTCTTTAAGTGCATTTGCGGCTTCAGCAGAATACTTGCCATCCAACTTTAAAGATGTCGGCTGTATCACTTTGATCTGTTTTTCTAATGCAAATTGCTTGACTGGGCTTGCTTGCAAATTCATACCTCGGCCAGCAGGCCTATCTGGCTGAGTCATCACCATCACCACCTGATGGCCGGCGCTATAAATTTGTTCTAGAGCGATCCGAGCAAATTCTGGCGTACCAGCAAAAACCACTCTCAGCATTAAAGCTCACCTGCTTTTGATTTCTTCTTGAGTTTCCCAGCAATTCGCATGCGTTTTAATGAAGACAAATACTCAACAAAGACTTTGCCTTTTAGATGGTCCATTTCATGCTGAATACAAACAGCCATTAAACCATCAGCATGAATCTCAAACGACTTACCTTCTATATCTAAAGCCTTAACCTTGACTTCAGAAGGGCGCAAAACCTCATCATAAAAATCTGGCACGGATAAACACCCCTCCTGCCAGACTTTTTTTTCTTCACTCGCCCAGGTTATTTCTGGATTAATAAAAACCTGTAATTGATTTCTTTCATCTGACAAATCAATGACGATCACTTGCACGTGGGCATTTACCTGCGTTGCCGCTAGACCAATGCCTGGCGCCTCATACATTGTTTGCGCCATATCTGAAACCAATTGCTTAATCTTTTGATTGATTTCAGCCACAGGTTTGGCAACCGTGTGCAATCGCGGATCAGGATAGTGAAGGATAGGTAGTACAGCCATTTCAGAAATTTCTTACATAAAGTTCAGGGATTACTGATTGCTTGAAAAAATAGAATTCCAGACAATTTAGTGATGCCTCCAATTATCTCAATCAATCAAAAACACCCCTATTATCCAAGCAGATTACTAGATTTGTCTGATGCCCCTAAAGAAATTTACTGTCTGGGCAACATTAAGGCGCTAAAAATGCCCAGCGTTGCAGTTGTCGGCTCACGTAAAGCATCCAATCATGGCCTTAAATATGCCCGAGCGTTTTCACAAGCACTAGCAAATCAAGGATTTTGTATTGTTTCTGGTTTGGCTGAGGGCATTGACGCGGCAGCTCACATGGGGGCGCTAGAGTCCAACCACCCAATCCCAACGATTGCAGTCTGTGGCACCAGCCTAGATAAGTGCTACCCAAACAAGAATCGGGCTTTATTTCAACAAATCAATCAAATGGGCCTACTAATTTCAGAGTATCCGCCAGGTACCACCACAAAACCGTTCTTTTTCCCCCAGAGAAATAGATTAATTGCCGCATTGTCTTTGGGCACGCTTGTGGTGGAGGCCGCCATTAAGTCTGGGTCATTGATTACTGCAAAGTGTGCCAATGAGCTTGGTAGGGAAGTTTTCGCCATCCCCAACTCAATCTCACGACCGAGCTCAGCGGGCTGCCACCATCTCATTAAGGATGGCGCAAAGTTAACCGAAAAACCCTCTGACATCGTTGATGAACTGAGATTTTTACTTAATACATGGTCCCTCAAATAGCAATTTTTTGAAATTTTTCCTAATTTTGCATTTATCGGTTAATAATAAAAAAAGGAAATTAATTTAATTTGACCCCTCGGGAAGTCTTTAACGTGGCAAAAACAAGCACTCAATCTGGGCCCAATAAGGCTTTAATCATTGCCGAAAAACCATCGGTTGCGGCAGATATTGCTCGCGCACTTGGTGGGTTTACTAAGCATGAGGATTATTTTGAAAGCGACGAATTCGTTGTTTCATCTGCCGTAGGTCATCTTTTAGAGATCGCAGCCCCAGATGCGTATGAAGTTAAACGAGGCAAATGGTCTTTTGCAAACCTTCCAGTCATACCACCTCATTTTGATTTAAGGCCTATTGCCAAAACTGAAGCTAGGCTTAAGGTTTTACAAAAGCTAATTAAGCGCAAAGATATCAATCGCTTAATTAATGCATGTGACGCGGGACGTGAAGGTGAATTGATTTTTAGGTTAATTGCGCAACACACCAAAGCGCCTCAAAAAATTGAGCGCCTATGGTTGCAATCAATGACGCCCCAAGCGATTAGAGATGGTTTTACCAAACTACGCAGTGACGAAGAGTTACACAACCTTGCCAACGCGGCTCGCTGTCGCTCTGAATCAGATTGGTTAGTGGGCATTAATGGCACGCGCGCCATGACTGCATTTAACAGTAAGAGCGGTGGTTTCTTCTTAACTACAGTAGGGCGCGTACAAACGCCAACATTATCAATTGTGGTTGAAAGAGAAGAACTTATTAGGAAGTTCATTTCTAGGGACTACTGGGAAGTAACGGCAGAATTTATCTGTGCGGCAGGTATATACCAGGGCAAATGGTTTGACCCTAAATTTAAAAAAGAGTCTAAAGACACCGCCACAGATCCGGAGAAAAAAGATAACCGCTTGTGGAGCGAAGCTGCTGCCGCAAGCATTGTTGCCGCATGTCATGACAAGAGTGGCAAAGTAACTGAAGAATCAAAACCTAGCACCCAAGCTGCGCCGCAACTATTTGATCTAACTAGTTTGCAAAGAGAGGCAAATGCGCGATTTGGTTTTTCAGCAAAGAACACCTTGGGTCTTGCACAGGCGCTTTACGAAAAACATAAGGTTCTGACATACCCAAGAACTGACTCAAGAGCGCTTCCTGAGGACTATCTACCAACGGTTACAAGCACTTTAGAAATGCTGGCTGATAGTTCAGATAACTATTACCCGTTTGCATCACAAATTTTGAATAATTCTTGGGTTAAACCAAATAAAAAGATTTTTGATAACAGCAAAATTTCTGATCACTTTGCCATTATTCCAACACTGCAAGCGCCCAAGAATCTCTCTGAGCCAGAGCAAAAGTTATATGACTTAGTTGTGCGCCGTTTTATGGCAATATTTTTCCCGGCAGCAGAGTTCAAAGTTACCACTCGCATTACTGAGGTCAGCGGCCATTTATTTAAAACAGACGGCAAAATTTTGACAAGCCCTGGCTGGTTAGCTGTTTATGGCAAATCCATACAAGATGACAAAGAGTTAGTTGCCGTTGCGCCAAACGAAAAAGTTCAAACAGAATCAGTTAGTCCTGTTGCGCTTAAGACCAAACCGCCCGCAAGATATACCGAAGCTACGCTACTTTCTGCTATGGAAGGCGCCGGTAAATTAATTGATGACGATGACTATCGCGAAGCGATGTCAGAAAAAGGTCTTGGTACACCAGCAACCAGAGCAGCCATCATAGAAGGGTTGCTTGCTGAAAAATACATGGTGAGAGAAGCCAGGGAGTTAATACCTACTGCTAAGGCGTTTCAATTGATGACCCTTTTGCGTGGCCTTGGCGTTGAAGAGCTTACCCAGCCAGCATTAACTGGCAACTGGGAGCACAAGCTTGCCCTCATGGAAAAGGGTCAAATTGATCGCAACACATTCATGCAAGAAATTGCTCAAATCACGCAACGCATCGTTAAGCGAGCAAAAGAATATGACAGTGACACAATTCCAGGTGATTATGCTGACCTGCAAACTCCATGCCCACACTGTGGCGGGTTAGTAAAAGAAAACTACAGACGATTTGCTTGCGAAAAGTGCGGCTTCTCTATTAGCAAAATACCTGGTGGTAGGGCTTTTGAATACGACGAAGCTGAAGCTTTAATAGCCAACAAAGAAATTGGTCCTCTTCAGGGCTTTAGGAGCAAAATGGGGCGCCCATTTGCCGCCATCATTAAATTGGTGGCAATCCCTGAAGATGATAAGGATTACCCAAATGCTGGCTTTAAATTAGAGTTTGATTTTGGCAATAGCCAAGATGACGATGCAGAGGAAGTCGACTTTACCGGTCAAACAGCTTTGGGCGCATGCCCTAAATGTTCTGGTGCAGTTTATGAACATGGCATGAAATACCTGTGCGAACGTAGCGTTGGGCCAAGCAAGTCCTGTGATTTTTCAACTGGCAAAGTTGTTCTACAGCAAGAAATTTCTCGAGTGCAAGTTTCTAAATTGCTAAGCGAAGGTAAAACAGATTTGCTAACTAACTTTAAGTCTTTGCGAACCGGCAGAGGATTTAAAGCATATCTTGCTCGTCAAGCTGACGGAAAAATTGGCTTTGAGTTTGAAGCGCCCGCAAAAAAACGAGCTGGTAGCAAAGCTGAGGCCAAATCATCTGATAAACCCGCTCCTGCTAAACGTGCGCCCGCAAAAAAGCGTTCATCAAAAAAAGCTGAGTGACGTAGCTCCTCTGCCAGATGTTCAGAATACATCTGGCAGGCGATAGCTGACCACATCACACCCCTAGAGCCCAAAGCAGTTAATGCATATAAACCTGGGTGACCTTTGATGGGGCCAATTACTGGCAAGCGATCTTTGGCAACACATCGGACACCCACAAATGCGTCTATTGGCTGAAGCTCCGATGCATCATATAAATCACCAAACATTTCTTGAATGAGAGCTTGGTTTTCAACATGACTTTTTTCCCATATTCCTAGGTCGTATTCATTTTCATCATAAGTTGAACCAACCGACCAATCATATGACCCACTTTCATCATTCTGGGTTGGCGGCAAACAATAAACTTTTCCAGATATAGCAACAGAGGGTTTAGTTCTAGCCCAAGTGCTACTTGCTCCATACTTGAATGTTGATAACTGCCCCCTAACTGGCTTTAGAGGTAATTCAATGCCAGCACTTGCAGCGACCGTTCGAGCCCCCAGTCCGTTAGCCAAATAAAGACGTTGGGCTGAACCAATCAGCTCATGGTTAACTCCATAAACATGCCAGCATTTGTCTTTGTATTGAATGTTTGTAACAAGACAAGACCACTTCTTTTGTTTTTCTTTTAATTTCCCCAGATGGTCTTCAGCAATTTTTTTTAAGTTGACCCAGCCCCCATCAGGGAAAAATGTACCAGCCAAAGCCACCCCAGTAATGTCCAGCGATTCATTTGCAGTTAGTGGTCTAGCCTTTTCAAGATTAAACCCTTGCGATAGCAAGCGCTCACTCATTATCGTCTTGTCAAAGCCCCTTGGCTCTCGAGGTAAATGTAAAACCCCTGATTTTGACCAATAATCGTTCCATATTTGTCGGGCCTCATTGAATGCCAACATGGTCAGACGCTGCAATCTTGAGGCGCCACGCCCGATATACGGATGACACAGAGCGAATCCATGCCCACTAGTGCCACGACCTGGCCCTGACGCCTGATCAAGAACCAAAAAATTATCTATGTCATTGTTTTTTAGAGCTTTTACTATGGCTGCCCCGGCCACACCTGCACCAATAACAATTGCATCATAGGGTTTTTGGTCTTTTGGAATATTCATGGCTGCCTTTATAATGCATCTCTTAACGTACTGAACAACATTCATGCAATTAATGTGGGTCTCTGGTCCAACGGGCCGGGTTAGAAAAATATCAATTACTCTAAGAACGGTCTCCATGGCCGTGGGTATTTTTGCAGCCTTTTTAATTGCGGTTGGTGGTATTTTGCATTTTGTTGGTCTACGAATTGCTATTGAAGCTAGGCCTGAGTTAGCGCGCGCCATGGGCGGGGTTTTAACCCAAGCCGAACAAGACAAAATTGAAGAGTCTTACAAAGAACGTTTGCGCTTGATCCAAGAAAAGCTTCAGGCAACCACCGATGAAATCATTCAAATCCAAAAGCTAAAAGATCGCTTTATGGAAATGGCTACGCCAGCAGCTGTTAAATCACAAATTCCAACCTCTACTAGCGCTCGTGGTGGCCCACTAAAACTAGTTGATAACAAGAACAAAACGCCTGCAGATTTAATTGACGCCCTTGATGAATCACTTCAAGACGTCAATGAATTTAAACGTAGCGTCGCTGAAATCAATGCCCTATGGGCAAAACAACTGACTTGGCTAAGCAGTCTGCCAACTGGAACACCCATCAAGGGTTCATATAACTTGAGTAGCGGGTATGGGCTCAGAATTGATCCATTTACTCAAGCGATGGCTAGGCATGAAGGCCTAGACTTTTCAGCATCTGTAGGAACTCCTATCGTTGCCTCTGCTGCTGGCGTAGTTAGTCGATCTGGTTGGGACTCACAATATGGCAATGTGGTTGAAGTAAACCATGCTGAAGGATTTAAAACGCGATATGCTCACGCCAGCCAACTATTGGTTCGTGTTGGGCAAACCGTGAAACGTGGTGACGTTCTAGCTAAAGTTGGCAATACCGGACGCTCTACAGGGCCGCACCTACACTACGAAGTTATCAAGGCAGGCGCACACATTAACCCTGCCAATATGTTCCCTAAGAACCGCTAATTAACAGTGACGAATAAAGAAAAAGACCCCTTTTAAAGGGGTCTTTTTGTATTTACTAAACCTGCTGAATTAGTTAGCCAATCGAGCCTCAAGTGCTTTTTTGGTTTCTACTAACTCTTTCGGCAAGTGGTATGACAACTGTTCAAATAGTTGATCATGTAACTTCATCTCTTCTTGCCATGCCGCCTTATCAATAGATGTCACTTTATTGAATTGCTCAGCACTAAAGTTCAAGCCTGTCCAATTGATATCGCCATGAGTTGGCGTTGTACCAAAAATGTTTTCTTGGCCTTTTGCCTTGCCTTCAATGCGCTCAAGCATCCAAGCCAATACGCGCATATTTTCGCCATATCCAGGCCATACAAACTTGCCGGCTTCATCCTTGCGGAACCAGTTAACGCAGTAGATGCTTGGTAACTTGGCACCCTCAGACTCTAACTTTTTACCCATGTTCAACCAATGTTGGAAGTAGTCGCTCATGTTGTAACCAGCAAATGGCAACATAGCGAATGGGTCACGACGCACAACGCCTTGCTGACCCGCTGCCGCTGCAGTAGTCTCTGAGCCCATCGTAGAGGCCATGTATACGCCCTCTACCCAGTTGCGAGCCTCGGTTACCAATGGCACAGTTGTAGAACGGCGGCCACCAAAAATAAATGCATCAATTGCAACGCCATCCGGATTGTTCCACTCAGGATCAATTACTGGGTTGTTAGTTGCAGCCACAGTAAATCGAGCGTTAGGGTGAGATGCTTTTCTGCCTGCAGCTGAGTCAGCAGGCGTCCAATCTTTACCCTGCCAATCAATTAAATGATCTGGGGCTTTGTCTGTCATGCCTTCCCACCAAACATCACCGTCATCTGTCAATGCAACGTTTGTGAAAATTACATTTTCATTTAACGATGCCATGCAGTTGGCATTGGTTAATGTGTTTGTGCCAGGGGCAACACCAAAATAGCCAGCCTCTGGATTAATTGCAAACAAACGTGTTTGACCAGTCACAGGGTCTTTACGAGGCTTGATCCAAGCAATATCGTCACCAATTGTTGTGACCTTCCAGCCTTGGAAACCTTGTGGTGGAATCAACATCGCAAAGTTTGTTTTACCGCAAGCTGATGGGAATGCAGCTGCCACGTGATATGTTTTACCTTCGGGTGAAGTTACGCCCAAAATCAGCATGTGTTCAGCCAACCAACCTTGGTCTCGTCCCATCGTTGAGGCGATACGCAAAGCAAAACACTTTTTACCCAATAAAGCGTTACCACCATATCCTGAGCCATAAGACCAAATCTCACGCGTCTCAGGATAGTGAACAATGTATTTAGTGCTATTGCATGGCCAAGATACATCTTTTTCGCCAGTCTCTAGTGGCTTACCAACTGTATGTACGCAAGGCACGAAATCACCATCAGCGCCTAGAACATCAAATACGCCTTTGCCCATACGCGTCATGATGCGCATGTTAATTGCAACGTATGCACTATCAGATAACTCAACACCAATATGCGCAATTGGCGAACCTAGTGGGCCCATTGAAAATGGCACAACATAAAGAGTTCTACCTCTCATGCAACCTTGGAATAAAGGTTGAAGCGTTTTACGCATTTCTGCTGGGTCCATCCAATTATTAGTTGGGCCAGCATCTTCTTTATTTTTTGAACAAATGTATGTTCTGTCCTCAACACGCGCCACATCGCTAGGATCAGAGCACGCTAGATATGAATTTTTTCTTTTTGCTGGATTTAGCTTTTTTAGCGTTCCTGCAGCCACCATATTGGCGCACAAACGGTCGTATTCTTCTTCCGATCCATCACACCAATACACGTTATCTGGCTGTGTTAATGCGGCGATTTCTGCCACCCAGTCAATTAACTTCTGATGTTTAACATAAGACGGCACGTTAAGGGCGGCCACACCTTTCATCGTAGGTTGATTCATGGTTAAGTTAGTAGTTTTGGAATACCGTAAGGATACCACTTGGGACCCTTTTTAGCCTTACAAAGGTCATTTAAGAAATTTCTTAATTAAGTAAATAAGCCTTTTGAAAAGGCGAGTTCAGCGTCGTCTCTACCCTGTTGATAAGTGATGGGCATCAACTCATGGTGGGCGTAATCCCAGCTTGAAATTGGCACGGGTTGTGATGGCTGAACATAGGTCAATCTAAGACCCGGCAACTCTCTAACCAAATAATCTGGTTGAGGGTACCTTCTGGTTAAAAGAACTAATACTTCACTCAAAGGTGACCCGTTGGGGGCAGGACTTAAACCATCAATTGGGACGTTATCAACTAAACCACCATCTAAAACAGCCTGGCCATCACGATACATCACTGGGGTAAATGGTGGAGTACATGATGATTGCAAAATTAGCTCAATTAATTCATCCTCAGTTGAACAATCCTGAGCTTTAATAAATTCGCGGGTAAAACCAATTGTTTTACCTAAAGTTGGGTGCAAACTCTTTTTAAAATACTTTTCTAAGTTATAGACAGTTAACCCAACCGCCACAGAGAGTCTTGGTCCTAACCATACCGGGGTTTTAGCTAAACCAATCTCAATTTCGGGGCCTTTTTTAATTAAATCAAAGCCTCCTCCGAGGATATTTTTTAGAGCCTCACGATAAATTTGATGATGTGGAAAAACAGGCGCAGATGAAAACAAATTCGCCCAATGAGCATTTGTTCTAACTTGCGCTAAGGCTTGCGCATAATAATTTAGCCCCCATGCCGCACCATCTTTACCTGGTCGGGCATAGAAAAGACATGCCGTGGCCGCCCCAGCACTGATTGCAATCAGTTTTTTTGGTGCTTGAGGAATTTTTTCATTAAGCACATGCCAAAAGCCTGCCTGCCACCAACAACGATTACCGCCCCCTGCTAGCACCACCTGATCAAATTGAGTTGTCACCGCTTACTTACCAATACAGAAAGTGCTAAAAATTTTGCCCAACAAATCGTCTGGCAAAAATTGTCCGGTGATTTTTGACAACGCATCTTGAGCTAAACGCATTTCTTCTGCGGCGAGATCAACCGATGCCGTTTCTTTTCTAAGTAAAAGCAAAGCATTATTAATAAACTGCTCAGCCTCTAACAGTGCTTCAATGTGTCGCTGACGCGCCAGTATTCCACCCTCAGCATCTGGTTGCCACCCGGCCACGCTCAAGAGCTCTTGTTTGAGCGCGTCTAGACCGATACCGGTTTTAGCAGAAACATAAAATTCATTTTGAGTGTTTTTGTGAGCACCTGAAGCTCTATCAAGCTTGTTCCAAATTATCTTAATTGGTACTTGTTTCGTTGCTGTTTGTTTGATTTTGTTAATTAGCTCTTGATCAAGCTCAGAAATTTTGGCGCCATCGCTAACATCCATTAAATGCAAAACCAAATCTGCTTGCTCTATGGACTTCCAGGTTCTCTCTATACCGATTTGCTCAACACTGTCCGTTGTTTCTCTTAAGCCGGCAGTATCAATGATGTGTAAGGGCACGCCTTCAATTTGGATTGTTTCTTTTAGACGATCCCTAGTTGTGCCTGCAACCTCCGTGACAATTGCAACCTCTTCACCAGCCAAGGCATTCATCAACGAGCTCTTGCCGACGTTGGGTTGTCCAACCAACACGATTATTAATCCATCTCTAATAACCGCGCCTTGTTGCGCTGATTTTTTAACGTCCTGAATGTTGCCAAGGATATTTTTTAATCGATTGAAAACATCGTGCTGCTCAATGAAATCGATTTCCTCTTCTGGAAAATCAAGGGTTGCTTCAGTTAAGGCGCGCAACTCAATCAAGGCATCCAAAAAGATTTGGATTTTTTTTGAAAAATCACCTTTCAGCGATCTTGCCGCTCCCTTAGCCGCCAGTGCGCTGCTGGCATCAATCAAATCAGCAATCGCTTCGGCTTGTGCCAAATCAATCTTATTGTTTAAGAAGGCCCGTTCCGTAAACTCACCTGGCGCAGCCAGTCGCAAGCCATAAGGCTTACCAATTTTTAAACAATGTTCAATTAAAAGATTTAAGGCTGCAACACTCCCGTGACACTGAAGCTCTAATACATCTTCTCCACTATAAGAGTTGGGGCCAGGAAAAAATATCGCCAAACCCTCATCGATTAAATCACCTTGATCATCTTCAAAGGTCAAAAGGGTGGCGTGGCGAGGTTGAAGATCTTTGTGGCAAAGGGCCTTACTAATTTGCAAAACGCCTTCGCCAGATAAACGAATAATCCCTACGCTAGCGCGACCCTTCGCTGTTGCTAAAGCAATGATCGGATCGCGCTGACTATTCATTTTTATGCGGCTTTGCTACCACCATATATTTTGTTAATTTGCCACTGTTGTGCAATCGATAAGATATTGTTCACAACCCAATATAGGACCAAGCCTGCAGGGAAGAAAAAGAACATAAATGAAAATACGATCGGCATAAGCATCATTAACTTAGCTTGAACTGGATCTGGCGGTGTTGGATTAAGTTTAGTTTGTATGAACATAGA
>VFQS010003603.1_pt1 | contig 11735 bp, 9 predicted proteins | sample 3512361 | NCBI WGS metagenome assembly VFQS01 (sample SAMN10412375, study PRJNA504923) | tailings metagenome | isolation source: Relicate 1 Philex TSF3 active mining | place: Philippines | reverse complement strand
ATACAACATTTTACACCACATACCACACACCACACACCACACACCACATTCACACAAAAATAATCATATTAATTTTTTTAATTAAATAATTTATAATTTATTTATAATTTAATTACAAATTATTTCGTTTCACTTCACTGTATATTAACTGAATATATAAAATTTTTGAATTTCACATTTAGCAATTGATGTCTTTGATAAATTTATGTTATATATCTTTTTTCTTTTTTCTAAATTATAATTTTCTAACACAGTTATCAATTCATCTTTGTTACTAAATTCAAATATGTTACATAAATCCTTAAATGTTGTTTCATTAAAATTTGGTCTTCTACACTTTGAATTTACAGAATAAAATAATTTATAATTAGTTTTATATAAATTAAACACCTCTTCTATAACATTTTTCTTATCTATCAATGTTTTATTATTATCTAAATTATTAAGAATATCATTATAAATATCAGGAATAGGTGTCATTTGATTTATTATTCTAAACTTGTCTACTATTTCCTTATCTATATAATTAATATCTTGACACTTATAAATATAACAACATACATTAATATTAATATTATTCTTTTTATATAATAAAATTAATGCTTCTCTTCTATGATTCCCATCAAAACATATTAACTTTTCAACACCATTATCGTTAACATAAAAAAAATGTAATACTGTATCTAAAATATATTTGTCTTTTATAATATTACAAATAGATTGAATTTTATCATTACTTAAATTCCTATTATATTTCCATTGTTCTGAAAATTCTTCCAGTTTACAAGTATCCAGTACACACATATATTCATTCAAATCATCTTGTAAAATAATACTATTGTTTTCTATTAACGATAACACTTTGTATCCCATTAATATTCCTAAAATAATAAAAAAATAATTTAATTTTTTATTATGTCTATACGGCGCGCGCGACTATACAATTATAATTAAAATAATAAATATCCAATTAAAGATAAACCCCCCAACTTATTAATACTATTTTTTATATCACTATTTTTATTAGGACTATTTACAGCAGTTGGATAACTGTTTTGTAATGTTTTTGTATTATATTCCACATAAGTTGCAGATACATTATCATCCACCTTATTATCACAAGTTTTATGAGGCAAATTATCATCACTTATATTTATCGCACTCACATTCATCATACAAAAACTCAAAAACATTAACAATCTCTTACTATTTAATAACATTTCTTATAATACATATACATTTTTTATTTTTATATATAACGTGATTAACGATTATTTCATTCACCCAATTAATTTTATTGGTGTTTTTATCCAATCATCATCATAATTATCAATATCTTCAATTTCCCAATTTTTTAATATTAAATTCTTTAATTTCTCCTTTTTCATTATTAATCTATTAACCCTTTCCTCAATAGAATTTTCACCCCCAACTTTCATCCTATATATATTCACCTCTCTCTTTTGACCTATCCTATGCACTCTATCGCTCACCTGTAACATCTTACTATCATTCCACCACATATCTAATAATATTAAATTATTCGCTGATGTTAAATTAATACCCTCTGCACTTGACATTAACGACACATAACATATTTCAACATCTTTTTCATCCTGAAAAATTCTTATTGATCTCTCTCTGTCTTTTAAAGATATATCTCCACGTAATGACACTGTCTTAATATCAGGATATTTTTCTGATACCATCCCTTCTATTATATCCAACATCTTAACCCATTGACTCACAATCACTATTTTTTCTGATAAAGACCTTTTTTCCTCAATTATCTCTATCAATTTCTTTATCTTTGATGACATCTTCAATTCACACTCTAACATACTCAAATCTTCCTTATTATTAATATTCACTAATTCCACTCTTTCAACACTATCTATGTCACTCCTACATTTAGGACATTTCATAATATCATACTTCATTATTTTTCCCCAACAATCCATACAACATTTATGACCACAAGGTGACGCAATACCATTAGCAATACTATCATAACACACAGGACATTCCTCTTCCATATTCAAGGAAGAATTGTAAAATTTTAACATTTCAGTTGCTCTCGATAAAGACTTTGCACAAGATATACGCTTCATTTTTGAAATAACCAACCAAGGATTGTTACAACACTGTTTTAATCTTAATATATACACCAAAATATTATTCGACAACAACCTCCTCATCATACGAGAATTTACATCTGATAAACCAACTAAATTTTTTAATCTCTTTGATAATACACTCATACGAGTCATCGAATAATCCCACAAACTATCATAAAATCCCTTTTCAAAATCTTCCAACTCCACATCCACTTCTATCATCTTCTTTTTACACAATTCCTCAGATAACACTACCGATTTCTTCATCCTAAGAGAATTCAACTTTATCATATCATTCAAATCTTTATACTTGTTTATCACACCCGAAGATAAAAGCATCTTCCAATCTTTTCTAGATTCAACACCAGCTACACCCAAAAAACAAAAATACGCATATATATCATTCACATCATTAAATAAAGGCGTTGCCGTCACAATCCATTTTAAATCAGCATCCAATTTCATCACCGACTTAAATATCTTCCTATTATAATTCCTAATATAATGAGCCTCATCCAATATCACCCTATCATATTTCCAACCAAATATAGAACCCTCTTCAAACTTGTCATCGTTATATTCACGAGTTATAATAGAAAAACTCGACAAACAAATAACATAATCACCACTCAACAATCGCTTCCTATTTTTACCAGAATACACCAAAATATTCTCCTCTGATAATCCCGTATGCTTTTTAATTTCATTCAACCAGTTTGAAATTAAACCCGCAGGACATAATACCAATGTCCTTTTCTTATCATTCGTTATCACATTTAAACAACAAATTGTCTTACCCGTACCCGCCTCGTTTAATAATAAACCACCGCCATCACTTAACTCCTTTTTTAACATCCAATCAACTGTATCTTTTTGAAACACTTTTAATTGCGATTTCATTAATAGCACGTGTATATTTCAACTTTTCAAAAAAAAAATCAATTTTTTATTTTATTATACTGATTAAATTTTTATCAATCACGTTATCGAAGTACAATTTCCCTCTGAACCCTTTCCGATATTATTTTTCTAAACAAATGATTCCTCCACCAACGTTGTATTAAAGTAACCGAATGAATTTTGTAAGCAAAGCTTATTAATCTAGAATGTCGGAAAGCGTCATATAACATTTAATAATTCCTAAGATATAATATATCAAATAAATATTAATTAATATAATAATTTTATATATATTTAATTCATTCGACAATAATTTACGATTTAAATATGTATCTGCTCCAATCAATAAATGAACTATAACCCCTAAAGGCACTATACTTGCATAATACATACCACTATTCTTTATATATTCGGGTACAAAAAAATCAATTATCATATATGCAACAATAAAACTAATCACCAAATCAAACAAGGTATTGCCTCTTTGTTAAAAAATGGGATTTTTTCTATATCTATTCTATAATCTCTTAATGACATATATAATACATATACATTATATATTTTTTATACACAATTCTATTTAAAAATATAGTTTATATCAATTATAAATATTACAAATGCAAATTTTCGTGAAAACCTTGACAGGAAAGACGATCACATTGGAAGTAGAATCATCAGATACAATTGAAAATGTTAAAGCTAAAATTCAAGACAAAGAAGGGATTCCTCCGGACCAACAACGTCTTATTTTTGCAGGAAAACAATTAGAGTCAGATAGAACATTATCAGATTATAATATTCAAAAAGAAAGTACTCTTCATTTGGTATTAAGATTACGAGGTGGTTAAAAATGAATTTTAATATAATTTATAAACTAATATGACAAATGTGTTAATTTATAAAATAACTTGTTTAGTAAATAATAAAATTTATATAGGTCAGGTTATTGAATCAAAAGGTATAAATAAAAGATGGAAACAACATATTAATACTTCTAACTCCAACCCGGAGAAAGGATCAAGAGTATTAAATTATGCTATATTAAAATACAAACCAAATAATTTTAAAATAGAAAAAATTTGTAAAATAAATAAAAATATTAAGGATACAACTGAACAATTTTGTATTTTATTTTATAATTCATTGGTTCCTAATGGATATAATTTACAAACTGGAGGAACTTATACAGAACATTCGTCGGAATCAAAACAAAAAAGATCGGATTCATTAAAACTGTTATTAAAAAATCCTGAAAAAAGGCTAATATGGAGTAATGCTAAAAAAGGTATATCTCAAGGTATTAAAAATAATAGAAAACATGAAGAAGATAATGATTTGCCAAAATATATTAGAAGATTAAGAGGTATTTCAGATGGTTACGTAGTTGATAGTCATCCAAAATATAATCATCAAAAGAAATTTACTTCAAAAAAATTAACAATGGAAGAAAAATATAATTTAGCAGTAGAATTTATAAAAAATTTAGAGATTAATTAAATTGAACTTTGAACAATTAGAAGATGGTCGTAGTTTATCAGATTATAATATTCAAAAAGAGTCGACACTTCACCAATAATTAATTCATTTATATGAAAAAGATATAAATGACTAAGATGGTCGTACATTGTCAGATTATAATATTATGAAGGAGTCGACTCTGCATTTGGTTTTAAGATTACGAGGTGGTATGTTTTATTAAATCTTTTTTATATATTAATATAATAAAACATAATATGATGAGATCAATATTTGCATTTTTAGTAGGTGTATATGTTGGACAAGAATATGGCAACCTAATACCAAATGTAAAACAAAAGACATTCCAAATTTTTGAAGAATTTAAAAGTACAGATTTTTATAAAAATATAAAATAGTAATATGACATTACCTGTTGAATTATTATTAAAGATATATGATTATTCTGATTCAGAAACGAGAATAAAGATGAACAGAATTTTTAAATGGTCATATTATGACAAGAACCCATTCCATAATAATCAGATTAAAAGTAATATACATTTTAGAACACTTGTTATGGGAACAACATTTACAAAATTTGCAATTCACAAAGGTATGACGATTATATTACCTTATGAGTAAATGTATATATTAATTATTTATTATATACACTAATACTAAATTATTTTTTTGGAGACTCAGATTCTATTATAGATAAAACATCTTGTTTCATCACTTCTGGAAACTCTAATTTACTAAAAAGATCGGCACTTTTTGCTATTACATCCTTTCCAAATTTTTTAATAATATATTCGTAAAACATATCTGATACCTTGACTATACTATATATAATCGTATACATTAAATCAAATACCTGACATTTATATATATCATCAACACACTTCTTCTGTGTAATACCAATCCACTTTAATATATCCTTTATCTCTGATATTACAACACTCGATTTTGAATCTGGATCATTTTGTAATAATTTTTCCATATTTATCAATGCCTTTTCTGATCTCATTGTATATTTTGTCTTGTGATAATGAGTTAATAAATCAGACATATTCTCTATAAATGATATAAAATACATATACGGCTTAGATAAATTTATTTGATCCTTGTTCAAACATAACTGTTGATTTATCACTACATCCAAAAATGCACCTGATGTCAAATACGTCTCTGAACCATTGTAATTCACAAAACTTATAAAATTACTCGTCAAATAATCACCCTTACCAATCTTAGAATTTCGTGACATATATTTATCATATTTATCAACAATATTCTTGTAATTATCAACGTTTGATTTATACATATTCACAAAACCCAAAGCCTTGTCGAAAAATATATTTTTTTCTAATTTGTCCTCCAAATAACTATACATCTTTTCATATAATTTATCATCCTGTTTTAATATAAAACTCATCTTTAATAATAACTTTATATAAGACCATATCATCTGAGATACATCCATATCCAAAGACCCCTCTATAGATATATAATTCACAGTCCCTTTTTCATCTCGATTACATTTATGTTCCATTTTAAAAACCTCTTTATCTCGTTTACTTTTTGTAAATGACACACCATATACATTTGTATCAAATAATCCCTCCGAATCATCATTAAATATATTCTCTATCACCTTTATAAACTTCTTTATTATATATCCACATATCTCATATAAACTATCAACCGATATATCATAATCCGATGTCAGTTTTGTAGACCCTACACTCAATGCTACTATATCATCCGTATTATACAAACTCTTTGCACGTGTTATTACATCATACAATATAGAATCAACTATTGCCTTCCTAAAATACCAAAACAAAACTTTTACTAATGTCAATAAATCATACTCTTTACCAAATATCTCAACTATTTCACTCTTCGTTTCCTTATTTAAATCATTTAAATGATGCATTTTTAATTGTTTTATATTGTTCCAAGACAATCTACGATTCGTATTCAATAAATAATATACGTTACCACGTTTTTTTAATAAACCCCGCTTCACAAACAAATCGATCGTCTTTTGAGCTAATAAAGTCTTCATATACTTCTGATCTTCACCTCGAAACTTCTTTTTAAAATCATCAGATAAATCATCCATTCTTATCTCCTTGCAAACACCTTTGTTTTTATAATTTTTGTACAACTTGGAACCACCTATTTCATCTATTTTGACATCCTCTACACAATTAGAACACTCGTATAACACATACCTAATAAACTCGTCCAATGATTCTATATCATCAACACTATCACCTACAAATAAGTTAGCCAATGATACTTTTGATACAGGTTTAGTATCCAAACCCCCACCAGACTTATCCTCATCCTTATTAAAATAATTATTAATTCGTGCACATAATAATTCCTTAGAAGATTTGTCCTTTGACGTTAATTTTATATCAAGGTCTTTACATATTTTTAAAAGATCTTCCTTTGTCCACCCACCTAAACCTTTCTTACATAATTTTTTTTGAAAATCTTGTTTTGTAAATTTCTTCAATTCAGTTGGTTTTTTCAACTTCAACACAAGTTTTGGAAATTTTAATATCTCATCTGATATTGACTTTTCATCTTTTGCCAATTTAGATAATTCTACGCTATCACTTACCTCTGGTTCTTGTTCTTTTTTACCTAATCTTAAAATGATCTTTGGTGCTTTTGGTGCTTTTGGTGGCTTTGGTATTACACTACCACTCACGCTATCACTCACGTTATCACTCACGCTATCACTCACGTTATCACTCACGCTATCACTCACGCTATCACTCACGCTATCACTCACGCTATCACTCACGCTATCACTCACGCTATCACTCACGCTATCACTCACGCTATCACTCACGCTATCACTCACGCTTACCTCAGGTTCTTGTTCTTGTTCTTGTTCTTTTTTATTTAATCTTAAAATGATCTTTGGTATTTTTGGTGGCTTTGGTACAGGTTCTTGTTCTTGTTCTTTTTTACTTAATCTTAAAATGATCTTTGGTATCTTTGGTGTCGCCTTTTTTTCAACAATTGGATACTTGTCACCATATTTTGCAACAAAATCCTGTAATAAATCAACCTCTTCTTGACTAAACAACATTTCTTCTTGACTACCCAAAACCCTCCTAACCTTATCCATCAATGTCTTCATCTTACAATTGTTATCTTTACAAGTATCATCAAAACTTTCATCGATAGTCCTTGTCAATATATTAGATATCTTATCCATTAAAGTCATCCTTTTCTCTGCACCCTCTCTTTTCTCTGATAATAACATCTTTTCTGATTCTACCTCAATCAAACGCTCTTGCTTTTTCTTCTTATTGTACTCTATTAATTTAGCTATATCATTCAAAAAATTATTTACAAAATCATTCAAACGTACATATTTATGCATCATCTCATACTCTGATTCACTTACAGTTTTATCAACGCCATTAATAACATCTTGTATTACATCTAATGCTGCTTGTAACACATCTATATCTAATTTATTTTCAACGCGTTCACCTAAAAATAACACGACTTTATTTCTCAAATCACGCAATACTAAAGGTGATTTTTCCACATTGTTTCTAATAAACTCATATACTTTTTTAGTTATACCACTCGATGATTCTATTTTTTTACTTATTATATTTTTCCAATCCTCTATCCTCTCTCTATAAACAGGACCCCATAATATATTTCTAGATATATCAGAATCACCTATAACCATACCACTCACTAATTCTTCTGGTAATATAAAACTCTTCTTAATATATGACGATTCCTTTCTAGGAACTAATTCATATTTAAATTCTGTCTTTTTAACATCAAGTTCAATCATCATACCAAGCATCTCTTGAATTAATCTATTAAAACACCCAAATAACATCTTTACTCTGTCAAAATCCAATTTCGTACGTTTTAACTCTTTACACACAAAAACTTCCGGTAATTCAACCAACACTGATCTCGCAACAGAACCTGTAAAATAACGCTTGTTATATAATTTACTTATATACATAGATTTACCACCAAATTCACCTAATACAACCAATTCATATGCAACCAAACACGCTATTATCAATTGAAGATCTATAGATGAAGAATATATATAGAAATTTTCACCAGAATCCATAATGATCTTGTCAAATCTACCCAATACATCATCAACCTTTTCAACCAAATTAAATATATTTAATATATTTTCATCCAATTCAATAGAACGCAACACATTTTTTATTAAACTAACATATTTCTGTTGTTTATCAGACCAACCCTTGAACACCTTAGATACACGTTCAACATCTCTAAACGTAAACGTCTCTTTACCTTCTGTGTCTTCTTTACCTTCTGTGTCTTCTGTGTCTTCTGTGTCTCGTGTGTCTCCTGTGTCTCCTGTGTCTCGTGTGTCTCCTGTGTCTCGTGTGTCTCCTGTGTCTCCTTGTAAACCAAAACGATCTATATCTCTTTCATCAAACTCAATATCTTCTTGGTCTTGTTGATCCTGGTCGCCTTGTTGATCTAGGTCGTCTTGTAGATATAGGTCGTCTTGTAGATAATCTTCTTCGTCTAATACAGAACCAAAACTAAATCCTGGCATCATATCTCTTATTTCGTCCTTTGATATTTTAATCATTTCATTACTATCTAATGTATACCCAATAAAGACCTCAGTGTCTTTATCAACTTTTGTTACATTAAAATATTTACCATTTTTCAATAACAAGTCCTTGTAAAAAATAATATCTTCATCAACTGTTAAAGGCATATCATCCATAATAACACCAACTCTCTTTTTATATATATTTCTTATAACACCCTGAATACCATTTAATGGACCATTCGTTATTTCAACTAAATCACCTTCAATAGGAATAACATCACTTTCATCTAAGAAAGCAACTTTTTTACAACTACCCAAGTACATATTGTTACCTAAATTAGTTAATATAACACAATTATCTATAATATCACCTTTGTTCAATTCTGTATACGATACAATATTTTCATTCACGCTAACCTCTAGTTCTAATTTACCAGGTATTGTATATTTTATATCAACTTCTTTACCCTTGTATACACCACTCCTCAAAATACCATACTTAGAATGACGAAATACAGTATTTTTATCTGTAACCCTTCTATCAATTTCAACAAGTTTGTCTTCAAGTTTGTCTTCAAGTTTGTCTTCAAGTTCAAAATCACCTTCTATTTCTCTTATTAAATCATTAAACTCATCATCATCACTTGACGAATCACTTTTATCTTGATTCTCACGATTTAATATAGCTTCAGACAATAACTTATCCAAATCTTCTATATTCATTCTTTTTATTAATATTCAATAAAAAAAATAACATAAAATGCACCTTATACATTAATAAGTAAAGGTACATTAATAAGTAAAGGTACATTAATAAGTAAAGGCGTATTAAAGTTAAATGTGTATTAAAGTTAAATGTGTATATTATTATATTATTTTGTGTATATATTATATTATTTTAGTTAATTATACATTAACAGTTAATTTGACTATTTTGTTTGACAAATCTTCATAATCATCTCCACAAGATCTCTTTAAACAAATAGATTCTCTTCTCTTCATCAAAGATTCTTTTTCTTCCATAATCGTCTGTAAACTTTTACTCTTCTCCATCTTTTTCTTTTCAACAAACATCTTTAATTTACTTGAAAAAATATCAAATGTCTTTTTCAACTCTCTAAATTTTAATTTATCCAATTTATCATCAGAATTTTCCAATCGCTTTAATACAAAAGGAGCATTATCAATGTTATCTATAACAAATTTATAAATAAGTTTTGAAAGAGCCTTATCTTCTTTCTCTAAACGATCATTCAATGAACTCTTCAATTTTCTTATCAATTTTTGAGACTCTGGACCCCAAATAATCTTATTTGCCGTATCTACTTGTCTATCATTTACAATATCTTCAGTTGTTAAAAAATATTTAGGATATTGTCTGATAGTATTCGGTTTAGAAACAGGAATCCATTCCAGTTTACAATCATCAATACTAAAACATACTTTACCAAACCAATGATTCAATAATGTAAAACAACGTTCCATCATATCCTTTATAATGTCTGCATACTTTCCATTTTTATACAACATCTTCAAGTTTTTCTTGTCTTCACGTGAAGTCTCTATTAATTTCCAACAACTAGTTTCATCAAGATTTTCATACACATTAGTATAAACACTATCCGTTATAGACGACTTTGTCATATAACCAGAATCATACAACTTAGAAACATATTTTCTAAAATCATAAATAGTCACATTATAACCATTCTTTATCATTTCATATATATACAAGCAAGCAACCAAATATTTAACATCTGTACTTTTCCATTCCAAAACAGAAATCTTTTCTAATTCGGATTTTAAAGTATTAACTGCATCAACCACTTTGTCCAATAATGAATATTTCTCATTTGTCTCTCCTATTATCGCACTACACTTTTCAATCATCTTCATATACTCTTTTTCATCTTTGGAAAATTTTTTATCCGAAAATCCAGATCTCTCAAAATCCTTGAACGTTTCTTTCATTTGACCTTCATTCGAATCAAACACATAATCATCAACATTTTCTCTATCATTATCATTATCGTTATCCCCATAGTCATCGTTTGAATTATCAATGTCATCGACATCATCACCGTTGTCATCTGAATTGTAAGGCAAAATTTCATTTTCATCATATAATACTTGTGAATTATTATCTAAATTATACTTTTTAGTATTGGTATCGGTATTGTAAATAACCATAAAACCTGACATAGCCATATCAATATCATCTGTCTTTATAATTGTTTCCGCATAAGTTGTTCCAATCTTTTCAACACCAGAAATATAATCATCATACCATTCCTTTACCTCAAAATAATTACCATTCTTTAATAATAAATCCTTGTAAAATACATCCGATACATAAATTTTTCTCTGTGTATAATAACCATTTACATATATGTAATGATTATGTATCACTTTACATAAAGCATTTATACTTACTTCTAATGAAGCTTCCTGAATATCAACCAATTCACCTTCAGAATTTTTGTAAATACCACTTTTTACTTTTACTCTCTTACCATCAATCTTCACCATCGATTTACTCACACTCAAAAATTTTTCATTCACTACAAGATATTGTTCAGGAATTTCCAAGCATACTTTACCATACTTTGCAAAATAATCAACTTCAGTTTTTTCTGAACGTTTACAAACCATAT
>VFQS010003599.1_pt1 | contig 11740 bp, 9 predicted proteins | sample 3512361 | NCBI WGS metagenome assembly VFQS01 (sample SAMN10412375, study PRJNA504923) | tailings metagenome | isolation source: Relicate 1 Philex TSF3 active mining | place: Philippines | reverse complement strand
AATTGACCCTAAATTCCATGCTTTAGACACTAAATAATTAGAATCACCATCGTTAAGAGTAAATTTAATAATAGCTTTGGGCGTTGGTGGATTTATTTTCTTTTTAAGAGTATAGCGCTCTAAAACCCAAACCCCATTAATATTTATTGAGACTATGTCCCCATCCTCCTTTTCATTATCAAATGCATAAATAGTAATATTCTGACCTTTTACTTCAACCGTTTTTTGATAATTTACAGGAACTCCAACAATCTCAGTTGGAAGGCTTGCATAGGAATCATTCTGATTTACTTGTGCATTATTAATCTTTGAATTAGAGGATCCAGTATTATCCAAAGGTTGGGATCCTGATAATAACATTACAGGCTGATTAGACGATGGTGAATTATTTTGATTAGTAGCTATGGTTTGATTTATACAGTAATCTTTGTTTGAAGCACCAGTTTTATCTAAATAAAGTTTGGATATATCAACATCATTTAACGCGACATCATAAATGCTGAGATCATCCATAGCACCATTAAAATATTCAATTGCACCAGGTGAATCACGACCAATTTCCAGTGGACTATTATTTATTGATAAAATACCTGTATATACAGTTTCGAAAACATTTTTACCATTTAAAAACACTTTTACGCTATTACCATCAAAGACATAACAATAAAAGTACCACGTTTCATATTTTAACTGTGGTATGAAAGTTTCAGTGAAATCGGTATTTATTGAAATAGTTTGAGCCGTTGCCTGCATGCGATATTGTGGACTTTCATAGCTTTCGATGGACTGGTCACCTTTACAACATATTGTAATCCATTCCCTAAAAAAATCCGCACCTTGATTAAGCTTAAACCAGACTGAAATAGTAATAGCTTTTTGTGGTTTTTGTAAATACCTACTATTTGGAACTAATACAAAAGTACCACCGTCAAATAACAGCGCACCGCATCCATTTCCAAATCTATCTACAGTATATTCAATATTCCCATTAATTCTTCCATGATTTTTATTTCCGCTTTTGTCATAAATGACATCTTTATCCTTTTGTAAATCTAAGTTAAAATCGTACCGAGCCATTAGGCCAGGAGATGTTTGAGAAAGAAGAGTATAAAAAAAGAATAAAAAGATAAAAAAAGTAAACTGGATTTTCATATTTATTATTTGACTATGCCAATTATTGGACCAAATTCACCTCCATTCTGAAAGCGTGACAATTCAGGCAAAAACATTTCTGAAATAGCACCATCTAAGTAAATTGCATCTGAACAATTAAGTTTTTCTTTAAATATAGTTGCAAAATCATAAAAATTAACTTTTTGATTTGAAATAACAAAAACTATATTATTGGAATCAATTATACCAACTCCACTTCGAATGTTCAGGCTTGTTGCATTTTTGCCAAACTTTTGGTTAATCTCTCCATTAAGAAGTACAATGGGACCTGACTGTGTTGCAAATTTCACTCCGTCAGGGATAAAATCATCTGTTGTCATAATTTTACCTGTATTACTGGAGTCTATGGAGAAAACACCATTAGGTTGCATATAAAAATTACCGTATTCTTCCTTTTTTTTATCAAGTTGAACTAACGTTTTTCCATTTTGTATAAAAAGACCTTGAGGTGAATGGTCACTTAAATACATACCTGCATTCGTTGCAAATACTAATGATCTTTTCTCTTTATCAATTACTTCTTCAAGTTTTTTAATACTTAGAATTGGTTTATTTTCATATTTCCAATAAAATTTTATTTCTGAATTTTTTAAATTTACAAAATAACAATCATAAGTATTATTATTGTGGGTAAACTGCTTAGCTATATTCCCATCAATATGGAATATATCATGCATTTTATTTTTAAGAAAATTCAAAGAATCTCTTATCTTCATATTTTCGCCAGAGAATACTTTATTTTCAGCACTTAGATTTGCAATTTTATGATTCAAATATTTAAGGGAATCTAATAAATCTCTATTTAAACCCTCTTTAAAATATAAATTTTCCTTTTTAAGAGAGTCTATTATTTTATTAAATTTAAGACTGATTTCGTGATTTCTAAAATTTAACGAATCTTTTAATCTATTATAATAAAATTTATACTTTCTTTCTTTATCATCGATTTGACTAATCAAATCAGCTTTAGATTGACTTAGTAAAATATTTAAAGATAACAATAAAATTATAGGCAAAATTATTATTTTAATTTTCATAAAATTTATTTGAAATAGTAAGTAAGAAGATTAACCGCCCTTCTTGGATCTAATTGACCCTTAATAGATCCATTTAAGGTACAATCACTATTATATAACTCAAAAACATCTTGTGCACCAGTATCAAGATTAATCATAAATGTTATATCTAAATGTTTGGCTGTCGATAAAAAATCTAAAACTTTTTTACTTCCTTCATAAAGGGAAGAATATTGTGGGCAATGTACTATAGAATGAACTACTTTCCCGTCCTCATTTTTCCCAACTGCTAAAAATCGCCTTTCTCTCTCATCCTTTTTTGATGTATATGAATCAATTTTTAATTGATTTTTATAAACTAGCAAATGTGTTTGAAAAACTGTTGCTCTTTGGCTAGCCGCCCATTCTATAAAATCATCAAGATCATTTGGATTTTTTCTAATATCTAATATTCGATTTGTTCCATTAATATTAATTCTCAAATCCCCATCCTTTAAATTTGAAACAGCAATACCACCAGATGCATAAACGACAACTAATGCATCCATCTTATTATAAATTAGTGTCTGATTTACAATTGTTCCGTTATCAATGGTAAGGCCTTGAGGATTTCCTCTGTCATCCATATACGTTCCACTTGAAAATAAAACAACATTAGGATTATATTTTTTCCATTCAAGATACCTACTATAAACATTATTACCATTGAAATCTTGAGCGGCAAAATATTTAGCTTTAATCCGTTCACCTTCCCTTAACATTGTTATAACATAATATTTTTCTTGTTTGAATGTTACACCCGAAATTTCAACTAAATCTTCTGAGTAACATTGCTGGGAGATTAGTTTTACATTAAAACTTGAAAAAATTAAACATAAAAGGGAAAATACTCTAATAATTTTCATAATAGTGTTATTTAAAAATGAATTATCAACTTATTTGAAGTTAATTTTATAAATACAATAAAGTGAATAAAAACAAAAACCTAAGCCAATTAAGATAATAAGTTTAAAAAAAATATCTGTACCGAACCACAAACGTTGAAATAAATATGAATATTTTCCCTCTATAAAATAATTCAAAACTTTTTCAGTATTTGAATTTCCAATTGGAGGATAAAACATTCTGGCACGACAAAGTTCAACCATATATTTAAATTTTACATTATATTTAATACTTGGGTCTGTTTCTGCAAATTGTCCTAATTTATTAGAAATAAGGTTGAACCAAAAACGATTAACTCTTCTGTAGAATCTTTCATTTTTTTTGTCTATCTTTTGATAATGATAAAAACCATCTGCCCATTGTAGTAGAAAAATCAAGGAATCAGGTTTATAAATGATTAGAGAGTTTTGAATTTTATTAACTAACTTTTCAGTCAATAAAGTCGTAAATAAATCTCTATTTAATCTTAGATTCTCATTGAATTTATCCATTGAATCCAAATCATTTAACACATTTTTTATATTAAAAATATCAGCTGAATCAATATATGAATTAAAAGGAAATGATTTAGTTATATTATTTTTAAATTCCGGCTTTAGATACTGTTTAATTTCAAAACCATTTTCAATATGTCCGGACTTATCTGAAAGGATATTAAACTCAAAATCTGTGCTAAGAATTATATTTACTAAACCTATTGTTACAATTAAAATAGTAACAAAAAGAAAAAAATAACCATATCTTAAATTTATTTTCATTTAGATATTACTTAAAATTATTTTTTAAATATAAAGGCTGTAAGGTTATACCTAAAGGAAAGCTGAAGGTTAGAATTATCTAATGTAAAATCCATCCATTTATCTTCAGGTTTAAACATGCGTAAATCGACACTGATCGCATAACTATTGTTTTGATTATAGGATATACTAAGTCCATGAATTCCAAAAGGCACAGTTAATCTAGAAATAATATCACCAGATTTAAGTTCTCTATTAAAAGTATATATAACGTCCAAATTTGCTCCATCCTTTCTTTTTGTGTAATCACCTAATCTCAAACCTACGCCCAAATTATCCCACAATAAGTTATCATTAAAATATATATCTTCAACTGTATTATTTTGTGTGTTTAAATCAGCATTATAATTATTTTTCTGTAAAAAACCATTGAATATACCAACCAATTTTATTGGTTTTGACCCAATTGCAAGTTCTATACCATAATTGAACCTTTCATAAGAATAGGTTTCAAATAAATCTCCTTCATTTATTGTTCGATATACAGTTTCCAATTCATAAGGTGTTGACCCCACAGCCCCACCAATCAATATTCCTAAAGTAAAAAAATTCTTATAAATTGGATTAAAACGTAATCCTCCGTTAAAACCCACACCTATTATTTGGATTGGAAAATTATTATATGATCTGGTTGCATAAGAATATCTTTGTGTATTAGCAATAAAACTGAGATATTCTGCACCCAAACCGAAACCAAGATTCATATCCCGAAAAAGTTTTAAATTACTATTAGTTCCTTTTTTAATTGGATATATAGTTGTGCTCAAACATTTAGTGGTGCCGCATTTTCCAATACCCTTAGCATAGTAGGTAGTATTTGACTTAGGACGTACGACTATATAAGATCCATAACCTAATAAATTCTCATTTGAACAGCTACCTTCATACCATCCAATGTTTAATTTGGGAGTGATTTTCCAGTTTGGAACATTGAGTGTTATTTTCTTCCCCTTGAAAACTTGATCTGGTGTTTCAATAACAGTCAATTCTGGCGGCTTTGGAATTACTGTAATTGTCTTTTCAATACAATTGTCTGTTAAGCAAACACCCTCAGCTTTAACAAAATAGGTAGTCGTTTTTGTTGCTTTCACATAAAGATTTTCTCCTTCACCTATTTTTTTAAAGCCACATGAACCCTCATACCAAACCCATTGGGATTCAGCACTTAATTTACCTCCAATGATACTTAAGGCAAAGTTACTTCCTTCACAAATTTCATTCCTTCCAGAAACGTTAATTATAGAATATGGCTCTACATATCTTTCATAAACCTTAATTTCTTTATAAACACAAGCCGTATTATTTAAATTACCTTCCGCCCGAACAAAATATGTAGTATTTTGAATAGGATTAACGATTATATAGTTTCCTATTCCAATCCTTTTGTTACCACAACTCCCTTCATACCATACCCATTTTCCACCTATACCAAGAGCCCCCCCTTTAACCGTTAAAGTCGCACTAGATCCTTGACAAATTTTATCCTCACCTTCAATTTTATCAGGTTCTAAAGAATTACCATCAATATCAATTATTGTTGAAACACATTCAGTTTTGTCAGATTTACTCTCCGCTCTAACAAATAACTTAACTTTATTTTCAATAGCTATTCTGATTACCTTTCCTCTGCCGATTTCATTATAACCGCAAGAATCCTGATACCAAATCCAATCAGCACCGAGTCCTAAATTTCCACCATTTACCGATAGATCAAAAGGTTCCTTTATTCTAGCTTTTCTTATACCATTTATTCCTAAAGGAGGCGTAGAATTCTTTATAGGCTTCTTACCCGAATTATATTTTCCAGAATTTGATACCTCCGCTTCATAATGTAAAGTCTCAATTTTGGATGCATCAAATTCATAATCCAGCGATTCAATTGACATCCAATTACTAATATCTTCAGGATTTTGTCTGGATCCTATATTTAATGCATAGGTTTGAAAGTATAAAATTCCATTACAATCGTAATAATCTAACTTCCAATTTAAGAAGTATGGATAATTTCTGTAACTACCCATGACCCTATAATAAAATCTAAATTTTTTCCCATTAGTTCCTTGACATGTATTTTGGGCTGGAATATAATACCTAATTTGAACACGAATAAAATTATCAGCGTACAAATCTTCCCAATTTGTTAAACCAAATTTCTGAGCATTTACACTGATTAAAATAGATAATTTTAGAATTAATAAAACATAATACTTTAGCATAAAGGTTTAGCCCCTCTAATTTTCGGACTTTTGATTATGTTGGTTACAAAAAAAATTATAATCCTCCTGATGCAAGAACAATAACAACAATTATGGCAATGATAATAAACAAAATGATAGAAAATATACCTGAGCAACCAGCTCTAAGGGTATCCAATAAGCCGTCACCCTTACCACTAAAAATGAGACCAATTACAAAAAGTAATAATATAAATCCAATAATCCCCATAGTTGAAAAAATTTATCTCCAAAAGAAGTTTATTATTTTTGGAGTTATGATGAAATATTTATTCTTTATTAATTAGTTGAAACTCCTTTGCAAACTTATCTTTCCGCCGGTGCGAAACCGCCAGTTTTTTACCATTCCTCAATACCACAAAGCTGTTACTCTCCTTGGAATATTCCTTGATTTGTGAGACATTGACCAGGTACGATTTATGAATACGGTAAAAGGTGGAACCCAGACTTTCTTCCAATTCTTTTAAGGTCTTGGCAATCAAATAATCCTTTCCCACGTGCAAATGTATGCGGCTATAATTGACCGCTCCCTCAAAATATAAAATGTTATCCCTGTTTTCCATCACAAAGCCATGGTGCGTGGGGATAAACAGTTCCTTTCTGGCATTTTGATAAGCAATGGGAAACTCTTTCCATTTTTTTTCCAATCGCGCGATAGCCAAAGCCAGATCCCTGCCACCTATTGGATGTACCATATAATCGAATGCGCCCAATCGGATGGCTTCCAGCGCGTTATTTTGGTCTGAAGAGGTGATAATGATCTCAAAAGGATACGGTGCCTTGAATTTATCCAGAAATTTGAACGGCTTGCGTTTATAAATTTCCAGGATAACCAAATCAGGTACATCCTTTTTAATGAGTATAATTCCTTTCTTTATCGTTCTCGATGTGCCAATGACTTCTAATTTATCGCCTAAATATTCCTTGATTTGATGCGATATATTTGATATCTCTCTCTCCGTTCTTCCAATGATAATTGTTCTTAACATAATTTTTAAATTATTAAAAGGCTTCGCCTCCGATAAGTCGCAAAGATTTATCTACTTTAATTTTTTCTTGAATTTTAAACCCCAATTTAACTCAAATACCCTACATTAGGTAGTAATCAGTTGGTTATAATGCCCTATAATTACTTAACGTGGCATTAAATTTATTAACCGTATGCTTATTTGAATTAAGCGTAGGTTTTTTCACTTCTTTAAAATCATTTTCCAATAAAATAAGGGGGTCTAATAGCTCGTAGGTCAATCCGTTCTCTTCAAAAATGGCCTTATTTCCCTTGTTACTAACCAAAAACCGTATATCGAGCGGTTCCTCTGTCGAAAACGCCGCACTATCCACTTTCAAGTATCTCCCACAGGTCACGACGATAGCTCCCTTATTTCTATTTTTCTTTATATCCTGAGCGATAATCGAAAGGTTTTTCGACTCCGTTCTTTCCAAAGCTAATCGACCCTCCGGAAATACCGCAGGTTTCACTTTTTCAGGAGTCAATACCAATATAGGCAAGTCAAGTCTGTTTTTAAACTTATCCAAGAGAGGAATCATCAAATTCAGTTCGTCTTCCATGAAAACGTCCGCATCAAAATATACCCGGATCAAATTATTATTTTCGGCACTATATTTTTGAGATATACTGAAGATCATTTCACTTAAACGATGTAAAGTTCGCTTCTCCCATTCTTTAATATGTCGCATCTGATGCCCATGCTGTTCAATATACTCCAGGTCCTCATTGGACGTAAAAGACCTATTTCTAATGTCATCAGGATTCATATTTTCCAAAATATGCCGACAGATTGGCACATATTTGTCGGAAATCCTGGGTTTTTCATGATTTCCGAGCAATATTATATCCGTTAAAGATTCCTCCTTTAAAATCTCCCCAAAATGCCTGAGGAGCTTGTTAAAACGATGCTCCGTTTCATTTCCTCTTAGAAATTTAGCCGCACCTTTTTTAGAATAAAATCGGGAGAAAAAAGAGTCAGACTGACCAAAATGATCTCTCTGATAATATGGAACCTGCCTGCAAATGGCCGCATTAATGATGGCATCCAAGGTCAAATGCGCCAGGGGAGTATCCAACTTGTATTTCAGGCCATATAACAAATGCAGATATTCATGTAATATAATGACTTTAAAATCAGCTTCATTATGAATATGCTGCTCTAAAAAAGCTGGATTTAATAAAAGTTCCGGCCTGTCCTCCAGGGAAATGGTCAGGGTATTAACCTCGTCGGTAAACGAAATAGAAAGGTCAGATAAAAGCGTATGACAGGCAAACAGATTCTCATCTGTTAGGTCGTTTATTAGATATTTAATTCGTTGTTCAGTCCAGATCATAAAATTCATTTAATTCGATTCGCTTTAATTCTATTTGCCTATTCATTCGCTTGTCTGAAAAAATGAGCGGCTGCTCAGGATGGTAGATATTTTCCCCACTGCCAGCCAGCACCAACATATTTCTAATCACTAATTTTTCATTAATACCTGAGAAAACAAACCCCACCTTTTCCTTACAATCTACCACGATATGACTTTCCGTAGGCAGATCTACCATTGATTTTGCTTCCTCTAAACAATGCCAGCCCTGTTTAACAATTAAAGAAAACAGATATTCCTCATAAGAGGAAAATGGCTCAGAAGACTTGAAATAATACTTGACCCTATTTGGCAAAGGCACTTCATTTGGAAAATATACGTTTGAGACATGTAAACTTTTAGGGAAACCATGGACTGATTTATGCAGCCATAGTCTGGAATAAATATTCGTCATATTAGCTTAGTTTTTCCTGTTTCCTAAATTTTAAAATCATTTGGCATTTTTCAAAGCAGTCATTTAAAGCCTCTTCAACATATCCGGGATCGATGATTAACTTATCGTGCGTCATGAGATATATAAAAAACTGATAGGCTCGTTTATATCTCTTCGACGTCTGTCCCCCTGGCAAAGTGAGCAGATAGACCTGACAATTGGACCAGACCAAATTTCCCTTTTCCATATTTCCAGAAAATTCCAGCCATTTAATTTCCCCATCGACATGAAGTATCTCCTTAAAGCATTTCGTCAGCATATTGAAGGCCTCTTCATTCAGTATGTCGAACCGATGAAGGATAGGTTGAGCCGAAAAAACCAGCATAGCTCTTTCGGTAATCGTAGAATGATTAAAAAAGTGAATAAACGCTAAGCTTTTAAGATCTTTATCCACCGTTTTATCGAAAAGCATGTCAATTTTTTCTGTTAACCCTGCTTTCATAAAAATACCAATCCAGTCGTTTTCCTGCTTCTCATTAAACAGCTGTTGCATTATATTTCGGTGTATGGCCTGAATTAATCTATCAGGAATTTTTTCATGAAATACTTTCTGGATGAGGGTATTTTTCAATCCTAACAACAAGATATCCCCTATTTTATCTTTATTCTCCTCCCCTTGCCAATGCTCATGAACCAGGTCTAATGCGACAAGATTCCGGAGTAGCTGCAAGGATCTTTGCACGGAAACATAGACCCCACCTTCATTCAACAAGGAAGTAACCAAACAGGCATAAGCGGCAAGTTTAGGTTTTGGAAAATGCAATTGCTCTTCATACAGGGGTTTGAGTTTGCTAATAAACGCGATCAATTCGTTATTTAGCTCTTTAACAGGGTGAGTGAAACCAGCTATAAATCCTTCTAATTTTTCTTCGACACTAAAATGGTCCCAGGTAGGCGCTTCGATAATAAAAGCGAAATTTTCCACCAATTCCTCTTCCAGATAAATATTCCGGCGTTTAAAAGCGGTCATATCGTTATTAAATAAATCTGTATTCTCCATGGTAGCCCATCTGTATTGAAGTGTTTCCATTGGATAGCCATTTATCTGTTTTTCGAAAAGAATGGAACTGATAACACTCATACATATAGGTTTAGCCTCATTTAAGAGATCAAAAACCAGGGCTTGTTTCTTCCATACACTATCTGGAGCTGAAATAAACGTTATTTTATCGTCATTATTCTTAACCACCGGCATTCCGGTGAGTTCCAGCTTACTGGTCATAGCGGCATTTACCTTTTTAAAGGAAAGCCCTAACGCCTGAGAAATATAAACCAGCAGATTGGCCTTATCTGTACCCGGGCGACCGATAATAAGTATAGGTTCTTCCGTCACCAGTGCTGCGAGAATCACTTTTTCCAATGGATCGAAACCAAGAACACCGATATTTTTTAGAAACATAATGAGGTATTTATGAACAACAGGACAAATTTATACTCAATTGCTGATGGGATTGATTTTGACAAGGTTGTTAATTATTTACCGTACCTCTTTATTTATTTACCGTAAGTCAAATTTTCTTTAATTTTCTCCCTACCCAGCTTCTCCCTTTTCCGGCATAATAAACAGCACTTCTGTCCCTTTCCCTTTTCCCTGTTTTGAATTATCTGTCAGTCCAAGAAAATAGGCATCGCGTCTCAGAGAGGTGTTCAACAGGGCTATCCTTTCTTCGATAAGTTGAATGCCTCTTGATACATGTCCGCTCACTTTCTTGCCCGATTCATAGCCCATCCCATTGTCGCTGATCCTTATTTCCAACCCCCGTTCTGTCTTGTTAATCCTAAATTCAATAACCGGCAGTTTCTCATTCCCTTCCCCAAAAGCATGCTCAAATATGTTCTCAATGAAGGGTTGTAAAATCATGGGCGGCAAAAAGGTTTTATGGATATCGACCTCGTCACTAATTTCCCACAACAACTTTATTTCAGGAAACCTCAATTGCTGTATAGCGATGTATTGTCTGATATAATCGAGTTCCTCTTCCAACAATATACTTTCCTTCGAGGCATTTTCGACCGTCTGACGTATTAATTTTGAAAAACTGGTAAGGAAATGTAAGCCTTCCTGCACGTTATTTTTCAAGAAATAATATTGAATAGAATTCAGGGCATTAAAAGTAAAATGCGGATTCATCTGCGATCGCAAGGCTTCCATTTTTGTTTCTAAAATCTTTTGCTGCAGTTCGTTTTTTTCATGCTCTTCCGCTCTGATTCTTTTAATCCTATTTCTGGCAAATAAAAAGATACCTCCCATAAGAAGCAGCAACATTAAAAGTCTGAACCATAAACTTGCCCAAAATGGAGGTAATATTTCAAGGTACAATGGGGTGGATGTATAGAATTTACCCGTTGACAGATTCTTACCCTGCAATGTAATCTGGTATTTACCAGGGGCCCAGGTAATAACCTTAATGACCCCCTCCGGTTCAAAATTGGACCAACCATTATCTCTCCCATTTACCAGATACCGATACGATGCCTTTCCACCTTTGTAAATGTCATTAGCATAAAATTTGATTTCCAGTGCGGCCAAATCATAAGGAACCTTGATGTAGGGATTATCCTTCAGATTCAATAAATCATTTCCTTCCCTGACCGTATTCGATTTTAAATATTCAATACTTTTAATCTGTATCTTTTCATTTTTTAAAATCTTATTATTTAAAATTGAATTTAAATTTAAAGAAAACAAATAGCTATCTGATAAAACCCAAAGTAAATTGTTTTCGTCGATAAGAGCATCTTTGAACTGCAAGGACGGTA
>VFQS010003598.1_pt1 | contig 11743 bp, 12 predicted proteins | sample 3512361 | NCBI WGS metagenome assembly VFQS01 (sample SAMN10412375, study PRJNA504923) | tailings metagenome | isolation source: Relicate 1 Philex TSF3 active mining | place: Philippines | reverse complement strand
AACTCAGTAAAAATCTGAGTTATTTCCGTATTCTAGAACAACTAGTTGTAATGGACGAACCTATGTTAAAACCACATCGCGCATACATGCTGGAACGAATTTCAGCATTCCCAAACAAACAAGCCGCTACAATTTTCGATAAAATGCGTGCTTCACTTGAAGATTCAAAACGTCCAACATCAAACGGAATTACATTTTTTGAGCGCCCAGCTGAAAAGCGTATAACTGCATTTCATATAAAAGAAATTAATCCAACTGTATGTATGGAACGGGAATGGCTAGATTCCATTTTTCCATATCCTCTGGAATACAAACAATTCAACTCCATTCACGATATCGCCGCAATGAAAGAAACGCCGGTATTTGTATTCCAAAAATGTCAAGCAACAATCGATGTATCTAGAGTTTTGACAATTATGTTGGATATGATTCGTTCCATTGGAAAACAAATGATTGTGCTGCATTTGAGCGATGAATTTGGAAACGATGATATTTCTTGGTATGCACATCCATCCATAAAAGCAGTTGTACGTAATTACTGGCGCCCTGAATTAAAATCATACCCGGCTGAAAAGGTTATTGTAATACCGCTAGGATATGCAAATAACCGGTCAGGACGCGGATTTGAGCCGACATCATTTGAAGAACGTGAATATACATGGTCATTTGTTGGATCACTTGATCGCGAAGGTCGTGAAATTGCACTTGAAAAGCTTCAAGCCGTAAAACCACACAAACAGGAATGCAAGCCGACATGGAGTTCATCTGACGTTGTGAAAGCCGAAGAGTACAACACTCTTCTTCAAAAGTCAAAATTTGTACCTTGCTTACGTGGAAGTAAAGCACTTGAATCATTCCGACTGTATGAAGCATTGGAACATGGTGCAATACCCATTTATGTGCCTACAGAATCCGCACGGTGTGATGATGAGTATGCTGAACTGTTTGGTAAACATCCATTTTTAGGGTTTCCAAACTGGACAGCCGCTGCAGAGTACTTGCCGAAATTGGTATCATCGCCACAAATTATGGAAAAACACCGCGCGCAACTTAACACATGGTGGAGCGATAAAAAGACGGAATACAGAACTAAACTTAAATCATTGTTTAATTAAAATAAAATAGCAATACATAATAACTTGGCAAGGCGCGCACAGATGTTTCGCAAAACGGTGAAAAAGAAATTCAAAAATTCAGTAAATTATGTCCCGCTGGTAAATAATTTCGTGACAGATCCTGACGGATTCAAAGCAGCCGGTGTGGCGTTCACAAATGGAGTTCATGTCCTAGCTGGTTATCAACCGCATAAAAAGCATCCTTCTATTAGTGGCATTGGCGGATCACGCGAACGTGGAGAAAACTACATGCAAACTGCACTCAGGGAATGTGTTGAAGAATTGTTTGAACCCACAAGTATTCCAAAATTGTTATTGCCAAAATTGGCTAGTATTGTACCGCAAAAGGTAATTCAAAGTGGATCCTATATTAATGCTATTTATACATTTGACGATTTACAAAAAATGCTTACATTAATGAAGCGTTTAGGATTGCGGAGTCCATTATATGAACCATTTCCAAAAACGCTGATGGATTTAATAATGAAGCGCGTTATCAGACCTACAGCAGAAATTTCACATTTAGCATTACTGCCTGTAGTGGCTCAATCTGCAGACACGTTTATGGATCCGCATTTTGTTGCAGACATGTCGTCGTTTCTTATTTCCTAAGTAACCAATTGACTTTTTAACATTTAAAATTTTAGACCTCAGTCTAAATGTTAAAAGGGTGTAAAGATGTGTTTATTTTATATCATTATATAATAAGTAATAAATGTACGTTGTTTCTATTTATGATACAAGTTCCATTGATATGACGAACGACAAAAATATAATAGATTGCTTTGGCGATGAATTGACGATTTAAGAATGTGTTTAAATTTAGAAATGTTGCCGACCGCGACCCGTAGAACCTTAAATACGCCTATTTTTGAGCCGCATGGCAGGTAGCATATTAAAGATTTGTTTGTACATGTATTACAGATACCAACAAATGAATTCGGCGTATTTGAATTTAGAGGATTTAATTAAACAAGCTGGTCTAACGGTGCCGACGGGTCTGGTATCTGTAGCGCCTGATCCGGAACCAGCCCCCAAACGCAAACTTAAATTCATGTTGGTCGGTACGCACGCCCATCAAACAACAGGTTACAGTAAAGTCACGTATCATATTATTCAAGAACTAGCAAAACATCGCGACGAGTTTGAGGTATTCCATTTTGGTTTCCAGAAATTTATGGCACAGCCCCACGATTACCGCAACTATCCGCCAGGTGTAGATGTACATGACTCAGTTGAAGTCGAGAAATCCGGCGGTGCACCGAAAGAAATGGGGTTCGGGTTCAGTCAGCTACCTGCATATGTCCGTAAAGTCAAGCCCGATGTTATGCTAATTTATAATGATGCCGGTGTAATTTGTCAATTTCTGGAAAAATTATCGTCTGAATTAACGCCCAGTGAGCGTAATTACAAACTTATCATTTACCTTGATCAAGTGTATGAAATCCAGCGCCCGCAATTTCTAGCAAGGATTGATCAGGATGCGCATATTTATTTTGCATTTACCGATTACTGGAAACAAGTTCTCAAAAAGCAAGGAATTAAAAAACCGATTCATGTGCTTCGTCATGGCTTTGATCCAACCCAATTCAAACCAATGGATCGCGGAGAAGCGCGCCGAAAACATGGTTTACCAGAAAATTTGTTTATTTTCCTAAATCTGAATCGCAACACGCCGCGAAAACGCCATGATATTGTTGTTCAAGCCTTTGCGCATTTAGTGGCTCGTAATCCTACAAAACCCTTAGCTCTGTTGGAAGTATGTGACGGCGGTGAAGGCGGTGGATATCCAATTCAAGAAATTTATTTGCGGACATTGGAATCACTCAATGTCCAAATTCAACATCATGCACATAAATTAATGATCAGTAAACAATCCCTCACATACACAGATGAACTTATTAATGAATTATATGCACTGAGCGATGTTGGAATTACAGCTGCTGACGGGGAAGGATTTGGACTCTGTCAATTTGAAGCTATGGGCATTGGAATTCCACAAGTTGTTCCACAAATTGGAGGATTCCGTGATTTCTGTACGCCAGACAATTCTCAGCTCGTTGTTCCTAAATACCGGTCGTACCTGGCGCTCGGTGCAAGTAGTATTGGCGGCATAGCCGAATTGGTGGATCCATTTGATTTATCTATTGCAGCCGAAAATTACGTAATGGATAGCGAACTCCGTGCGCGCCACGGCGAAGCGGCTCGTAAAACTGTACTTGGATATGAATGGTCCAAGGAAGTTGGGAACCTTGTTAGCGTACTGCGCGACATTGCGAAAGAATAATTTAAATCAACAAAGTAAAGAATACGGATGACTGAACTTTGTGTCATGTTATTTCACCGCGATCTACGAATCATAGATCACCGTGGATTGGAAGCAGCAACTAAAACCAGCCATCCGGTACTGCCATTATTTGTATTTACGCCGCAACAGGTAACGTCCAACCCTTACAAATCAACACCAGCCATACAATTTATGTTGGAATCACTGGAAGATTTGGATAAGGAGTTGCGCGAACATTACGGTGTTGGACTGACCGTTGCATATGGTAACACCGATGATATCCTGAGCGCCATACATCGTAAAGTTTCAATTGCAGCCTTGGTTGAAACTGCAGATTATACACCATTTGCAAAGCGACGAACCGCCGAATTAGGCAAATGGTGCGAAGGCGCGGGCGCTGAATTTATTCAGGTTCATGACAGTTATTTGCTGACACCTGGCAGTATATTGAACAAATCTGGAAAAACGTTCCAGAAATTTACGCCGTTCTATGAAGCTGCACGCGTCAAACATATTGACAGTCCAAACACAGGTAAACCAAATTGTAAGATGTATAAATTTAGTAATAAATCCAAAGGAACACGAAAAGTGGCTTTTTCTGGACATACAAATCTGGAAAGTATGTTTCGCCGACTTGTGCCTACCCCAAATTCGGATCTAGCCACACATGGCGGTCGTAGTGTTGCCCTGGAATTGCTGAAACATTTACCATCCAGTTATGGAAAAACACATGACATTCCTTCCATTTCCACAAGTATGTTATCGGCTCATAACCATTTTGGTACAGTTAGTATTCGCGAAGTATATGCAGCTGCAGACGGAATGACAGAATTCCGTCGGCAATTATGGTGGCGTGATTTTTATGGACATATTATGAATGACTTTGAGACGTTGTACAAAACCAGTCCATATGAATTTCAATCGAAATGGAGTGATTCAGTTGCGGCGGATGAAGCATTTGAAGCATGGAAACACGCCAAAACGGGCGTTCCGTTAGTGGATGCAGGTATAACACAACTTCTGAAAACAGGATATATCCACAATCGTGTCCGATTAGCTGTCAGCAGTTGGCTTGTGAAAGAGAAACATGTCCATTGGCGGCGCGGGGAACGATTTTTTGCCCAACATTTAGTGGATTACGATCCAGCTCAAAACATGATGAATTGGATTTGGGTCGCAAGTGTGTTGCCGTTTGCATCTGCACCGTTCCGTCGTGTGGATCCTGTATCAACAGCCAAAAAGTTTGATCCGGATAACGAATATATTAATACATGGTTGGGTAAAGATTAAAGCAATAACTAAATAATAACACAAAAGAAAAAGAAATGGGGTTGTTGCCATTTGGATCAATCGTCGAAGAAGATGAAGCAGTGGCTGTGTATTTTTCAAGTCGAGGTTTGTCAACAGAATACACTCTCAGTAAGGAAAAAACCGAAGATATGTTATATGTTGTTTTACGATCACAGCATGCTCCCAGAGATCCGTATCGGCGAAGCATTATGAGAACTAGAATTCATAATGTTCTTTTTCAATATCCTGAGTTATCAATGTTAGCAGGTGAAGCATTTTTACATATTTCACATATTGAGAGATTATCAAATCAGGATTAATTTAGGCTTCCACGAATTCAACTTCTGCAGCTTCTTCGTCTGTATCCAACAGAGGCTCTAGCCATACATCATGTTCCTCAGCGGGAATCCGATACTCAACAAAGAGTTCACGAGCCCGGCGTTCACGTTCCGCCAGTGGGCGCTTCATAAGTGCTGCAATTGCAGATTGGAATGCTTCGCGCGGCGGTTCAGCTTCCAGCGTTTCGTCATATCCTTGTAGGACATTGACTAGACGTGCCATTTTACCATTTGCGCACATTCCTACGCCTTCACTGATTTCCTGAGCCAGCCGAACTGTGAGTTCAACACGTTCAGCATGCCCGCGAATAAATGCCCATACACGATCAACAACATCGCCGTACTTGACGCTGAATGCTTCCAGGGAGAAATATTCATCCGTAAACATATTGATGGTTGTCAGTTTGTATGCTTCATTGCGCCATCCCACAATGACAGGATTGTTAAAGTCAACGTTAATTTCAAATACAGTTTCTTGATCAGCGGGTACAGGACGAGTCATGAGTTGCTGAATAATGCGTTGCGTTGTATTCTGGACGGAGGAGCGATGGACGCTCTGTGCATCGGCTGCGAATGCACGCAAGTCAATTCCACCTTCAGGATCGCGATGGAATACAACGGGACGTTCGCGATCTGCGCGCTCAAATTCAGCCCGTCGTGCAGCTGCTTCTGCTGCTTGGCGCGCAAGAAGAGCAGCAGCCGCTTGAAGACGACGCTGTGCTTCTTCACGCTCCTGTCGCCGTACAATTAGTTGCTTTCGGTTATCACGAATTGGAATGAGTGTCATGTAATTTATTTCACCGTATGCTTCAAGGGCTGTACGCAATGCTGTATATGCAGTTGTACGCTCAGCCACGGATACATCACGAAATTGTGCATGTTCAGGATGATTTTTTAGATTTACAATTTGCACAACAGCACGCATAAGATTTACAAATCCTGCATGACGTGGAGACATATAAGCGAGTGCTGCATAGGCTTTTGGACAATCGTATTCTGGAATGGATTCTTCATTCCAAATTTCAATAAGATTCGCTGCATACCTTGTAATACGGGTTGTTGAAAAGTGTTCACATTCATCTAAAAGTCTTTGATTACGTTCGCGACGCGTAGCAAGTTGTGCTTGTGCTTGCTGTTGACGTTGAGCTGCAGCAGCTGCAATTTCAGCTTGCCGTCGACGTTCGCCGTCTGCAATCCATGCATTGTAGGCTAGCCGATATTCGTTATCCGATTTCATTTTGGAATTATGATGCGTACCGCAATAATTCCGGATATTTGTCATTGTTGCACGATGTGTGCAACGCGCCCCACTACGCAATGTGGCTTCACATTGACCCTCCATTTTGATTTGTGGAAAGAAAAGTCTTGTTAATTGGCTTACCTTCAATACATCATAAAAATACAGCTCGTCAATTTTATAGTTGTCTGACCTTCCGGAAGTCTAAACATTCCACAATATTCACAACCAAGTTATTGCCATAATGGAAACCAGAGTTTATGTAGACGGTGTCTATGATTTATTTCATTACGGACATGCCGAAATGCTAGGACGCGTGCGTGCAAAATTTGGACCAGAAGCCATCATTATTGCCGGTATAGCACGTGATGATGATTGTATGAAGTACAAGCGTCGTCCGATTTTGACACAAGATGAACGTACACGCAGTGTGCGAGCATGTAAATTTGTAGATGAAGTTATTGAAAATGCGCCTTGGGTTATAACTCAGGAATTTCTGGACCGGCACAGAATTGACTATGTCTGCCATGATGAAGCATCCTATCCTTCGGAAACGTGTGATGATATTTATGCATTTGTGAAATCACTCGGAAAATTTGTAGCAATTGAGCGAACGCCGTCAATATCTACATCAGAGTTGTTGCAACGTTGTCGTAACCAATAATGAGCGAAATGTTGGAAATGAAGAATCCACTACACATGCACAGTTTTTTCCAGATTGAATAGTATGCAGACAATCTGTATATGCATTTATTTGCTCTGCACGAATCCATACAACATTGGATTTATTGCATTCGCGATTGCGTAAAAATTCCCATTCAATTCCAAAATAAACAAAAATTATTTTTTTGGGATCTATTCTACTTGCAAATGGCTGTGATTCAAACAATTTTATGTCAAGGACTTCGCAGCCAGTTGCATTGTGTTCCTCATCCGAATGGTCAATATACAATTCAGACATTTTCTAAAATATCTGGATTAATTAAGAAATGACAAGAAAGACGCAAACTCGCCGAAAATTCTGGCCGGGTAAATATTATGCAGGGTTGACACGTAAACAAAAGTTGGAACGACGTGCTGAAATTCAAAAATATGGTGTCAAACATTGGAAAGATCCAAAGGCTTACATCGGCTTTAAAACTGATAAATTTGTTAAAACAAAGAAAAAATCATCATATACTCATCAATGGAATAGATTATTTCCGGATGCAAAGAGTTTAGAAGAGAGAAGTAAAGTAACAGGTGTACCTGTGAAATTTTTGAAGACTGTGTATAATCGCGGTATGGCTGCTTGGCGTACAGGACATCGTCCTGGAATGTCAGAACAAGCATGGTCTTATCCGCGCGTAAGTTCATATTTATTATGCGGTAAAACGCACTATACTACCGATTCAGACCAAGTTAGAGTTGCTAAAAAAGAATCAGTATTGGCACGAAAATGGTTTGAACGCTGCAAAACAACTAAATTGACTGAAGTATAGAATTTTAAAGTAAGTGTTCTTCAATAAATTTTTGAACATCTGTAATTGATGTAATATTTATATTATTTTGTTTAAGAGTTTTATATAAAGCATGTCTGTTTATATTTTTTTGTCTGCATAATTCCAATATACTTTTATATGTTTTACCATTAATCTGAATAATTCTTTTATTTGATCTTGGTATTTCACATTCAGGACATTTCATAATATATTTTTTATCTTTTATTGTTCTAAATAAATGATTCAATTTTCTTTTCCATGAATGCCCGTTGATACATTTTAGCCAAATTTCAATATCCGATCCATGACTAAATTGGGATGGAACAAATGGATAATTTTTTTCATAATCCCATACGTCTTTTGATTTAGGAAATATATACTCTATTGATTCATAATATGGGATATACATTTTACTTGTTTGTATTTCTTTATAATATTCTATATTTTTCCATTTTTCAAATGTATTTACATCACATTTGAACTTAACTTTAATCCATTCAATAATTTTATTATATTCTGTTATTGATAAATTATATAGATCACATATAATTGTATCACATACAATTTCTTCAAGTCTTGAATCTCTGATTCTCAGTACATTATACCCGTTTTTTTCAAATATGGCATTTTTTGCTAAATCTTTTTCAGATTTATCCTTATGCCAAGGAAATCCATCAATTTCAATAACTAATTTTAAATCTTCGATCGTTATATCTGCTTCTCTACCTTCTATTTTTTGTTGCCATTTTACATCCTTAAATATGTATTTTAATTCTGAATAAATTCTCATTTCTGCATTGCTACTTTTTGTAATACATTTTGAACATCTAAAACAATTGTGTTCTTGAATGCGATGTACAGTTATTTCATAATCTGGATGTTTTGCAGACTTATTTGGACATTTTAGTTTTACTTTTTCATTTGAACCAGGCGAGAATTCATTTGGCGCCTTTTCATTTTCATCAGACCAAACATCTTTTATAAAAGGAAACAATTTTTCAATTGAACCACTTCGTTTCAAAATAGATAATTGTTTATTTATCTGTCTATTTTGATGTGTACACTTATCACAATATTTTCTAGGTAAGCATATTTTATATACATTTCGGGGTATAGCTTCAAATGTATTTGAACATTCTAAAGTATCACATTTCCATGTGTAATACTTGGTAATGCCTGGTGAAATTGTTTTTAAAATATTAATATTACCAACAAATTTTGTAAGTACGAATGGATTATACTCTGTAATATGAGTAAATAGGCTATTCTTTATTCCTTTTTCTTTTAAAGGAATAAGTTCAAGATTTTTTGAATCATATTCGTCCATATGTTATTGTTTATATTAAAAAAAGTCATTATAATCATCAATTCATTTTTTTTAGAATTTTTAACTACGTTTTGCCCAATATGTCCCGATTCAGACCTAGTGCGTCGTGCCAAAGAAACAAAATCAGGGCGCGCTTGGTTTAAGCGATGTAAATCGTCAAATACTACAAGACGTGCATCATAAATGCTTCGCATCGGTATATGGTTTGACCCAAGGCATTGTGCTTTTGGCGGACCAACTCTTGTATTATTAGGAACTATATTGGGACTGTATCAAGATGCAGAACGACGTAAAAAACCAATATTGATTTTGTTAAATGAACCGGGCGATGTAAATTGGGCTCTTGATAGAACAGAAGATCTTGAGCACGCAATGCAGAAAGCTCCAAATCTATATATTGGTCCTTGTTGTTTTACTGGTTCAGAGATCGGATTACACGATTCAGAATTGGCTTCAAATGAGATCTGGAAATACTCACGGAATTGCATTGTACCCACACAATGGTTTGGGCAATTTATAAGTCATGGTATGCCGTTTTTAGATCCAAAACGATCTGGCGGTCGGCGACTTCATGTATGGGGTGCAGGTGTTGACATTGATCGTTTTTGTCCAGCTTTAAAACCCGAAAAAACTCAGGATTTTTTCATATATTTCAAATCACAAAACTATGATCATCTGCGAATGATACATTCGTATCTGTTTCGAAACTATTTCCAATTTAGAGGCACAATTGTGACTTATTACACATATTCTCCGGAAATATTGATCAATGCAGCACGTTCAAGTCGGTTTTGTATCATGCTAGATCGCACAGAAACACAAGGTCTTGCGTCTTTGGAAATTATGGCATGTGAATGTCCTTTGTTTGTATTGGATTGGAAAGAACATACGGTAGAAGTCAACGACACTGCGTATACAACAAAAAGTGCATCCAGTGTACCGTGTATGGATCACAGGTGTGGCATAAAATCATCATGGGAAACAATGGAAAAAGATTTTCCTGTGTTTTTAAAACAACTGGCTTCGTATACTCCACGTCAGTATGTTTTGGAATCATACTCATTTGAAGCATCTGCACGAAAATTACGGAATTTAATTGAGAACCATTAGCTTATGTTAGTCTCTGGGAAACATCATAAGGGCTAACATGACAACAAAGAATACAATTGTGTGAAAGAAAAGTCCTAGCGGGGTCGGGCAACCGGCTGGACTGGCTGTTCCACCTATAAAACGTCCAATGAGCCATTGTACAATTTTATAGGTTTCTGGGTTTGCAACAAGGAAAAATACCAAAGCGGAATAAAAACTATATTTTGCTTTTAGTGCAATGTTCATTATCTGCGTCTTGTTTTACGTTGCGATTTTTTATTTTTGCGGCGTGTTTTATTTCCACCACGCATAACTTGAGGTGCTTCATTCAATAAGTAGAGAATTAATTTCTTAACCATAATTTTAGTATAGGTGTGTTTACGTTTTTTGGTTTCATCATCGTCGCCTGGAACAATCGTGCCTAGTTCTGGATTCCAAGATTCTATATTTTGTGGACTCACTCTTCGTTTTAATGCAGCATCAAAAGAAAGATTTATAAGTTCATCACCTGTTGGATTTACAAGAATATTATGGAATCTTTCATTTGTAAGTAAGTTATTGATTATTTGAATTGTATTTGGGTTTTGTTCAGGCAAATCTGTTAAGAAATAGTATTGTGTCAAATATGTTAACATTTGTTCTAATTCATTTTTAATATCTGCTTTGTCTCTTGCATTTATGAACAATATTTTTAATGCATCAATTATATTTCGTTTCACAATATGCGATGATTTTAAGTCATCTATAAACGATCTAGTTGTTCTTGGACGCACTGATGGTTCTGGTTTTAGTGTGCGAGGTAATGATGTATTTCCCGGTGGAATGAATGGTGTAATTCCGAGCCTTTTTCTTCGGTTTCTACGTATGTCATCTTCGCCACCATTAGCTCCACCTTCGCCACCATTAGCTTCGTCTTCGCCACCATTAGCACCATTAGCTCCGCCTTCGCCACCATTAGCACCATTAGCTCCACCTTCGCCACCATTAGCACCATTAGCACCGCCTTCGCCATTAGCTCCATTAGCACCATTAGCTCCATTAGCTCCATTAGCTCCGCCTTCGCCACCATTAGCTCCGCCTTCGCCACCATTAGCACCATTAGCTCCGCCTTCGCCACCATTAGCTCCGCCTTCGCCACCATTAGCACCATTAGCTCCGCCTTCGCCACCATTAGCTCCGCCTTCGCCACCATTAGCACCATTAGCTCCGCCTTCGCCACCATTAGCTCCGCCTTCGCCACCATTAGCACCATTAGCTCCGCCTTCGCCACCATTAGCTCCGCCTTCGCCACCATTAGCACCATTAGCTCCGCCTTCGCCACCATTAGCTCCGCCTTCGCCACCATTAGCACCATTAGCTCCGCCTTCGCCACCATTAGCTCCGCCTTCGCCACCATTAGCACCATTAGCTCCGCCTTCGCCACCATTAGCTCCGCCTTCGCCACCATTAGCACCATTAGCTCCGCCTTCGCCACCATTAGCTCCGCCTTCGCCACCATTAGCACCATTAGCACCGCCTTCGCCACCATTAGCACCATTAGCTCCATTAGCTCCATTAGCTCCGCCTTCGCCACCATTAG
>VFQS010003596.1_pt1 | contig 11746 bp, 16 predicted proteins | sample 3512361 | NCBI WGS metagenome assembly VFQS01 (sample SAMN10412375, study PRJNA504923) | tailings metagenome | isolation source: Relicate 1 Philex TSF3 active mining | place: Philippines | reverse complement strand
GAGGTGCTTAAGGACTACGTGGAGCGACTAGTCATCAAGAACGAGTCGAAGATACCCGCCGAATACACTGCATTCACAAAAAACAAGGAGAGCGTGTGGAAAGTGGTTTAAAGACACGGTGTCCTCAACCCTGATGAGGAGAAAGAACTTGATGTGGTGTGCAATGCCGACGAGGTTCAAAAGTTCCAAGACACACTTCACATCATTATCAATAACGGTGTAGACCTTGAGGTTGCACTGCGCGCAAAAGGTACCGGCTCGACTCTGTTCTGCAAGGACAACCTAAACCTCATCGACTTCGGCACCGAATACACCCATCAAAACGTGACCAAAGAGTTTTTCCTTGAGAACCGTGGCCGCAAACAAATGAAAATACAATGGGTGCGCAATGTGAAGAACGACCGCAAGCCGGCATCGGCAGCCCCAGCCAAGGAAGGAGGAGCCAAGAAGGAGGAGGGCAAGGGTGCGGCCAGTGAGAAGAAGAGCGACAAGGCGTCGAATGCCGGCGAGTCGAACGCTTAGGCAGCCGCAGAGAAGGAGGAAGAGACTAAGGCCATTTTCTCCGTCATACCCGACACCATCGTACTCAACCCCAAGATGGGCATCATGATCTAGATCAAGGCCAACTCTTAGATCAACGGCAAGATCGTTGAGAACTGGTTCTGCAATGTCACATCTGGAGGTGATAGAAAGCCTAAAGCTGCCTACAATGCATTTATTCAAGGCGACTTCATCACACCCACTCTTAACTTCAGCGAGCCTAAGTTGTACTTCAAGTACCAGTGGGAGAAGGGAGTACCTTCCATGCCAATTTCTAAGAATCTTGAGATTACTAACGGTGGTCCCTTGAGCACCTCGATGAACCTTTTGATCGACCCTCCGTTCAGTTGCGCGACCGAGAAGTTGGCATTGCAGCCGGGTCAGAGTGACTCAATCTTGATCAAGTTCGACCCTGGCATGAAGCAAGACCGTCTCTCGGACAACATCACGGGCAAGCTAGCAATCTCCCACGTGGGCCACCCTCAGAAAGACCTCGTACAACTCACCGGCGAAGTCTGCTTCCCCAACCTCAACATCCAGCCGCCCAACATCGACTTCGGATGCATCCTCAACGACACCTCTAAGAAGAAGTACATCACTTTGACCAACATATCTGAGATGGCAGTAAACTACGAGTGGTCGTTCCTTGAGGAAGAAATGGTGAGTCCCATCAAGGATGACAAGAAGGGCAGCTCGAAGAAGTCCAAGGTTCTTCCCATCAACGAGGTCTTCGATATCCTTCCGGTCTCCGGGATGCTGATGCCCGGCCAGACCGAGACCGTGGAGTACACGTTCTATGCGGGGCATGGTCTCCTCTACAACGGAGTGGCAGTGTGCAGTGTGGACGGCGGGCCCGACTACGAAGTTCCCATCGTCGGCGAGTCCAGCTTCGTCTCCTACAAACTGTCCACCACCGAGTTGGACTACGGAGAGATCCCGTACAATGAATCTTCATCGAAAGAGTTCTTTATTGAGAACATTGGCAAAGTACCCTTCCAATTCAATGTAAACTTAACGACCGTCTCTAGACCCGGGATCGTTGACTGTCATCCCATGACCGGAAAGGTGGCCGCTGGTGAGAAATACAAGGTCATCGTTAAATTCTTCCCAGGTATCCCAAGCAACATCGATGAAATGTTCCTTGTCGAATGTGCACACTTCCCAGCACAAAGATTCAAGGTCAAAGCAGTTGGTACATACCCTGGATGCCTCCTCAGTTTCCCAAGAGGAGACGACGAAGAATTCTTTAAGAAGTTCGATGAAGTCAAGAAACAGTTGCAGGCCAAGAAGATTGACTACAGTGCGTACTTCACATCATAAGAAGCTATTAAGCAAATGGCACCACTTCCCAAAGCCATCGAGAAAGACAAGTCACTTAACAAGGAACCACTTGTCATGGAAGTTGAAGCTGAGATTGACAGAAGAAGTCTTTGTGAGAAGATACTTAGTCAAATCGAATAGGCTCAACAGAAGATGATGTATGCAACTTCAGATAAGCTAAACACTTCTTTGAATGCAACTCAAGGAGCTACCCTTACATCTGGAGAAGCTCTTAAAACTCCCAAGGGACCAGCTGGAAAGAAGGCTCTTCCATCTGCTAAGGGTGCAAAACCTGAAGATGAAGATGCTAAATCCGGCATGATGGCCACAATTGCTGGTGGAGCCACTATCAACATTGGAGGAACTCAAGTTTAGCTCGATAACATCTGCATCGCTACATACTCATGCGACTTTGGCAATGTAGTCGTAGGTGCAACTAAAAAGAGAAGCTTCCGCTTCACAAACACAGGAAAGTTGCCCATCAATTTTGCTTTCGACAAGAAAATCCTCGGAAACTATGGCATCAGCATTGAGCCAGAGAAGGTCTAGAAGCTTGCACCTAATCAAACTGTTTTGTTCAATGTTGTCTATGCGACCAGGAAGAATGCTAAGTTTGGGAAGGTTAAAAGCGTCGTGCCCATCGACCTCAAGTATGGTCCTTCCTATGCCATCGAGTTTGTTGCCAATCTTACTATCCCAGAGCTCACTATGTCAACTGACCAACTTGACTATGGCAAGGTTTGTGTCAATACGAGAAAGACAATCAAGGTGAGACTTGAGAATCACAAGGAGGTCCCTTGCGACTGGCAGTACTTCTTCAAGGCGGACGTGTCTGCATCGAAAGAAGGCAAGGAAGCTGGAGAGCGATTCCAGGTGTTCCCACTCTCAGGTACCCTTCTACCCGGACAGAAACAGACTGTCGATGTGATGTTCACGCCCAACGTTGACAAACAATTCCTGCAGAAGATCAACTTCAAGTGCAAGGATAACTCCAAGATATTCGTCATCAATGCCAAGGGACAGGGAGTTAACTTCCAGGTGGACTTCGTGCCGGACACTGTGAAGCTGGGCCCGGTTCTCCCTTACAACACGGCCGCCATAGCCTGCATCGAGATGCGCAACCCCATTGACGTTCCCATCGAGGTCTACTCCCTCGACTTCGACAAACAGTACATCGAAGAAGAAGAAATCCTGAAGAGATTGGAATAGTTCCAGGTTCCTCCTCCTCAGAACCCACCAGCCACACCTGCTCAACCTCCTCCAGTAATTGAGCCAATTTTCTTATCACTGAGAATGCCAGGAAACCAATTCTGGCCACAACTCCGTCAGCAAGATGAGAAGAAGCAGAGGGTAGATGAGTTGAAGAGAAAGCTCAAGGAGACTGAGGACAAGCTTGCGGAGATCGCAAAGGAAGAGGCAAAAACGCCTGAGGCCGAGGGGTTGCACGCTAGGAAAGAAGAGGCTGCGGGAATGAAGGCACAGCTTGAGGCACAGCTGGCTGAGCAGGACCAGGAACAGGCCGAGGTCAAGATGCCACCCAATGTCAAGGACAAGGACAGACTTAATCTGATCCTGATCGGTCCCGAAAAGTCGGGCAAGACATCTGTCGCCAACTATCTTTAACAAGAACATCAGAGATAGATCGTCAAGCTTGATGGCCTGTTTGATTACTGTGTCAAACGTGGACTTCCAGTCGGTGAAAAGGCACAGAAGTATCTTGAGCAGAGGCAAGAAGAACTTAAGCTCGCTCTTGAAGAATAAGAGAAGAAGAAAAAGGCTCAGAAGAAACCCCCTCCCAAGGGCTAAGAAGAGCCTGAAATCCGCCAAGCTGACTACAAGTATTTCAGCAAAGAGATCCTGATGGAAATGATCCAACAGAGAACAAAGGAAGAAGATTGCAATGCAGGTGTCATCTTTGACCACCTCGAGTCACAGTACTGGCCAAACATGAAATTCGTTATTGAGGCCATTTGTGACGGTCTTGCCACTCAAAACATTCAGATTCTACTTTTCAACTTCCCTAAAGAGGGACAGGTGATTGATGAGCCAGTTGCACCAGCATAACAACCTGCAGAAGGTTAGCCTCCTGTTGAAGAAGTCAAGGAAGAAATCAAGCCAAAAGATTACACCAAGGATGAATAAGATGCTCATCATAAGTTGGTCGAAGAGATCAACAACTTCTTCGCTGAAATCGTTTTAAGACAGATGAATCATGAAGAAGAAAAGGCATCTACTCAAGCTGAGGGTAGTGGGCCTGCTGAAGGAACCCAGCCCCATGTTCCTGAAGGTGCACCTGCAGAAGGTGGTGATCAACAACCACCTGCAGAGCCTGTTGAGGCAGAAGGTGGCGTTCAGGAGAAGTTCTTATTCGGAAAGAGAATTCTTGTTGACCTTCCTATTGCTTCAACGATCAAGAGAATATGCGATCTTTCCAAGAAACTAGTCCCTGAGCCTATTTGGCCCGATCCCGACAAGGAACCTCTTCCTCCTCCAGTAACCCACTCAATCGTGAAGCCCCCTCCCAATCGCAAGGAGCGACCACCAGTAACTCTCTTCTCAGTCTGGACTCCAAAGGACGGTTCTGCTGTTCCAGAAGAAGGAGCAGATGGTGCAGCAGAGAAGTTACCAGAAATGCACAACACGCAATCAAGATGGATATTGCAACCAAAGGAAGTGAAGAAGATCTATGTCAAGTTCTTCTCAAAGAACATTGGCAACTTTGATCAAGTTCTTCAGTTTGAGATTGTTGGCTCATACAAGCCCTTCAACCTGAACCTCAACGCTATCTGTGAGTTCCCAACAATAAATTCCAACTTCAAGAATGTGTTCATGGCACAGAAGAAATCAAGACCTGCTCAGGCTCCCGAGTCATATCTATCAAAGTGTTTCGTAGTTTCTGAGAACGTGTTTGATTTTGGTCCTCTTCTGATTGGCAAGGATCCTGAAAAGCGTCACACAGATGAACTTGTGAAAAAAGTTAACTCAAGTGTGTTCCAAATCTCTAACAATGGAAAGTATAGCCTAAATGCTACTTTCTGCCTCAAATCCTCTTTGCCTACAGAAGAGGGAGGCCTTGGAGAAAAGTCGCCATTCATTCTTGATCCAGAGACTATGGACCTTAAGGTTGATGAGACAAAGGATCTCACAGTCTATTCATTCCCACATGAAGCTAAGCTTTTCAAGGATGAAGTTATTTGCCTTCTTAAGGACAACCCTAATCCAGTGATCTTCAATGTGTAGTGCCTTGGTGCAAAGCCCGTTGTTGAAGTAGATCAAGAGGTCGTTGAATTCGATCGTCTTCTTTTAGAAAAGAAGCTTACAAAGACACTTACCCTGAAGAACGTCTGCTCTATTCCCATTAAGTGGAAACTTTCAGGGGTTGAAGGACTTCCTGAAGAATTTGTCGTTTCTAAGACCAGTGGGACAATCAAGCCTTGCAAAGATGAAACCGTTGAGGTTACATTTACTGCCAAGAAGGAACAAAAGTTCAACCCTAAGATCACTCTCGAGGTTGAAGATGTCGAGGGCTATAACATCAAGCAAGACCCTAAACCAATTGAACTCCGTGCTGAAGCTTTCAAGATCTCTCTTGACATCAAATTCAGTCACGAACAGATCCTTGATTTCGAAGCTGTTCGCGTCGGAGAACCCAAAGAAAACAAATTGGTTCTCAAGAATATTGGCATGTACTCAGTTAAGTACAACTTTACCATGAAGAAGAAAGCCACAAGAGAGATATTCACTATTGATCCCATGGATGGTGAGCTTCAACCCAACGAAGAGAAGAGTATCACTGTGAAATTCCAGTCACAAAAGGAGCTCAAGCTTAAGACCGCTAAGAACGAATCAGATATTATCCTCAATATCATTGAAGGCAAATCTCAGGAGAAGCATACTTAGATTCCCATAAATGTCAACGTCAATGCAGTCTTCTCAAAGTACTCATTCACTCCATTGAAGAATATCAACTTCGGACCGATGACCTATGGCGAGCAAGTTACCCGCACATTCGAGGTTAGAAATGAGGGTCTCTTTGAGTTCAAATTTGCTGTTTGTGACTCAAAGGATGAAGAGGCCAAGAAGAGAATCAAGGAGGAGAGACTTAAGGAGATTGAGGAGAGAGTCAAGGGAGCTGAGGAGAAGAAGGAAGATGCTAAGGCAGACCCTAAGGGTGCTAAGAAACCCGAACCTGCAAAAGCACCTCCCGCTAAAAAGCCTGATGCCAAGGGAGGTGCTCAGGCTCCACCTGAAGGAGGACAGATTGAAGTTTCACAGTACACTATTTCCCCAGCTACTGGATCCATTCCTCCAGGCTCAGCATGTGTTTTTAATGTCATCTTCAAGGCTAAAGGTTCCCAATTCTATGAGTCAACAATTGCTGTCGACATTGCTAACAGAGATCCGCTTGATAACCCTGATGGAATTCCCTTCGAGCTCAATGCAGAGAGTTCAATTCCAGGAATCAACACTGAAGATCTAGACCAAATCTTTGAGGAGTAGACTGTGATCCCCTCACTTGATCCCTCTCTTAACACCTAGACCATCATCACATCAAGTATATTCGCGACACTCGAGCGACTTTTCTGGTTTGGAACCCTTATCGCAGGCAAAAACACCGAAGGCAAAGAACGTTTCAAGATCATGAACCCTAACAAGGTCACCTGCACTGTCAAGTTCTCAGTGAAGCCTCGCTCTCAGAGCAAGAGTGAAGGCTTTGCTTTCGATGTCAAGCCCGACGTCCTCACCATTGAACCCCATAAGCACAAGTATGTGACTGTTGGATTCTATCCATAGAACATGATGACATATGGAGGTATATTTGAAGCCATCGTTGATAACGGGGATCCAAACAGCAAGCAAGGGAAGTTGGTCTTTGAACTCAGAGGTGAGGGTACTCTACCCACTCTACAAGTCGAGAAGCCCAAGGAGCAAGAGGCTGATGGAACGCCTGTGCTTAAGTTCCGCAAGACCAGGATCGGCAAAGAGTCTATTATGCAGATTGTCCTAAAGAATGAAGGCTCTATTGCTGCTACAGCTCGTTTTGATGTAATCAAGAATGATTGCTTCAACTTTATTGGTAACATGAATCACACGATCACCCCAAAATCTTATCACGCATTCGATATCTCCTTCATTCCCAAGGCTGCTTAGGTGGAGAAATTCTTGCTGACTTTCAACACCCAACACAACCCATATGAACAGCACAAGGTAATGATCGTTGGTGAGGGTTATGCAGAGGCCGTTACTTTTGAGGGACTACCTGAAGGTCACGAAGATGAACTGATGATTGGCGATTGCATCGTAAATAAGGCCAAGTCTGCCACCTTCTAGATCGTCAACAATAGTGACAAGGCGGTGAAATTCCGCTGGAACTAAGGCGACAAGGACGAGTTCAAGTTCTTCCCATCTGTTGGTCACCTTGCCGCTAAGTCCTCAAAAAGCGTAAAGGTTATGTTCAAGTCTGGCAAGACAGTCAAGTATGACAAGATCGACTTACTCTGTGAGACCTTCCAAATTGAGCAGAAGCCAGACCCAGAGAATTACCCTGGACAGAAGTACCGCGATTGGGACGACACAATGAAGACTGTCCGCATGGTGAGACCCAGTGAGCATAAGAAGATCATGAAGCAAAGAGAGGAGGAAGAGAGAAAGCGTAAAGAGGAGGCTGAAGCTGCTGCTGCCGCTGCTGCAAACAAGGGAAAACCTCCCGCCAAGGCTCCTGCTAAGCCAGCTGCTGCAACTGCCAGCGAAGCTGATGCCATGGTTATCGATATGAATGAGGAGCCAAGTGTAGAACTTGTTGACACAATTGCTGAACCTGAGAATACTAAGGTTGACGGTTCTGACAAGAGCGTTCCTCTTAAGACTACATTAGTCTGCGACTAGGTTAAGTACGACTGTGCCACTAAGAATATCGATTTCAAGCCAACTTTGATGTACGCTTCGAGAACCTTCAAGTTTGCCATCAAGAATACCTCGCTAATCACCATGAATTACAACTTCAAGATTGTGAACAGTGAGACTGGAATTTTGGATGCTGGTGCTTACACAATCGTTCCTAAGAAAGGTTCTATCGCTCCAGGCTGCGACGATACTTTTATTGTAAAGTTTTCTCCAGTAGAAGTTGAAAATGACTTCTCCAGAATCCTGTCAGCAAACATCGAGAACTTATCTCCTGACGTTAAACCACTTATCATTGAAGTTAATGGTGTTCCTGAAAGACCTATTGTTCATTTTGAACTACCTCCTAGCAATTATAAGGAACGTAAGGAAAAGGACATGGTTGCTATTGATAACAAATACAAGATCATCGAATTCGAGTCGCTTGGAACCTTTATTAAGAATACCAAGCGTTTCATGGCTGTTAATCCAACTAGCTCTGGTTATGAGTTTGAATGGGAAGAAATATTCCCTGATGAGAACAAGAAGCCTATAAAACCTCTGTTTAAGTGCACCACTCAAAAGGGAGTGATCTTGTCAGGCAAAAAGTTCGAGATGATCTTCGAATACTCACCTGAAAATGTGGGTGAACATGAGTCATACTGGCTCTTTAAGGTACCCTCTGAAAAGATTGTATAGCACTTCATGGTCGTGGGAAGAGTTGTAGAACCTAATGTTCTATTCGAATCTGGTAAAATCAAATTCGGGCCTCTTCTATTGGACGGAAAGAACCGTGAAGTTGTAAACATGATCAACCAGGAGCAGATCCCATTCAGCTTCAATTTCTCCAAAGAGAGTGTAAAGGGTAGCACTGAGTATGGTGATTCCCTAAAGGTTAGCCCAATGACTGGAGTGGTACCTCCTCAATCACAAATCCCAATTGAGATTGTGTTTGGACCCAAGTTTGAGCTCACTTACAACTACAACTTGATCTGTAACGTTAAAAGAAAGGCTCGCCCTCTTGTCCTTAATGTCAAAGGAGAAGGTTACAAGATCCATCATTCAGTATAAGCTGATGTCAACCGTGCACCAGTCACAGCTACAGAACCATATAAGTTTGAATATGGAGACTTCTTTATCAATGAAAAGAAAACTAAGATTGTGACCCTAACCAACAACGGTGAGTTCAACTTTGACTTCGTCTGGAAGAGACAAGTTAATAAGTACATCACTATTACTCCTGAGACTGGTACCGTCCAAAAAGGTACTGAAGCAACCTTTGAGATTACCTACCTACCTATTGCAGAGCATCAGTTGAAGAACTACAAGGTCTCTCTCAATATTGTCTCGGGACCCAAATATGACTTCCTTATGAACGGTAATGCAAGAAAGCCTGGCGTGAAGCTGAGCTTCCAGACCTATGATTTCGGCCCTTGTTTCGTGATGAGACAGCCTATGCCAAAGAAGGCCATTCTTGAAATTGTGAACTTTGACAACAGTGCTATCTCAGTAGAGCTACCTAACTTTGAGAAGAAGCCCTATCTCGATGTTCAGCTTGCCCCTGGACAAGTTCTTCTGCCTTCAACGAAGGAAAAGCCTATTAAGCTCGAGGTTCCCATCATTTTCACTCCCCGCATCATCAAGAAGTATGCGGAGGTAATCAAATTCGACTTCAATGGCCTTTACACAATTGACGTCAATGTAAACGGAGAGGGTATCCCAATGCAGTTGGAATTGGTTGACCCCGATCAGGCTTTGGTTGATTTCGGTATTGTTTCTGTTGGAGGAGATGTCACTAAGACTGTATCACTTGTTAACAAGAGCAAAAAACCAGTTACCTTCACTCTGGCTCCATCAAACCCTGACTAGTTCAAAAAATGCAACCTTGCTTTAACTCCTGACAAAGAGGTGACACTAAAGCCTAGAGAAGTCATCCCTATTGAGATCAGATATGCGCCAAAGCAGCGTATGCCACCGTTCGATATTGACCTGATGCTCAACATCAAGGATAATGAAAGCCGTCAACTCATTCAGGTACAAGGTGTATCTCATGGAATCGAGATGAAACTAATGGATGCAGTCGTTGCCTTTGGCAGTGTAGTCAGAAACAGCAGATTGACTAAGATCCTTCAACTTGCCAACTTTGGTGATGTCAAAGCACAATATAAGTGGGACAGCAAGGCATACAGCAAGTATTTCACAATCACACCTGAGCAGGGCTACGTTAACCCTAATTCAACCTTGGACCTTGAGGTCACTTTCCATCCAACAGTTGCAGATTCAGACATCCGTTTCAACCAGGTGAAGTGCGAGATCAAGGGAGGAGACCCTCTCAATGTAACTCTGATGGGTAAGTCTGTGGAGCAGGATCCATCCACCACTCAGTCCCTCAACTTCAGCACTATCGTGAGAAAGCCAACCAAGCAGGTGGTCAATATCCAGAACACCGAGGAACGTGAGTGGGTTATCAACCCCACGATTTCAACTGCCTCAGATGCTTGCGCTGGTTACTTCTTTGGCAAATCTAACTTGATCATCCCCGCTAAACAGAGCGGTTCATATGAGATCAACTACGCACCAAAGACGATGACGAAGAAGAACGCGCAGGATCAGGTCGAGACTCACGTTGGTAGCCTCTTCTTCCCTCTGCCCAACGGCACAGCTCTCCTTTATAACCTCATTGGTACCTCAACTGAACCCGAGGCAGAGGCACTTGCTCCTGAGACTGTTCAGGCAAAGAAAGCTCGCTTTATTACCGTACCAATCCGGAATTGGCTAAAGCAAGACCAGAGATTTAAGGTTTCCTGGACTGTAGAGGGTGATAAGGATCAGACTACGTTCGTGAAGGGTGCGAACATGATGGATGTATAAGGAGATTCAGTTAAGGACTTTAAGTTAAACTTCCTTGCTTATAAGGTTGGCGCTTACAAGGTCAAGTTGACTTTCCTTAATGAAACTTCAGGAGAATTCCTTTCATTCATTCTAAGTGTAAATGCAACTGATGGAGATCTCTTGGAGACAATTGAACTGGCAAGCCCAATTCGTGAGTCAGTTAGTCGTATTGTTACTATCGAGAATCCAACTGATACTGAGGTGCTTATTAATAGAAGCTAATTCACTTGCGCAAGTGAATACATCGAAATCGGACCTGAAACTCTCAAGATACCGGGCAAGTCTGAAAGAGGCTTCGAGATCAGTTACCGTCCACTGATTGTCAGCGAACAGGAAGTAGACTTGATTCTTAAAAATCCAGTTCTCGGTGACTTTAAGTACAAGCTTCTCCTCAAAGGACAGCCACCCAGCTCTCAAAGATCTTTGGCTTTCAGATGCGCACTCGGCAATGACCTTGTGCAAGCATTCAAATTTACTCATTTCCTCAAGAAACCTACCGCATATGCTATTAAGGTTGAGAGACTTGATCAGCCAGGACAAATCTGTGACTTTAAGTCAGAAGTGCCACAAGTTCAAGCAGCTGCTGCAGATTCAGCAAAGGGTGTTGAAATCCTCGTAAACGTCAAATACGAGCCCTTTACAATTGGTGAGACAAGAGCCATTATAAAACTTACCTCACCTGAGGGTATGGAGTACAGTTGCCTCCTTTTAGGTAAGGCAACTGCTCCACTGCCTCAAGGACCTGTTAAGTGTCCTCCTGGTGCCAAACCTGCTGGAATAGATTTCAAGAATCCATTGAACGAAAAGTGCGAATTCATTGTCACCTTCGACAACCCCAATTTCTCCCTAGCCTCCAAGCTTCCAGGTCCTATAGATCCTGGCAAGGTCACAAACCTACAAATTAAGTACGATGCAAAACCAGATCTACCTACAACCGGCCGCATGATCGTACAAACCAAGGGATTGCCACCCTGGATCTACTATCTTCAAGGAGAATGAAGATCTATATATTAAACAAAGAGAACCATTTTTTATATATAAGAAACATTCAATCTACTTATTATTCTCACTTTTCTTTCTCACTTATAATGGGGTTTTGGGGTTTTGGGGTTTT
>VFQS010003595.1_pt1 | contig 11747 bp, 13 predicted proteins | sample 3512361 | NCBI WGS metagenome assembly VFQS01 (sample SAMN10412375, study PRJNA504923) | tailings metagenome | isolation source: Relicate 1 Philex TSF3 active mining | place: Philippines | reverse complement strand
CCGCTAAACCCATGGCCTCGTGCTGGTCGTGGGTCACGTACACCACCGGAACGCCTGTGCTGCAGAGCAGGCTGCGCAATTCGGCGCGCAGGTTCTCACGCAGCTGGGCATCGAGATTGCTCATCGGCTCATCCAGCAGAAACAGCGCTGGCCGGCGGATCAGCGCCCGCGCCAGGGCGACCCGTTGCCGTTGCCCGCCCGAAAGCTCGGCTGGTTTGCGCTGGCGGAGCCCCTCGAGCTGCATCAGGGCGAGCACCTGGTCCAGGTCTCGCTGGATCTCCGCCCGGCCCATCCCCCGCAGCTCCATGCCGAGGCTGAGGTTGCGCTCCACGCTGAGGTGAGGAAACAGCGCATAGCTCTGAAACACCATCGCCACCTGCCGTTCCGCCGGCGGCAGTGCTGTGATGGTTTGCCCGCCCAGCCGGATTTCGCCTGAGCTGGCGGGATCGAGCCCGGCGATCAGCCGCAGGGTGCTGCTCTTGCCACAGCCGCTGGGGCCAAGCAGCGCCAGGATTTCGCCGGGAGCCACCGTGAGGCTCAGCTGATCCACGAGCGCGTTGCTGCCCACCTGGCGACTGAGCTGACGCAGCTCCAGGCCTTTGAAGCCATCACCTGCAGACGATGGGTGGCTCATCCCTTGATCGCTCCCTGGGTGAGGCCGCTGATGATCTGGCGCTGAAACAGGAGCATCAGCAGGATCAACGGAGCACTGCCCAGCACCGTGGCGGCAGCGAAGGCGCCATAGGGAATGGTGTACACGGAGGATCCAGCGATCCGGGCCATGGCCGGCGCGAGGGTGAGCAGCTCCGTGCGGCTCAACCAGGTGAGGGCAATCGGGTATTCGTTCCAGCTGAACAGGAACACCAACAGAGCGCTGCTCGCCATGGCCGGTGCCATCAGCGGCAACAAGATCCAGCGCAACCGCTGCCATAAGCCCATGCCCTCGATCAAGGCGGCTTCCTCCAGCTCGATCGGGATGTCGGCAAAGGCAGCCTGCAGCAGCAGGATCGCCAGGGGCAGGCACAAGCCCGCGTAAGGAAGGCTGAGGGCCAGGAGCTGATTGGCCAGATGCCAGTCGCGGACAAGTTCCAGCAGAGCGAGGAACAGCAGCACCGCTGGGAAAGCGGCAGCCGCTGCCACCAGCGCGTTGAGAGCACGGGCCTGACGGCGGCCCAGACGGCTGAAGGCATAGGCGCAGGGCACCGCCAGGGCCAGGGTGAGGGCGGTGCTACTCACTCCCACCACCACGCTGTTGATCAGATAGGTGAGGAAGGGAGGATCGCCCTGCAGCAGTTGTCGGTAGTTCTCGAGGGTCCAGCCGCCAGCGCCCATGCCGCTAAGGGCCCCGCTGGGCTTTAGGGAGGAATAAAGCTGCCAGAGCATTGGCCCCAGGCTCCAGAGCAGCAACAGCAGCCGGGCCATCAGCGCAGCTCCCCCTGCAGGCGGGAGCCCCAGTGCCACACCAGCGCCGCCGCGCCGCAGAGGAGCAGCAGGATCGCGAAGGAGCCCAGCAGCAAGGTGGCGCTGTAGCCGAAATCGAGGAAGCGCATGGCGTTGAGGTAGGCGTAGAGCGCCAGGCTTTCGGTGCTCCCGGCGGGCCCGCCACCGGTCAGCACCTGGATCAGATCGAACACCCCCAGCGCCTGGGCAAGGCGGAATAGCAACGCGATCAATAGATACGGCGTGAGCAGCGGCAGGGTGATGCGCCGCAAGGTCTGCCAGGGGGTGGCCCCTTCCAAAGCTGCTGCTTCGTAGAGATCGGCGGGGATCGTTTGCAGGCCTGCCAACAGCAGCAGCGCCACAAACGGTGTGGTTTTCCAGGTGTCGGCGCCCACCGTCGCGATCCAGGTGAGTGCCGGGTTGGACAGAAACGGGATGGCTGGCAGCCCCAGCACTGCCAGGAGCCGATTGATTGGTCCGTAGGGGTCGTTCAAGATCCAGCGCCAACCCAAGGCCATCACCGTGGTGGGCAAGGCCCAGGGCAAGAGGCTGATCGTGCGAAGCACGCCGCGCCCCCGGAGTGGTTGATCAAGCAGCAGGGCCACCGCCAGGCCCAACAGCATCTCCAGGCTCACCGAGGCGGCACTGAAGCGCAGCGTTTGCCAGGTGTCCTGCCAGAAGCGGCCATCGTTCCAAAGCCGCAGCCATTGCTGCACGCCGATCGGTTGGGGCTGCAGGCCCGTGAGCACGCTCTGGGCCTGGGTGCTCAGCCACAGGTAGTGCAGCAACGGAGCGGCAAAGATTGCCAGCAACAGCGCCAGGGCCGGTGCCATCAATAGCCAAAGGCGCCAGCGCATTAGCCCTCGCCTCCACTACTGCGCAGGAGCCGTTCACTGTTCGATTGCAACTCCCTCATCGCGGTTGGGGCTGGTTGATCGCCCGTGATCACCGTGTTCACGTCCCGGTAGAGCAGATCGCTGAGCTGGGCGTACACCGGGCTGAGAGGACGCAGCACGGCGGCGGTGAGGGCCTGCTGCAGATCAGCCAGAACCGTGTTGGCAGCACGCAGCTCGGGATCTTCAAACACGCTCAGGCGCGTGGGTGTGTAGCCCCAACGCAGGTTGAGTTGTTTCTGGGCTTCTGCACTGGTGAGAAAGCGCAGCACCTCCACCGCGGCTGCCTTGTGCTTGGAGCCCGCCAGCAGCGAGAAGCCCCAGCTGCCCTGGGTGGCGGCGTGGGGCTCGCCCTCTTCGCTCACCATCGTGGTGAAGGCCACCTTGCCGCGCAGGGGTGAATCCGGCTTGTTCAGCTCTGCCCAGGCGTAGGGCCAGTTGCGCATGAACGCGGCATCACCCGCCTGGAAGAGCTGCAGTGCCTCCGGTTCTCCCATGTTGGCCACCGCTTCTGGGGTGATGCCCTGGCGCACCAGATCCTGAAGCCAACTTGCGGCGGCGACGGCTGCCGGCGAGTCGAGCTGCGGTTGGTTCTCCACGAGCCAGTGGCCTCCGAAGCCACGCAGCACTTCGAGAACCACGCAGCTCAGGCCCTCGTATTGCTTGCCCTGCCACACGTAGCCCCAAGGCACCCGCCCCTCCCGTTGCAAGCGGCGGCTGATCGCCACCAGCTCCGCCGGCGTGCGCGGCGGCGCGTCCATGAGATCGGTACGCCAATAGAGGAGCCCCATATCGGCCACCAACGGAAACCGCCAGAGCTGGCCGCTGAAGGAATTGCCAAGCTCGGCGCCCGGAGCGAGGTCGCCGAGAGCGTCTGGCCCTAGCCAGCGATCCAGAGGCTCGAGCCAACCAGCGGCGGCATATTTCGGCGTCCACGACACATCCATCAGCAGCAGGTCGTAGGGGCTCTCCCCCAGCAACAAGCTGCTGATCGCCAGATCGGAGACGGCCTCGGTTTCCAGCGGCCCCCGCGTAACGCTGAGGGCAATGCGCGGATGGCTGCGGTTGAAGGCGTTCACCAACTCCGCGGTGGCATCAGCGAATGGGGCCGGCATCAATACCGACACCGGCTCCACCCGCTCAGTCGCTAACCCCCAAAGGCCCAGGCTGAGACTGCCCAGTAGGGCAATCAGCAGGAGGGCCCAGCGCCGAAGCGCCCGAGGTGGGATCAACGAAGAGGGAACGGATCTAGAGGCCGCGCTCCATCAGCTTGCCCATCAGATCGCAGCTGCGCTGCTGGAAGCCGGCCAGTTGATTCGGTTCAAGTCCACCGACAGCCAGGCGGGCCATTTCATACACGTGGCGGCTGAGATCGTCGGCCAGCTGCTGGCTGGGGGAGCTGCCGCTGGCGCCGGTGATCACCGAGCCGGCGGAGAGCTTGAGCAGACCTTCCACCAGGCGGTGCTTGCGGTTCACCAGCAGCACGTGGTGATCGGGCAGGCCCGGCAGGCGCTGTTCCATCAGGGCACCCATGTCGTTGATGCGGCGCATCTGCTCCGGCAAAAGGATCAGCGCCGCTGGTGCGTTGGCCCCCTTAAGGGCCTGCACCTGGATCGTCACCTTGTCGTTGTCGAGCGCCGCCTTGAACAGATCGCGCAGTTTTTCAGAGCTGTCCTTGCCCTCGGCGTCCGCCAGCTCGTTCTCCTTCTCCTGCAGGGAGTCGTCGAGTTCACTGTCGACGCGCTGGAACTTCAGCTCCTCGTGGCGGTATTCCAGCCAGGGGATGAACTGAGTATCGATGAAGGTGTCGGCCAACAGCACCTCAGCGCCCTGGCTCTTCCAGAGGGAGAGGGCACCGGCCTGGCCGGCTTCATCGGTGCAGTAAAGGATGCGCTTGTCGTTGTCTGCGCTGAGGCGGGAGCGATAGCCCGCGAGGGTGGTGAAGGTTTTGTTGTTCTCGCCGGGGATGGGGTCGGCGTTGTCGCCCTCGCCCGCCGAAGCGGTGGTGCCGAACAGCACCAGCTCGGCCACTTGATCGGCGAACTTCTCATCCTCCATTGCTCCGATCTTGATGAACGGCGCCAGGGATTCCCAGATCTCGGCGTAGCGCTTCGGCTCATCGCGATGCAGTTCCTTGAGCCGATCGGCCACCTTCTTGGCCACGAAGCCACCGATCGAGCGCACGCGCCGGTCGGTCTGCAGGGCCGAGCGGCTCACGTTGAGGGGGATGTCGGGCGAATCGATCACGCCGCGCAGGGGCAGCAGGTAGCGGGGCACCACCTCCTTGATCGAGTCGCTCACGAACACCTGGTTGCAGTAGAGCTTGATCTCGCCCTTCTCCCAGTCGGCGCGGCCGGTGGACTTGGGGAAGTAGAGGATGCCCTGCAGGTTGTAGGGATAGTCGGTGTTGAGGTGCACCCAGAGCAGCGGATCGCCCTGGAAGGGATAGAGGTAGCGGTAGAGCTCGATGTAGTCGTTGTCGGTGAGATCGCGGGGGCTCTTGCGCCAGGGCGCTTCCCGCTTGTTCACGGTTTCACCCTCGAGCTGCACCTCCACCGGCATGAAGTCGCAGTAGGTGGTGATCAGCGTGCGGATGCGCGCCGGCTCGATGTATTCCTCCTCTTCCTCCATCAGGTGGAGGATCACATCGGTGCCGGGCTCACTGCGCTGGGCCGCTTCGAGGCTGAAGTTGGGGGAGCCATCGCAGCTCCAGCGCACCGCCTCACTGCCGTCGCGGGCGGAGAGGGTCACCAGCTCCACCTGCTTGGCCACCATGAAGCTGGAGTAGAAGCCCAGGCCGAAGTGGCCGATGATCGCGTCGCTCTCCTGCTTGTACTTCTCCAGGAAGTCTTCGGCGCTGGAGAAGGCCACCTGGTTGATGTAGCGCTTCACCTCATCGGCGGTCATGCCGATGCCGTTGTCGGAAATGGTGAGGGTTTTGGCTTCGCGGTCGATGCGGATGGAGATCTTGCCTTCGCTCCCTTCGCTGCAATCGCCCGCCATGGCGGCCATGCGGCGCTTGCTGATGGCATCCACCCCATTGCTCACCAGCTCCCGCAGGAACACCTCATGGCCGCTGTAAACGGCCTTTTTGATGATCGGGAAGATGTTCTCGGTGTGGATCTGGATCTGGCCCTGTTCCGCCTGCAGCACCACAGCGTGAAAAAGCAACGTGGCTCCAGAGTCACCCGGGGCAGGCCAGCCCGCCAAGGGGCCGCCATGGGCAGGAAACCGACCCCTCAGCAGCTGTTGTTCGGTGGGCGCGGCTCAGCTGGCGGGCTTGAGTTCGCGGCTCAGCAGGAAGAACAGCTGCTCGGGATGGCGGTATTGGCGCGGCAGCGAATGGTGCAGTGTTTCAAGCCGGCTCCAGCACACCGTGCGGCTGGCCTTGCTCCGGGTGACGCCATCGCGGATGAGGATGCGCAGCGCTTTGCAGTAGAGGGGATAGCTCGCCTCCAGTTCGCCAACGGTGAGGGCAGCTGTGAAGGTGGGTGCAGACATGGAACGTCGCTCCAGACGGAGTCACCCTCCTTCCGGCCCTTCACGGCGCACAAGCTCCCATTTGGGATCAATTACTGCCTTGTTGTTGGCTGCTCCGCCGGTGATGGCTGCTCTTGAGGCGGTGGCTGCTTTTGAGGCGGTGGCTGTTCCACCGGTGGTAGAACGCGACGTTCCACCTGAACGAACACCAGCCAGGCCACCCCGGCGGCGATGCCACCGGTCCACTCAGAGCGCAGCAGCTCGATCAGCGACACGGTGCTGGCGGCGATGCGCAGGGCTCGCAGCCCAAAGCGTCCGAGTTGCTGCAGGCGGTCTTGGCCGGTGGCGTCAGTCACGCGTGGCGATGATCTGGGTGGCGGATGTCCAGGCGCCGCTGGCGTCATAGCGACGGATCAGCCGCTCCAGCCGACCGGGGGCACTGAGCCATCCCGCCTCTACGGCAAAGGCGTTGCGGTGATCCACGTGGCGCGGGGTGAGGTGATAGCCACCATCCGCCATCCAGGTGAGTTGGAGCGGTTCCGTGCTGCCGGCCTCAACGCATTCGCTGGTGGCGCCTGTGCTTGTTTGGATGCGCAGGCCGCCCTGGGGGGTGCCACTCACCTCGAAGCGGCAGGTTGTGTGGTCGGGCTCAGGCCAATCGGCCGTGATCGTGGCGGCCGTGCCGTTCCAGCTGCCTTGCAGTTGATCGAGCGTGAGCGCAGGTCGCTCTTCGGCGTTGCTGCCCGCCCGGAATTCACGGATCAGCACCAAGTTGGTGAAGTTGCCGTCGTCGTTATGCAACTGCACCAGGCGGTGGCGGCGGTCGCCGTGGATGAAGCCAAACTCTCCGCCGAAGGGTGTGCCCGGTGCCACCTGCAGTCGCCCTTTGCAGAAGGTGCCGCTCTCGAAAAACACCACCTGCCGCCCGAGGTTGCGGTAGTCCTCGTTCATGTCGCGGCTGGGCTCGCCGTTCAGATCACCATCGGCGAAACGGCGTAGCCGAAAGTGCACCAACCGCTCTTCCTCGCCGCGCTCCAGCGTGAGGATGGAGGGCGTTGACTCCACCACGGCGCCCGTGGCATCAAGGCTGGCAAAGCTGCCGCGCCACTCACCCAGGTTGCGCAGAAAGTTGTCCCACTGACTCGACATCGGCTGACTCGCTTTCAGCCGGCGCGCTGCAGATCCGGTTTTTCTTCAGGCACGATCGCGCCCGCCACAGGACAGACCTGCAGACAGATGCCGCAATCGATGCAGGTGTCGAAATCGATCCAGTAGAAGGCCGTGCCCTTGGCGTTGGCGCCGCTGCCTGGATTGATGCAAGCCACCGGGCAGGCATCCACGCAATCGGCCACCCCTTCGCAGATGTCGGTGACGATCGTGTGGGCCATCGGTGCTGCGGTTCGGCTGCCCAGATCCTAGGAAGCGACCCAGTGGCAGGCGGCGCAGCCCCGTTCAGCCGCGATGGCTTCGGCAGCTTCCCGGCTGGCGCTGGGGCACTGCAAGAGCTCGGCAGGCTCGCCCTGGCGGTGCAGAGCTTCCAGTTGATCGAGAGCGGCGCTGAGTTGGCTGGCATCGGCGTAAGCCACCAAGGTGGCGGCGCGCCTCTGGGGCGCCGTGGCTTCGGTGCCGAGCAGATCGCGCAGGGCTTCCACATCGAAGCCGAAGCCCATGCCGCCGGCCTCACCGCCGAAGCGGGCCACCAGCGCATCGTAGCGACCACCGCTCGCCAGAGCCACTGGAGCCACTGGGCCTTGGCAGACCAGCTTCAGCACCAGGCCGTCGTACAGGTCGAAATGGGGTTGGAAGCTCGGATCCAATTGCAGCCGTACCCCCTGGGCAGCGGCAGTGGCGGCAACGCTGTGCAAGGTGCCCGCCAGCTGCTCCAGCAGCGCCGAGGGGCCCAGCAGCTGCTCCAGTTGATACAGCACTGCTTTTGTATCGCCCCGCAGCCGCAGCAATTGCTGCAGGCCCTGGCGCTGGTGCGCTGGCAGCTGCAGTTCAGCAAGTGCCAGGGGATCGAAGCTCACCAGGGCCTGGCGGGTGGCCAACCGCTGCTCCGCGGGCACTTGATCGAGCAAGGCGCTGAGCACAGCGTGGTGGCCGATCAGCAGCGTGGGCTTGTGCTCGGCCGTGATCTGCAGTTGCCGCAAACAGGCCAGCAGCAACCGCAATAGCTCGGCATCTGCCACCAGCGCCTGGCTGGCATCGGCCCCCAGCAGCTCCACGCCGCTTTGGAGCCGTTCCTCCAAGCGGGGTTGGCCCACATCGCTGATGGCACTGCGCAGCACCGGCCCACTGCTCCACAGCCTCAGAGGCCGCGGACGGCTGGCCAGGCGTGTGCAGGCGGCTCTCGCGATCGAGGCGGTCATCTCCGGCCTCAGGCCGAGGGGCTCATCCGAAGCCAGGCGCACCAGTTCCCGATCTCGGATCCCGCCGCCTGCTTCCAGGGTTTCCAAACGCTCCACCAGCGGTGGCGCCACTTCCGCATAGCCCCAGCGCCTGTAGACCTCCGCCAGCTGCTCACACAGCCAGCGGTTGCTGTCCACTTCCCGTGGGTTGAGATCCCTGGCACCGGCAGCGGGTTGCAGGGCCATCGGATCACCGTGCTTGAACTGGCGCTGATCCTATGGAGCAGCCTGATCGAGCTCCGGTGCCCCAAAACTGGCGCCGCTCAGGGGGCTGCAGGCCGCCAGCCCATCGATGAGGGCCTGGCGCAGGCCAGGTGTGCAAGCGATCAGCCGACCTTCGGCGAGCTCAGCTGATCCACCGTTGTAGGCACACACCACGCCACCGGCCTGCTCCACCAGGGCCACACCGGCCGCTAGATCCCAGGGGGAGAGGCCGCGCTCCCAGTAGCCATCCAATCGGCCGTCGGCCACAAAAGCCAGATCCACTGCCGCAGCGCCGCCGCGCCTCACCCCCCGGGTGCGATGGGTGAACCAGGCGAATTCGGCGTAGTTGTTATCAAGCTGTTCATGCCGGTCGTAGGCAAAGCCTGTGACCAGTAGCGAGCTGGACAGGTTGGTGCAGTCGCTCACCTGAATCCGGCTGGCGTTGCACCAGGCGCCGAACCCAGGGGCGGCCCAGTAGAGCTGCTGCAAAGCGGGCACCGCCAGGGCCCCCAACAACGGCAGGCCTCTCCAGGTGAGCCCGATCGAGGTGCCGAAGAAGGGATACCGATGGGCGTAGTTGGTGGTGCCATCCAGTGGATCCACGCACCACTCAAGCTCAGAGCCGCTCCCGGGCCGGCGGCCGCTTTCCTCCGCCAACACACCCAATTCAGGGGTGTCGCGCTCGAGCACCGCGAGCACGGCCTGTTCGGCGGCCACATCGGCCTCGGTGACGAGATCGCCGGCCCGGCCCTTTTCGCGGATCGATTCCAAGCGCCCGAAATGGGCCAGGAGCTGGGAGGCGCCCGCTTCGGCGGCGCGGCGAGCCACCTCAGCGAGGCGCTCGATCTCGCCGGGCGCCAGACCGCACTGCTGAGCGCTTTGATCCGTTAGCCGCTGCAGATCCGGTGCGCTCATTCCTCGTCGAGGGGTAGGCCGGCACGCACCTTGCCACGGCCGAAGTGCCGTCCGAACTGCAGTTCGTAGACCTCGTCTTCGTCTTGGGTTTCCACTTCAAGGGGGCCCGTGGCCCTGGCGACGCAGAGCAGGCCATAGCCCTGGCTGCGAATCTCTCGGGACAGCCCCAGGGCTTCGCGCTGGTCAATCGAACCCTCCAGGACCCGCACCGCACAGGCCGTGCAACAACCATTGCGGCAGCTGAAGGGCAGAGGCTCGCCCTGCTGCTCAAAACTGCGAAGGATGTACTCCCCTTCCGGCACGTCCAGCGCAATCGTGCGGTTTTCTTGCCGCCAATGGACCGTGATCGGATAGGTGCGCATGCCGCAACCAGCGAAGGACGTGGTGACTGCTACATTCTCATCGTTGCCCCGCGCAGCCGCGTTTCAGATCCAGCTCTTCGTGGGTTGGCGATGCAACGCAGCAAAAGCCCCCCTCCCGCGGAGAGGTGGCCGAGTGGTCGAAGGCGCAGCACTGGAAATGCTGTATAGGGGCAACTCTATCGAGGGTTCGAATCCCTCCCTCTCCGTTATCAAGGTCGACAAACCTGACATCCAGGAATGAAAGACCAACCGCCCACCGGGCGGTTTTTTTGTGGCCGTGAATCGCGGCTGTTCGGCTACTGTAACTAGCCGAAACGACCCGTCACGTAATCCTGCGTTGCTTTTTGTTTGGGCGAGTTGAAGATCATTTCCGTATCGGCGAATTCCTCAAGGCAGCCCACCTTGCCGTCGCTGTCGGGGTTGGCGGTGACATTGAAGAAGCCCGTCATGTCGCTCACCCGCACCGCCTGCTGCATGTTGTGGGTCACGATCACGATCGTGTAGCTCTTCTTGAGCTCATGCATCATCTCTTCGATCTTGAGCGTGGAGATGGGATCGAGGGCTGAGCAGGGTTCATCCATCAGAATCACCTCAGGCTCGATCGCAATCGCCCTGGCGATGCAAAGCCGCTGCTGCTGGCCGCCGGAAAGGGAGTATCCACTCACCTTGAGCTTGTCTTTGGTTTCATCCCAGAGGGCAGCTTTGCGGAGTGAGCGCTCCACCAGTTCGTCCATATCGCCGCAGAAACCATTGATCCGAGCGCCAAAGGCGATGTTCTCGTAGATGCTCTTTGGAAAGGGATTCGGCTTTTGAAACACCATGCCGATGCGTCTCCGCACCTCCACCGGGTCCACATCGCGAGTGTAGAGGTCTTGGTTTTCAAACAGCACACGCCCTTTGAGCGTGCAGCCCTCGATCAGATCGTTCATGCGATTGAGCGAGCGCAGCACCGTGCTCTTGCCACAGCCCGAAGGGCCGATGAAGGCCGTCACCTTCCCGCGGGGAATCTCCATGTAGACACCCCGCACGGCCACATTGGTGCCGTAGCTGATGCTCACGTTCTCGAGCGTGAAGCAGGTGTTGGAGGGGCTGGGCGACATGGAAATCAGGGCTGGGAGGGAAGAGGCGAACCGGTGCGTTCAGGTGCTGCTGAAGCGGCCCAGCCAGCGGGCCAGCAGATTGGCCAACAGGATCATCACAACCAACACAAACGAGGAGGCCCAGGCCAGGGCGATCTGGGCTTCGTAGGGCATGATCGCGAAGTTGTAGATCAACACCGACATCGAAGCGATCGGGTTGAACAACCCTTCCGGCCAGAAGGGTGAAAACAGTGCGGTGAAGATCAAGGGAGCTGTTTCACCCGCAGCTCTGGCCACCGCCAGCACCACGCCCGTGGCAATGGAGGAGAAGGCCGCGGGCAGGGTGACGCGGGTGATGGTGACGAAGCGGGATGCTCCCACCCCCATGGCACCCCAGCGCAGCTCCTGCGGCACCAGCTTCAGGGCTTCATCGGTGGTTTTGATCACGGTTGGCAGCATCAGCACGGCCAGGGCGATGCCGCCGGCGAGGGCGCTGTAGCTCTGGTTGAAGAACAGCCGGGTGCTCACGATCAGGCCGTAAACAAACACCCCGCAGATGATCGAAGGCACGCCGGCGAGCACATTCGTGCCGAAGCGCACAAAACGGGCGAACCAGCCGGCCGAGGCGAATTCAGCCAGGTAAACGCCGGCTCCCACGCCCACCGGCACGGCGATCACTGCTGCCACCACGGTGACGATCAAGGTGCCGAGGATGGCGTTGCCGATGCCGCCACCATCCAGCCCGGGCGGGGGCGGCAGGGCGGTGAGTAGCTGCAAGGTGATCAGCGACCCGCCTTTAAACAGCACATAGGCGATCACCACGATCAGTGGCAGCACCGCCAGGGCTGTGAACAGGCCAGCCGTGAGCGTGAGCAGCAGATTCCAGCGGTTGCGCGCCAGCGAGGGCTGGAGGGTGAGTGAGCCGCGGCTGAAGGTGGTCATCGGGGCTCAGTATTTGAGGCTCAG
>VFQS010003593.1_pt1 | contig 11751 bp, 7 predicted proteins | sample 3512361 | NCBI WGS metagenome assembly VFQS01 (sample SAMN10412375, study PRJNA504923) | tailings metagenome | isolation source: Relicate 1 Philex TSF3 active mining | place: Philippines | reverse complement strand
AATCAAGAGAACTTTACCAAAACTCACATCGCTACTAAGCGCGCCAGAGCTAATCATTTGCGTACCTTTCCATTCGCCATAAGCAAGCGCTTGGTCGTGAACATCAAACCGAGCGAAACGATCTTGAATTTGATTCACACCTATCATGAAAGAAAAACGCATGGACGGAAATAATTGCGTCGTCAAATAGCTTGCTGCTGTATTGGCACTTGCCTTCATAAACGAAAGATCTCGCTCAGATTCGCTATGGTCACGTGCGTAACCAAGTCCAAATCCAATGTGCGTTTGTCCACCGGCAAAACATCGATCTCCACCCGCGCTCAATCCAAAAGTTGAGTACTTTAAACCATTCATAGTTCGATAGCGTCCAGCACTATTTAAACCAGAAACCCAATATGAGATTGAACCGCATTCAGTCACATTATTCTGACCTGCAGTACTTTTTCCGTTTGCTGATTGCGACGCTAAGCTCAACATACGTCCATTAAAGTGTTCAATTTGCGTTTGTTCAAAATGACGAACCGCCGCAGTATTCGCGGCAAACATCGCAATTACACCTGAATCTTTTGATGGGTCGGGGCGAGGAACAACGGTGATCAATAATTGTGCAGGATTCGAAATACCACCAATCGCTGTCGCGGTTAGTTGTAAGCTGTCTAAACCAACATAACCAGCGGTTGAACTATACGTCAACACAGTTCCACTAATACTTGCGACGCCATGGGTGGGTGAACTATTCAAACGAATACTTACACCATTAAACATCGGGCCTGAGATTAAACTCGCCAAATCAATACTAGCGCTTCGACCAGTCTCGACCGTCAAGCTCGCATCCTTGAACACTGGTGCTGCAGCGACCACCGAGATCTGTATCGTCGCAGAAGCAAAACTACCATTCACACCAACCACTGCAGTTCCTTGAGTCGCAGGCGTAGTCAAATTCAACCGAACCGCACCTGCGAGCGAAGGAACAGGTAAAACGTTGTTAGCACTATTTGCTTGAACTGTGATGTTGTTTAATGCGCCAGCAATAGGCTTCACCACAATTGCCAAACTTACTGCATTCGACACTCCGCCTGGACCAGTTGCGGATACCGTCACAGCATCATCGCCAACATAACCCGCATTGGGCGTGTACAAGATATCGGTGCCACGAATTATTGTTGTTCCATGGTTTGCAGGCGTGATGACATTAATAGCTGTTGCGATACCGACAGTTTTTGGAATAATCAGATTAGCGCTACTATTGGCAGCAACTTCAAAGCTTGCAGGACTCAATATTGGGGCAAGCGCTTCGACATTGATCGTAATCATCATCGGAGCAGATGTTCCACCCGGTCCAATTGCTCTGATGGCGATACGATCAGCACCATAAAATCCGGGCTCTGGCACATACCGAATAGCGAGCCCCTCAACCGTCGCGACGCCTCGACTTGGAGGTGTCGCAATATCGATCGCGGTTGCACCGCCACTGATGGTCGGCGTAATCAAGGCAGTAGTACTGTTAGCAGTCACTCGGGCGCTGCTTGTTTCAATTACGGGAGTCGCTTCTGTCACACTGATCGACATCGTCACTAACGCGGAGCTTCCACCTGGACCAATAGCTTGATAACGCAAAGAATCGCTACCGAGGTATGAAGTATTTGGCGTATAAACAATACTTGAACCGCTAACAACTGCCGTCCCATGCGAGGGCGTACTAGCTATTGAAATCGAACTAAAATCGCCAGAGATTGTAGGCATCAGATTATTGCTCGTGCTGTTTTTGCTGACTGTATGAGTTGAATCACTTGCAACTGGTGCTGGAACTGGGGGAGGCGTTACAGTAATCACGATCGTGGTGGTGTAGGCAATTGGTGCAGAGAAAAATGTTGCACTTACGTTGACGGTGACTGTGTAAGTACCAGTTGCGCTTGGCGTACCCGAAATCACTAGTTCATGATTTGATGTTGCTGGCGGGGGCTTCGGAATCGTCGAACTTGAGATGCCCGGTGGTAACGCCCCTACCACGGTATAAACATTATCTTGCGTTCCGGTGCCAGCAAAATTACCTGAGAATGCCTGCCCTTGCGCCATCGATAAATTTACTGTCGCACCACCGTTAAGAGTCGTTTGCGCTTGAACTAGGCTAGAAGTGCCCATCAAGATTAATATAACTTGCAGCAAAACATGGCGGACACGAATACGCTGTTTGACTCGCCAATACACCAACAAAAGGATTGATGTAATTACTTTTATTGTTTGCATATCATCCCCCCGGATTTCGCCTGACGTGAAACTTACTTATTGGTTTTAATTACCAATTTAGTTAGATAAGTTAAAAAAGTGTACATCTCAAATTAAGCAAGCGATACAAGATGTCTCTTTTCAGCATATTCATAACTTGATTACATCAGGCCTAATTTAAGACAGGTGGACTCGTTTGCTTAACAAGTCAGGTACAGGAAATGGAAGCATTTCTACAAACGTATGAAAGGAGAGATCTAAAAAAACAAAGTGACCTCCACAATCGCGATTGTAAATAAGCGTAAAGTTGATCGGGTCAGCGCGCGAACCTACCTACAATTGAGCTAATACAGTGAAAGAACAGTGAAAATACAGCGAAACAAAGAAATTTTGGCATTTTGTGAATTTTTGTGACATCCAAAATCAGATCGACTGCGTTATGAGCACACAGGTAGTACCGCTGACACTTTCAACTATTCAAATGTGCGAAAGAAACATCATGAATATACTGCAACACCCCAAGAAAATCGCTAGTCTCACCGCCCTCGCCATCGGCTCCTGGTTTGTAATCAGTGCAGCGCACGCGCAAAATAATCTGCCACCGCCACCGCAATCAAGCGCACCAAACAATGTACAAAACGGCACCGAGGATCAAAATTATGAACCGCCCAGCCGCGTCGCACGCGTCGGCTACGCATTCGGCAATATTAGCTTTGCCGATGCAGGTAGTAACCAATGGGTTCCTTTATTAGCCAATCGCCCTATTTCGACCGGCGATAGTGTCTCGGTTCCTGACGGCGGTCGTGCCGAATTGCAAGTAGGCGCGAATGCATTACGTTTGCACGAACGAACCCGCGTTAGTTTCATCACATTAAATGATGAAAACACGCAAATTCAATTGTCGCAAGGTAGCTTAGTATTGCGTGTGCGCGCCTTACAAGAGCGTGAGAATTTTGAGATTAATACGCCCAATCTTAGTTTCTCTATCCAAGAACCCGGTGAATACCGCATCAATGTCAATGATGACAATACAAGTACCGTGATGGTTCGACGTGGCATTGGTGTCGCTCAAGGCGATCGCGATATCATCACCTTACGTGAGGGCGAACACACCCGCTTCTCCGGCACCAATTTAAATCACACACAGATTGCACGAGTTCCTCCATTCGATAGCTTTGATCAATGGGCAGCCGATCGTGATCGTGCGGAGGAGAATTCGATTTCTGCCCGCTACGTGCCACGCGATATGGTTGGCTACCAACAATTAGATGAATACGGCATTTGGGATACGCATGTTGAATATGGTGCGATTTGGTATCCACGCGGCATTTCCGTTGGCTGGGCACCTTACCGTGATGGCAAATGGGTTTGGGTTGCACCTTGGGGCTGGACTTGGGTAGATCGCGCACCTTGGGGTTTCGCACCTTATCACTATGGACGTTGGGCCTATGTCGGCAAACGCTGGGGCTGGGTACCAGGCCGCTATGAACGGCATCACCGTGCAGTCTACGCGCCAGCACTAGTCGCATGGGTTGGGGTCGGTAGCGGAGGCTTAAGTGCTGGAATCAATCTAAGCTCTCGCCATAGTCATGGTCCTTCAGTATCGTGGTTCCCGCTTGGGCCTGGCGAAGTTTATCACCCGCATGACACACGCAGTTCACGCTATATCCAACACGTGAATCAAACAGTGATCATCAATCACACTACAGTGATTAATCGCTCAACTCGTGGCTATGACACTTATCGAAACGATCGCTACCGCAATCAACATGTACATAACGCCATCACTTCGGTACCGACACAAACCTTTGTACGCGGCGATCATGTGTTTCCAGCTTCTTCTTCGCTTAGGACATTTGACACCAAAAATATACGCGTCAATCTCGATGGCCCGAACTTAGTGCCCGAGAAAAACAATCGGTTTGGCGATGCGCGTCCACGCAACTGGCAAGAAAATGATCAGCTCCGTAGCCGGCCAACTATCTCTGGTTCAAACCGAGGTGAGCCAATCAAAATCAATGATGCAGGCAGAATCAATCGTTACGACGATCATCGTTCGGAAAATCGTTCGGACAATCGCGCTATTGATACTGATCGATTTGGGCGCGCAGACAGAACAGAAGTGCGTCGCCCCGAAATTCGTACGGAGAGTAGCCTAGCAACGACAAACACGATACCGCAGTCACGCAGCTTGAATGCTACAGATCGTAACAGCGCGAATGCACAGCGATTTGAACGCCCTACACAAACCGAATCGCGTGGATTTAATTCAGCAGAATCAATGCCACAACAAAATGCGACGATAGCAACGCAAGCACCGAATAATTCATCCTCGGGTATTCGCACCGTAGAAGAAATGTCTGCTGAACGAAATAACCAAAGAATACGAATGAATCGCATCGATCCAATTCGAGAATATCGCAATGATGTCAACAGCAATCCCACTGTGAATCCAGTGCCACAGTCGAATGCGGAAATGACTGTCAATCGACCAGTCAATATCAGCAATGAGCGCAATGTTGAACGAGTGGATAGATTTGATCGCTCTGATCGCATAGAGCGTCGCATTGATAGAGCAGATCGGGCACCCGAGCGCATTCAAGCACGTATTCAAGAGCGTCCTCAAGCGACAATCCAACGAGAAATGCCACGCGAGATTTCACAGCCAAGACAAGAAGTTAGAATGGCTGAACCACGACGTGAAACTGCGCCAGTGATGCGAGTTGAGCGCCCAGAGCGAGAAAAGACCTCAGAGAATAAAAAAGAATCTAGACGTGAAGTACACGAACAGTAAATAAAACCGCATCGCAGTTGATAAAAGAAATAGGGAGTTCTGAATATCAGAACTCCCTATTTTTATAAGTACATCATTCAGACTTGATGTCTATGAATCACACATCTGATTCACCACAGGCGAAACAAGCGAAAATGACTAACGGACTTCAGTATTTAGCCGCTTGTCCAGGAGCTGGTGTCGCCATCTTAATGAACTCACGGATGTGTTCATTCGATGTCACCAAATCTTCAGAACGCAGATACATCATGTGACCACTACGGTAGCCTTTAAACTCCATGCGATCTTTCGTCTTGCCGCTAGGATCAATCTGCCACATCGTGTACTTGGCGTCGAAATAATTGGTCGCACCATCATAGTAACCGGATTGCACCAACAAACGCATGTAAGGATTTTCTGCCATCGCTAAACGCAAATCCTCACCTGTATTGTCGTTACTGTTATCCCAAGGACGCACAGGGCCAAACATATTGTACTTAACGTCAGTCTTATACTTTAAGACGTCACGCAGGTAATGATTAATCGCTGGTGTGAAAGAATGCAACCATGAAGTCAACTCGGCATTGTAGTCAGGTCCACTACCCGCTTCGATACGATCAATCCCTAAGTAGCGCGAATCTAAGCGACCAATCGTCTGACCACGCGTGCGCAATAACTCTTTCCAGAAATAAGCTGGAGGCATCGCTAAATTGTGCTGCATGATCGCTGTTTCAGATACGCCTGCGTAACGCGCGACTTTGGCAGCGATGTGTTGACGCTGTACTGGATCGATGAAACCACCTTTCGACAATGCAGGAATAAATTCATTTAAGGTGAAGTTTTCGGACTCTGCCAATACCTCGTTCAAATCCCGTTTTTGTAAATCTGCTGGCAATACTTTGTGATGCCATGCGGTGGCCGTGTAATAAGGCAAGTTCAAAGCATCTTTCACTGGACCGTCACGCTTAATTCCCAAACCAGTTGGTGACACCAAAATGACTCCGTTCAAATACATCCAATGATTGTTTTGCAGCTCTTTCGCCAAACCAGAAACACGGGTCGTTCCATAGCTTTCACCAATCAAATATTTTGGTGAGTTCCAACGGCTTGTGCGTGACACAAAGGTATTCAGCCATTCAGCCAGATAAGCAATATCAGCATTCACACCAAAAAACTGTGACCGATCGGCTTTAGGGTCTAAGATACGTGAGAAACCCGTATTAACCGGATCGATATACACAATGTCTGCAACATCAAGAATGGAGTGCGGATTATCGCGCACGCCATACGGTTGCACTGGATAACCTTCGTCATCGATATTCAACATTTTCGGACCAGTGTAGGCGACATGCATCCACACTGAGGCAGAGCCTGGACCACCGTTAAACGAGATTACCAATGGGCGTTTATCTTTGTTTGTCACATCGCTACGTTGATAGTAGGTATAAAACAAAGAGGCAATCACTTTGCCGTCTTTGTCCCACACTGGTTGCGTACCAGCGGTGGCTTTGTATGGAACAAGCTTGCCCTTGATTGTGACTTGCCCAGTAGAATGCACCGCTGATTCAGCGGGCAATAAACGCTCATTCACCGTTGCAGCTTTTGACTTATCTACTGATGCTGCTGAAACTGCTGTAGCAGCATTCGCCGGATTTGCAGCGCTATTGCTATCTTGCGCGTATGCATTTGCAACGCAAAAGGCCATGCTAGCTAATAAGAATTTTGTGGTTTTCATCGTCTCGGTATTCCATTATCTTTGTTATATGTTGATCGACACTATTGAATCATCAATTGAGCAAGATCCCTTTTCACAACACGCACAGCAATACAGCTTGCGCCCTTTATTGCACCTACTACTAACTAATTTGCGACTTATAAAAGCTCTAAAATGCTTTTAACAAGCAGCGCATTGGAAGGAAAATACAAGAAAAAGTTCCTCTGCCAATTTTGTTCGCTTTAGAATGACAACACAAGCGTTTGATATCGCGAAAATCAACCGTGACTATTCACAAACAACATTAACAAAAAGTCGCTTCATAACTACAATAACTTGCGTGAGTTCTCACCCAGTCAAAAAGACCTCTACACTATCGTCAAAGACTGAATCATTTGCATTGAGATTCAGCGATTTATAATTGGGCTAGAGAGTCGATCATGCCAAATACTTACAATAGAAATGAATAGGAATACATCATGAGCAACAATACCGACATCGAAATCTGCGGCAGTTTCAAAGCAACCGACTCCACTGGCAAAGAACATAGTATCAAAGGCATTCGCATTTACGATGAAGGCTATGGGATTATCGATGTGTTCGTCGACTTTGCAGCACCAATGGAAGCAGGAACTTACCGAGACAAAACGCTGGTACAACAAATTCTGAGTCAATTGCGCAAGATTGGCTATGTCGGACCGGACTTTGAAGCGACCGATCCAAGCTTACAAGAACGTAAAATGATCGTATTAGAAGCACCTGAAGAATTCTGCCAGTTTGCAAAAACCAAGGGCTGGAAAAACCTAGCGGAAGAGTTTGAATAAACTTGCTTAGGCAAAAGCCCAAATAAGTAAATAGAAATAAGCGAAGAAATCAATAAACCTACCTACATCAAAACAAAACAAGCGCAAAAAGCATTCCGCTTCTTGCGCCTGTTTTTTCAAGCTCTTAGTTTGCAAAAAAACTGCGCTTAGGTAGGATCGATAACTCCCATCGCAATCATTCTCAATGCCGTCATACTCGGCACGAAGAAATACTCGCCGCCGCGCGTTTCCACCAAACGCGGGATCTTACTCAAGAAATACGGAGCTTGATCGCTATCAGGATCTACTTGCAGCACCGCTTTACTCGGAAATTGTTCATCTGCACTATGATTTCCTAGCAAAATTTCTTTATCGCTACCCGCTTGAAAATCATTACCGTAGTTGATCCATTGCTGTTGCACAAATTCGAATTGGCGAGCGATATCTGCGTTTAACATCATAATCACTATGCCATGATTACCATCATCCCGACTACGATCTTTCACTTGTCCATAAGGCAAGCCACGACGCAAGAGTCGGCGTCGGTTAGTCAGGGCACCTGGCGTATCGAAAGCATCTTTATTGAAGATCATACTGCCGGGCTTTTCGCCTTTGACCATTTCTAATGATGCACGAGGATTAATCCGACGTATGTGCGCACTGAATGGACATTTCGCGCCACTCATATCTTCATCGTAGGTGAAGTCACTCAACAATTTATCTTTACCTTGTTGATCTGCACCCATCAATGCCATATCGAATTTTGCTTTACTTTCTGCATCAGGGGCTTTCACCAATGGAGCACCATTATCACGCCAACGTCCTACAAATTTCGCGGCTAATAGCTCTTTTCCGCCTGGGTATTTTTTTCCATGTTCTTCTAAATACGCATCAAAAGTGGCGACATTTTCATGCAATTTTCGATAAACCATATAGGTGCCATTGCGTGATAACAGTATCGGTTGTGGTGCTGGTGGATATTCATGTGCTTCATCAATATGCCCTAACAAAAATTCACCAGTTGCCAATGGCGCCCAGCTACCATCGTCCATTTGTTTGCCACGGCCTTCTACATTTAAATCGTAGTTTGGTGTTCCTTCAAAGACTGGGTCACCAATGCCATCTGTGTAGCCAAAGTGTTCTTTCGAGGTTGGCTTGCCATCTTCCATGACCACTTTAACGTCTTGGTAATCGAGTAGCTGTCCATCATCAGCGCGATGTCCGCCCAATATAACAACGCCACCTTGATGCTGCTCCACCACCGACAACAACCATTGATAGCTTTCCTCAAGCAAAGCGGGAAGTCGCGCATTTAAAGAAATGAAAATATGCACATCGCGTTCACGTGTTTCGCGATTGCCAACCCAAATTGGGTCCCAGTGTTCAGGAGAACTAGCACCATCGTCTCCCAAAATATCACGCCTATCTTTCATGCCGGCGACAAATTCACGCGAAAAACCAATCAAGGACGCACGTGGTAAATCTAACTCTTTCAAACCTTGATACGCAAAAGCGATATTCACAGTCCAATTCGGTTGTTTAATTTGCCCTGCGCCATCACCCCACTCGACTGCGGTTGTCACACGCTTGCTTACGGCAGCAACAAAAGCACGACCAAGATCAGAATCTCGAATATTCAAAAAAACATAGCGCGCGACAGGATAACCAAAACGCCCATATGCGCGAATCACATTGCCCTGTATATCGGTTAAATCTAATTGTTTAGTCACAGCATCACCTATTTATAGTCTGTACTTACCGGCGGACCAAGTCGGCGCGGCGAGATTGGTCGGAGCAACGCGCTGCATAAAAGCTTGCAAATTCATTTTGATCGTCGCCGCATCTAAGCCTTGATTTTCAATGGTGAACTTAGCAAATTCTTGCTTGAGATAAAGCGCCTTTAATTGTTCTTCTAGTGGTTCATCATTGGAACCATTAAAAAACAAGGAAGCTGGTAACTGGCATTTTTTCATGTAACGAATAAATGACTCTGCATCATGCACTGAATCAAAGCCGTAACAGTATTGCCAAATCTCTTGAACACGCACGCTAATTGCTTGCCACATGCCGCGCAAATAGCCATCAAGGTCGGCATTTTCGCCGCCATGAAAATTACAAGAAAACACCAAGTAACGATTTTTTAAATGAACCTCTTTAGGCAAGGTATTACGTCGCACTGAATCGGGCACTGCAGGCAAAAAATCGGTCAACGTATCCAATACGCCACCAGTCGGTAAAGACTCGGTGTACACATCATCTAGCACAAAGAAACGGCATAGATAAGTTTGAGGCACCTTCGCCATCGGGCTATTGTGCTCAAAATTCCATTGCTGCAACTGATCACGGATCACATCGGCATAAGCAATTTCATCTGCTGTGTAGGCATCCTTGATCGGCGACAAAATGGTCAAAGCATAAGCTCTACCGCTAACATTACCTGCCATGTTGCTCTCCTTTGCTATTGGTAGAGTTCGCCAATTCCATGCCACGATCTAGCATTGCTTGCTCTGCGATTTCTTGTTTTAAACGACCATCATGCCAGCGTTGGCGACGCTGCACCTGATACGCCGACATACTAATAATCGGGGTTGGGTGCATTTCACCTAGGTCATGCTGCAAGCCGCGCACCAACGCGTTATAGCGCTTCATAAACGCTTCATCACTTGCATCTAAGGGCTGCTTTTGAAACGCTATCAAGGCGTCTTTCACCGCCTTGGCACTCTTGATATCGTTAGAAGCTGCTAATGGATAGGCGTTGTAATAGTGAATGGTTTCAATTTGGTTGTAGCGAATATAGTTATGAAATGGCGTCAGTGGAACTGACTTTGGATAACGAATATTCCACTTCCAAAACAAATCCAAACCACCTGGAATAGCGAAGGTGAATGAATCCACATACTGATCCCAGCTACCGTTAAAGTTACTAAAGAACAGCATGTAGGAATAATTTAATTCCTCTCGGGGCTGCTTAGGGTCGAGATGCGGAAACTGCCTCCTACCAATAATCACCCAGCGCGCATAGTGAATCAAAGATAAGGTAATCAAGCCCTTCAGGGTCGAGGGCTTCTTTAGCGCGATCCAAAAAATCAGTTTATTCAGCCAAACTGTGTACCACCGTATCGGTGTAATCACATTCATGGCATAGGCTTTGCCCGCAATATTCGACATGCTCTCCCCTCTTTCCTAAAAAATTTCAAACACCGACAGACTCATCTCAGGCATCTACATCCGAAGTGAACCGTAACATTTTTACTTATGAATAGCGCAAAAGTTTGCTATTTCAATTTAGTAAAGTCAATTCATACAGAAACTATTTCTTGGTTTCGTCGTATTTATGAACACGACAAACAAGCTCCTCGAACATCAAGCAAATCCGATGCCATCCTGCTTGCATAGATTATTAACCATGACTAACGCATCTCTTGTGCTGCATCACATCCACTAAATCGCTTCACATAAGACTGAATAGTCGCTTGAAACAACAAACAAGATATTCACGCAAGAACATGTAAAGCATGCTTGACATATTTTTTTATTCGTTTATGATGTCAACTAAGCTTTACACAGCAATGTTTTTGAACATGTAAAGCGAGATTGGCACAACACATTAACTGGCATGACGAAAAACCGTCTTGCTTTTTTTATGCAAAGCTGTGTCAAGCCAACTTTACATTTATTTTTCAACGTCAAAGGAAATCTATGTTCAACAATGAATATTCTAAAAAAGAAAAAAAAGACGCAAAAAAATATAGCAGCGAACTAGGGATCAGCATCATCCTCTACACCGCTGTCTTGTTCGCATCCATTTATATCGCTAAGCCTATGGAAAACGGCTGGTTACGTACCGCCATCGTATTGACACCTATCTTCCCAGCACTTGGCGCATTCTGGGCTATCATTCGTCATTTTCGACGCATGGACGAATACATGCGCGTTTGGCTACTCGAAGCGCTAGCTCTAGCTGGTGGCTTAACCGCCGTGTTCAGTTTTAGCTATGGTTTTCTAGAAGGAATGGGATATCCCAAACTAAGCGGCTTTGTGATCTATGTCGTGTTTATGGGGAGCTGGGGCTTAATCACCCTCGTGCGCAAATTTATTTTGGAGCGCGAACAATGAGAAACATCGTCAAAGAACTCCGCACCGAGAAAGAATGGAGCCAAGCAACCTTGGCCGACCATCTAGAAGTATCGCGCCAAACTGTCAATGCAATCGAAACAGGCCGCTACGATCCCAGC
>VFQS010003592.1_pt1 | contig 11751 bp, 11 predicted proteins | sample 3512361 | NCBI WGS metagenome assembly VFQS01 (sample SAMN10412375, study PRJNA504923) | tailings metagenome | isolation source: Relicate 1 Philex TSF3 active mining | place: Philippines | reverse complement strand
GCGAGCACTCTACCGAGTAAACCCTCGGCGATTTGCTTTTCGCGGGCTGAGACAGAAAGGCTATTTGCTCGTTCCTGAACAGGAGGAACAACCTTCAGCATCACTCCGGGATCTGCTCTTGCCGCCTGATTATCCGACACAACCGCAGGGGCCGCATCCGCTCGTTGTTGTGACTGGGTCTGGGCGCTTCCAGAGCCAGTTCGCGGTGCTATCGCAGCATCTTGAGTGACCGGACCAATCAAACTCAACTTAGAACTCCAAAAAAAGCGGGAAGAACTCCCCTTTTTATCAGGACAATGTAAAGGGAATCAGGCAGTTGATTCGCATGTTAACCAAAGGATACATCAACTCCTTTGATCCAAGGATCGCCGATTTCCGGCACGAAAAGATGCCCTGTCAGGGACGACGCCTCTGAAGCTCGCGAAGTTCCTTCCACGCTTCGAGCACAGACCTGAACTGCTCTTCTAGCGAGTTAATCAAGTGTAAGTCTCCGCTCATCGTGACACGTAATAAGCTTCGTATCCAGATATCGTACTGCAGCCTAAGTTGTCTAGCGACGTCTTCACCTTGATCCATATCGAGCGCCGCTACTAAGCCCTTTTCGATTAACTCGATTGCGAGCCCAACTGCTTCTCCACGCGCTCCAATGTCTCCTCTCTCAACAGCAGCGCGCGCCGTAATTAATCGCTCTATCAATTTTTCGTATAACAAAATTGTCAAGTCGACCGGCGACCCTGCGATCACCGCAGTGCTCTGGTCTACACTCCGATAGGCCCTAGCTGCACGCATTAATACTCTCTGTATAGATAGTTTGTACTGCTTATCTTGCCAACTTACACTGCCAAGCCAGCGAGTGCCGACCTTACGTTCTGGCTCATCTGGTTCATCTGAACAAGCTTGGCATCCAGTGCGGAGTACTGCGAAACAAGAGCAGCACGCTTGCGCTCAAGGCGCTCTTCCTGTTGTGTCTGACTGTTTCTTAGCGTAGATAAATTCGTCCTCATAGTATCAATGGCTCCTTGTAGGGAACCGGAAACCCCCTTGAAGTCGCTTAGAACGGTTGAAATTGAAGCAGTAAATCCTTCAACCAGCGCCTCACCAAGCGAACCATTGATTGCTGCATCGAACAGAGTTGAATTCAAGGATACAACGCCCCCTCTAGCCATCTCGAGGCCGATACGAGCCCAGGAAATAGGACGTGCGGATGTGCCGTAGGTTGCGCCGGTCGAATCCTGCCATGCCCTATCACCGGAAAGAGTCAACCCTGTCGAGTACGCTTGATACAAACTGGAACTCAAGCTTAATGTCCCTGAGTCGAGCGCCAACACACCTCCCTTAGCGTCAGCCGAAGCAGGGGCTGTAAGTTCCCTTATTTTTTGAGTGAGGCTCGTAAACGCAGCAGCAAATTTGCCAAGACGCAACTTCAACTCTTCACGACTATCACCTACTGTTAGCGTAACTGTGTTGCCAATGTTCGAAGCGTTGCCTGAAGTCAGCGCTTTGACCTCCAGACTCAAACCCGGAATAACCTCGCTAAACGTATTAGTCGAACTAGAAACAAGAATTCCGCCGTCAACGAGCGCCGTGGCGTCCCGGGCTTGATTATCAAACCCGGTACCCGTAGCAGCATCGCCCAATCGGAGGCCATTTTCACCGAGTTTTGAATTAGTAAGATCGTCCCAAGACGTCTCAAATACCGCCTGGCGACCTCCCCCGACTCCAGTCAGAGAGAGTACATACCCCTCGTCAGCAGACTTTACAACGGAAGCCCGAACCTTAGAAGAAAGGGACTCATTAATTTCAGCGGCAACATCAGAGAGTGACCTTCCTCCTACCTGGACAACGACCTGCATTGCAGCCTCATCGCTCCCAAGCAAAGACGATGTTGACGGGACTGAAATTGTCAATGCCCCAAAAGCATCTGAGTCAATTGCTTCACTTGCCGAACCAAAGCCAGCAAAGGTAGTTCTTTGCTGCTGGGATAAGCTAACCGGTTTGAAGCTTATGGTCCCAACCGAAGCAAGCGTCGGATCTGTAACCTTTGCATTAACGAGGGACATATCCGAACTTGCAACTACTTTCGAAGCAAGCATAGTTGGATCCTCAACAGCTTTTGCAGCAGCATGAGCCGAGTCAACAAGACTCTTAAGCTGCGAAACCGACGAAATTTGCAAGTTAACGTCCGAAATCCTCGATTTCACTGTGGTGAGAGGACGTTGCTCAATGGCCATCAGACCTGAAACGATCTGCTGAATGTTAATCATCTGGCCCGAGGAGATCTGACTTGTTGACATAGAGCAATCCTTATATTGCTACTGTTTACGGCTCCTTTCGCGAAAAAGTTAAAGGCAGCCGCTTTTGACGGCTGCCTCTGGGAAGCTTAGACAGAAATTTGGGGTCGGCTGATACCGATTACTGCTGTCGTAACAACCCTAATACAACGTTCGGCATCGCATTCGCCTGAGCCAACATGGCGGTCGCAGCTTGCTGCAAAATCTGCACCCTGGTCAGATTTGCAGTCTCTGCGCCGTAGTCGGTATCCTGAACACGGCTTAGGGCTGCCGTAAGATTCTCTGTTTGAGCTGCAAGGTTAGCAATATTGTGCTCGAGACGGCCGTAAAACGCACCGAAGTAAGACCTGTGAGCGTTGATCTGCAAGATTGAGTCATCAACTAAATCGACAAGTGACTTCTCAGCAGCACTAATCGTCTCTGATGCAGTCGCGCCATATGTAGGAGTCGTCGGAACCGAAACATCAGATCGATCGCCCAACCCGTCTTTCTGGCCGAAGGTATCATAACCCTCACCAGTTGCAGGCGCACCACCGCTGGAAGATGGATCGGCAAGCCAAGCAATTCTCACGTACAGCGCATGCAACGCACCGACCTTGATTGCTCCATCACCATAGCCAGTCCCAAGATTACCCTTTTCCTTTGCGCTTTCCGCATTTTCCCAGATCGGTATCAAGTCAATCTGCATCTTGTCGTTGCTTCCAGCACCAGTAAGAAATTCCCAAGGCCCATTATTTCCTGAGGGACTATTATGGTCGATCGTTACCTGCCCACCAGTACCAGTCACATTGAAATTCCCGAGCAAATTGTTGCCGTTATATGTTGTCCTACCTGCAACGTTACCAATTTCGTCCATGAGCTGCTTCATCTCCTGGATTAGGAAATAGTACTGCTCCTTAGACATCGAGTCGTTCGCGCCCTGAGTTGCAAGCTCTTTGATTCGCTGCAACATCTCTGTAGCCTCAGCGAGCGCACCCTCTGCCGTTTGCATCATCGAAATGGCATCGTTCACGTTCCGATGCGCGGTCGCGGAAGTTCTTAACTGCGATCCGATCACACTCGCAACTGCCATACCAGCAGCATCGTCTTTTGCGCGATTAATCCTCAAGCCAGATGAAAGTCGCTCAACCGAAGTTGCCAGGCTTTGCTGGGCACCTGCCAAATTTCTTTGCGCAATAATCGACGCGATGTTCGTATTAAGTACAGATGATGGCATACCCATTTACAACTCCTTGAAAACTAAAGAATTTATTAATCAGCAAAAAACCCAGAAGGCCTGTTCAAAAAAAAATCCGGATGAACCCTAAACTTCCTCGAAAAACTAACCGTTACCCAGTGCAGAGGGCAATCGCCCGCCGAACCAAGTCAACTGGAGAACTAACATGGCATCAGTACTTAATACCAACATGGCTTCGATCTCTGCTCAGCGCTACCTCACTAGCGCGCAGAACAAACTGACCGTTTCTTTTGAGCGCCTTTCTTCCGGCCAGAGAATCAACCGTGCGCAAGACGACGCCGCTGGCATGGGTATTTCTCAAAAACTGACCGCCAGTATTAATTCGACCAGTGTTGCGATGAGAAACGCCAATGATGCAATTGGTATGTTGCAAACCGCCGAGGGCGCTCTCGCAGAAATCTCCACGATGCTCCAGCGCTTTAAGGAACTCGCGGTTCAAGGTGCCAACCCTGCACTGTCTGCGGCTCAGCGAGGCTTTCTTTCTGTAGAGATGGGCGGCCTGAAATCTGAGATTCAATCCATTAGCACCAGAACTCGTTTCAACGGCACAAGCCTTCTCGGAGCGGAGGGTACACTTAGTTTCCAAACAGGTGAGACTACTACTGACACGCTGACTGTTAAGACCTTTGATGTCTACAACGACTCTCAAAGGTTTTCTAAGCTCGTTTCGCTGGTAGGCGAAACTTTTACTAATGATGACGGCGTTGGACAGCTGACAGAAACCACGCAGTTTCAGAATCTCTCCTCCACAATCGACTCCGCAATTGATGAAGTAGCCACCCAGCGTGCAACATACGGGGCTCAAGTCAACCGCCTCAACCACAACTTGAACAACCTTTCGGCGTTGCATGAAAATCTTAGTGCGGCTAACAGTCGTATTCTTGATACCGACTATGCCAATGAGACCGCTCAGTTGACTAAGACGCAGATTCTTCAGCAGGCAGCGACTGCGATGCTCTCGCAAGCAAACGCCCAACCTAACGTCGTCTTGGCTCTTCTTAAGTAATATTGAGAACTCGTTGAAGTTTGACTTCAGGAGATTTTGATGAGCACGATTGCTTCCGTAAGCCCTGCGAGCACCGGTGGCGCGGGGGGCATGATTAACCGGGCCGCACCTCAACCCATCGGTAACTCGATGGTCTCCCATAGTTCTGGGGGTGCGGTACAAGTAGTTTCCGAAAAGATTTCTTCGACCAAAGCTGCTAATGCACCAACTGTTCAAGAGTCTGCTGCTATAAGCAAGGAATCCGTTCGTGCTGCTGCCGAAAAGCTCAAAACTTTTGTCAGTTCTATGAATAGGGATCTCAATATCGATGTTGATGCATCGAGTGGTCGAGCGATTATTAGAGTTGTTGACCCCAACTCTAATGAGACCATTAGACAGATTCCTGGTGATGAAGCTATCAGACTCGCTCGAACTATTGACTTCTTGTCTAGCATTTTTGTCAACCAAAAAGCTTAGTTCTTTCTCGAACTTAGTGCCCACCACCCTTTGCAGAGGGTTGGTGGGTTTTTTGCTTCCTGTGACGAGTTGATTGCCCATATCTTGATAACGGCTGAATCTTGATTTTTGATTAGCGAACTCCGCCCCCCCCACAAAAGTAGTGAGCTCTTCGAACCGCCCAATCCTAGACTTTCTGTTCACCATGGTTAGGTGTACGGGTGGTTTCGTTTTTTTGTTTAGTGATCCATTAATTTCATTATGCGGGCATTCGTAAGCGCTGCCATCTCGCAGCTTCCCTTGTCACAAACAGCTGCACCACTTTTGGTGCTGCTGGTGCTGGCACTTATGCTTTTACCGCTTCCCCCAGTAGCGCTTGATATTTTCTTTACTTTCAATATTGGCGTGTCAATGATCATTCTGCTGACAGCGATGCAGATAAAGTCATTCAAGGACATGATCTCTTTTCCCACGTTGCTCCTCGTGGTTACTCTTCTGCGCCTTTCTTTGAATGTTGCCTCAACACGGGTTGTGCTTATGCACGGACATACTGGACCAGACGCCGCAGGAAAAGTTATCGAGTCGTTCGCACAAGTGCTCGTTGGCGGGAATTACGTGGTCGGCGTCATCGTATTTGCGGTGGTTACGATTATTAATTTCGTAGTGATTACGAAGGGCGCAGGTCGAGTCGCGGAGGTCTCCGCCCGATTTACGCTCGATGCAATGCCGGGTAAGCAGATGGCAATCGATGCCGATTTGAATGCTGGGATCATCAGAGATGATGAAGCGAGAAAGCGTCGTGCCGAGGTATCCCAAGAAGCAGACTTTTTCGGGTCAATGGACGGTGCATCGAAATTTGTCCGTGGCGATGCAATCGCCGGGATCATTATTTTGATTATCAATCTAGTCGCCGGCGTGGCAGTTGGCATGCTCCAGTTTGATTTGGGATTCATGCAAGCCCTCAAAACTTATGCCACACTGGCAGTCGGAGATGGCCTCGTAGCGCAAGTTCCTGCTCTAATTGTTTCGACAGCGGCAGGTATTGTGGTGACACGGGTGTCAACTGAGGAGGATTTCGGCCAACAATTGGCATCACAGCTGGGGGCATCGTCCTACCCCCTGTTTTTGGCGGCGCTCATCTTAGGGATTCTTGGGATCGTTCCAGGCATGCCGCACTTTGCCTTTTTAACTTTTGCACTGGCATTCGGCGGTGTTGGCTACCTACTACTGCGTCGATCTAAGTCAGAACGTGAATCAGCTGCGCGTGCCCAGGCCGCATCGCAATTGCCCAGTGAAGAAGTAAACTGGCAGGATGTACCAGTGGTAGAGCCTCTTTCGCTCGAATTGGGTTACCGGTTGATTCGCCTAGTTGACGCGGGTGACCAATCGGACCTAATCAAACGCATTCGAGCGATTCGCAAAAAATTTGTAGCTGAGGTTGGATTCCTGATCCCTTCTGTTCACGTTAGGGACAATCTTCAGCTGGCACCTGAAAACTATCGCATCATGATCTTTGGCGCTGAAGTAGGTCGTGGTCAAATACTTCCGGATAGATTGCTTGCAATTGAACCTGCTATTAATCCGCCGCCACTAGATGGCATTCGCGTTCTTGATCCTACATTTAAAATGCCAGCGGTCTGGATCATTCCTAAGGATAAAGATATCGCGATCACGCGTGGATTCACCGTTGTTGAGCCGGCTGTTGTCGTGGCTACACACCTTGACCAGCTAGTCAGGCTAAACGGTCACGAGCTATTGGGCCGCCAAGAAGTACAAGATCTCATCGAACACTTCAGAACCCGTTTCCCAAAGCTCGTGGAAGACACCGTACCAAAGATTGTTTCATTACAGATTATCCAGAAGTTACTACAACTACTACTTGAAGAAGGGGTCCCGATCCGAGATTTTCGAATCGTTCTGGAGACTGCAGCGGAACTCGGAGGTAAAGATCCACAGGCCATCAATTTACTTGCACCATTACGGTATGCGATGCGTCGAACGATATCCCAAGAAGTATTTGGAGACACAACCCAGATCCGAGTTGCAGCTATTCACCCCGATTTTGAGCGTATTATCGAACAGGCGCTTGGCGGACAACCTGTCGCGCCGGAAGGGTCAATTGAGCCAGGTTTAATGCGTTTTTTTGAAGAAGAGGTGGCATCAGTTGTTGATGAAATGGAATCTGAAGGCTTCTCGCCGGTTTTAGTGGCATCCACTAAGAACAGGTTGACCTTGTCTCGAATTGCAAGGAAGGTTAGATCCCAAACGATTGTGTTGGGGATGAGTGAAATGCCAACCGATGTCGAAGTGAGCTTTCACCGCATTATCTGCTCCCGCCAAGGAGGTAACCAGTGACAGCATCTCCAGCGACCGGCCCTAAGCGTTTTGTCGCAGCAACCGCGACTGAAGCTCTGACGATGGTCAAGCAAGCGATTGGCTCTGATGCGATTCTGCTTTCAAATCGAGAAGTCGAAGAAGGCATTGAAATCATAGCTATGGCACAGGATCAATTTAAAGAGATTGCGCCTCGCTCTACACCCAAGGGAACAATGCATCTCGCCCCCCAAAGACAAACTTTGGGCTTACGACCGCAATCGTCTGACTTTGAAGAGGGTATACCAGTGGCACAAGTCGCTGATCGTGCGCCAAGACCTGATAGCCTAAGACAGCGTGCCGACACGGCAATACGGACTGCGAATCACAAGTTGGTCATTGCTGACGTCGCTACGAGCCCTATCAGGAATACAGACGGGTCGCCAGTTTACTCTGCAGACATGGTTGCTGGACACTTCAAAAACGATGTCACGACTAGTACAGTAAAGTCATCTGGAGCTCAGAATAGAGTGGACTTAGAGCCCGTAAGCAAGAAGAGCGTCTCTCATCAGGAGCTCGGGCTTATCGCAGATAGAATCATGGGCCAAGTACATGAAGTCCGTGAATTACTTCAAACACATTTAGCAGGCAACGCGTGGGCTCAACTTAAGGGAGCGTCCCCTGCGAGGGCGGAATTACTCAAAAGGCTTCTTTCGGCTGGATTTTCACCCGCGCTTTCCACTTCGCTTATAGAAGAAGTAAGGCAAGAAAATGAGGATACCTCGCTTTTATCCCAGCTCCGAAGTCCCTTAGCAAGACGCATGAAGACCTTGGATCCGATTGCACTGTTTGATCAAGGAGGCGTGTTTGCCTTTATCGGCCCAACTGGTGTGGGAAAGACTACGACTGTTGCGAAAATTGCTGCGCGATGCGTCATGCGATTTGGCCGTAAATCAGTTTCCCTGCTCTCGACCGACACCTACCGAATTGGAGCTCTCGAACAATTACGCGTGTTTGGGAAGATACTTGGACTTCCTGTTACTTCGCTAAGAGATGCTGATGATTTGGCATCTCGACTCGCTGAGCTTGAAAAATTTCATGTGGTACTAATCGACACAGCAGGGATGGGACAACGAGATGTAAAAATGGTAGAGCAACTAAGAGTGCTCTCCGACGGGTATAAGCAAGCTCAAAGACTCCTAGTCTTATCTGCGACAACAAGTCTTCAGACAATGCAGGATGTAATTCAGGCCCATAGCCAAGGACGCGACAATGCAATAAAAGGGGCCGTAATCACAAAAGTAGACGAGGCGATGAGTCTTGCGCCTGCTGTCGATTGTTTAATTCGACATGAACTTCCGCTCTTGTTTATTGGTAACGGTCAACAAGTACCTGAAGATTTACATCTTGCAGATCCAAGTTATCTCGCTCACCGCTCCTTACAACCTAGATTACAGTCCGCAGATTTTGAGCCCGGAGACGAGATGGTGCCGGGAATGATTGCGGACAGTATTTCAGATTGGGGTCGGCGTAAGGATTAGTTAGATCGCCATCCAGCTTTGTACACTCACGCTCATAATCACTAACATCCAACTAGACTCCGTTATGACAGAACAGCAAAATCACATCACTCAGGCAAATCAAGCGGACCAAGCGTCTGGCTTGCGTGAGATTTTTGGCGAGGGATATGCCAGGGTTTGGTGCTTGGTTAGCTCATTGCCAGGAGACCCAACGGTACTCGTCGCGCTAGGCGTTGCGAACGCTTTACGACGTGCAGGTCAACGAGTTTTGCTGGTCGATGAAGTGCCTCTGACAAATCGCAACTTAATTGGAAGCACACCTTTTCCAGTGAGGTATGACTTAGGTCAAGCCTTTGCAGGGTCTATTGAGCTAGAAAAGGTCGTCAAACAAGTTGGTGACAAATTGTGGTATTGCGTAGCATCGAAGCTTAGGCGTGCAAAAGAAGATAAAAAGGCACGCCCTCCGACGCTCGCCCACCGCCTAAATCAGGTCGGCATTGATATAGATGTTGTTATAGTAGCTAGCACTGACCCTCATCGAGGAACCCACCAGTTGTTTGCGGACGATATGGAGCACATCTTGATCTCTGGAACTGACGAAAACTCACTTCAACGTAGCCTGAATATGGTTAGCGAGTTAGCGGTTCTATTTGGTGGTGAAGCTATTCCAGTTCTAACGGTAGGAGGTGGTTCGGCTGATGTTGGCCTACAGTGCTTTAACCTGTTAAGAGACCAATCGATGGCCTTGATGGATCAACCCCTCGAACACCAAGGCTGGGTTCGTGCCACACAATTTGCCTCACCTAATGGGGAGTCTTCCGATATGGTCGTACCCTCGAGTTTATTTCGACTCATGGCGGGCAGGATTTTTCCTGAAGGAATTACGAACAGTGAAAGAGGCAGTCATGTTGGTACGCCTACTTGAATTTGAAATTAACACATCCGTATGTTTTCAGTTTCATCCCGCATTGTTTTTAGCGGTGCCTTTCGCTTGCTCTACTTTGGCTGGGGAATAACTTGATACGCGCTAAGGGCTACCAGAACTCGGGGACTGATGATGTCGGCTCACAATTGAAGCAGTATGCTCCGATCGTGCGTAAGATCGCAATGCAGGTGGCTTCCAGACTGCCACGAAATGTGCAACTCGACGATTTAATACAAGAAGGAATGCTCGGTTTACTCGATGCAATCAAGCGCTATGAGCCAAAGCCCGGCGCGTCATTTGAAACCTACGCTAAGGCCAGGATTCGCGGTTCAATATACGACTCGTTGCGCGAAGACGATGTTATTCCTCGACATGTCAGGGACAAGCTCACGCAAGTTGAGAGGGCAGCAGAAGAACTTCGTCAGGTTTTAGGTCGTCCCCCTGAAGATAATGAGATCGCTGGCCATCTTGGAATCTCTATTGAGGAGTACTTTGCTGTACTTGACTCGGGCATGACGATTACAATTGTCGACGATGAGCTTCCCGATGTAATTGACGAATCTGCGGATCAAGCAAAGGCATTTCAGCAGAAACAACTTGCTGCACGTATTGAAGAACGACTTAAGGACCTACCTGAGAGAGAGCGCCTAGTTCTGGCGCTTCATTACCAACAGGACTTAAGTTTTAGGGAGGTTGCCTACGTTATGGAATTGACGCCAGGTCGAATTTCACAGCTACACACTCAAGCTCTTGTCCGGTTACGCGGAATGCTCGCAAAGGAAAAAGAAGAAACCGAAGATTAGATTCTTCCCCAAAATTGCTATTATTTAGTGTAGATGATATCTGGTCATCACAGTGCTATCGACCAGAAAATCACTCTAATACGATTACTACCAAGAACATATCTAGACGCGACGTGAAACCGTAAGCTTGACAGGTTTATTCGGCCTGCCATTGGCGGAACGTTTGCTGGTGTACGTTTGTTCTAGGTTATCTGATGCAAAAACCGGGTTAAGCATCGCCTCGATTTGGCCAAGTTGTAACTGAATCAACTCAGAAACCACTTGTCTCGAGCTTGCTGCCTTGCGAAGTCTTTCCACTGACTTTTGCCCAACGATTGGTCCGAACCCAGTCGTGTCTAGCGTTTCAGGACCTTTCTCCAATGTCTGTAGCTGCAAAACGACCTTTTGCAAATCGTTGACTGCACTCTCGAGACCCGCAAAGTCTCTTTTCCGTAAAGCCGCTTCTTGGGCCTCTAATCCTTGACAAAGCGCCTCAATGAGTCCTTCATCCAACTTCGGGACTACCGGACTATTCATTGTGCTTCCAATTGACAACGCTAAATGGCAGAGGCCTTAATCCGGAGCTGCCTTAGCGCCCCCTCTTTGAGCCTGACTGGTGTACAGAATGCTCTACTATTTGACGTGCTAGAAGACCGAAATCTATTTCAAAGGTCCCGTCGGCGATCTTTGCCTTCAATTCGTCAAGCTTGGATGTGTCTAAATCATCGGTTTCATCAACCCTGTCGACACCAACGCCTTTGGCAATTTTTGAAGTTTCAATTGATACCTGGGCAGAGGGTTGCGACGAGATCTGTGTCGGATTCGTGCGTGCAAGCGCGTCTTGAACGGCCTTAACCGTTGCCTGAGCCACGCCAGCCTGCTTGACTGGATCTGCGACTTGCGCCCCCTGCTGTACCCTCATAGACTCTTGAGAATGTCTTGGCCGATCACCCAAGAGATAAGACTGACTATTGATATTCATAGATACTCCGCACGCAAAGGGACAACAGCTTACTCACCATTAACCTGAACAACCCCAACTTTGACAACTAAGGCTGTTATGGACTGACCATTATTCATCTTCACCTTGACTTGGTCACCAATCGCCGCATTTCCTTGAGAAATTCCTTCGCCACTTACGCTGAAGTTTTTCCCAACCATCAACACTCTTACCCTGTCACCACTCTTAATAACGGATGTTTGCCTAAGTGAATTTAGGGTTATCGGCGCTCCGGCAAGCAA